>OKSC01003007.1_pt1 | contig 13294 bp, 14 predicted proteins | sample 1601161 | NCBI WGS metagenome assembly OKSC01 (sample SAMEA3541552, study PRJEB24748) | human gut metagenome | biome: human gut; feature: human-associated habitat; material: faeces | place: China | collected 2012
ATTGATGCAGATGGTGTTCATGTAGGGCAGAGTGATATGGAAGCAGGTGCTGTGCGTGAGAAACTTGGACCGGATAAAATCCTGGGAGTTTCGGCACGAACGGTAGAGCAGGCATTGCTTGCACAGGAGCGTGGTGCAGATTATCTGGGGGTGGGTGCAGTATTTGCAACCGGTTCAAAAGCAGATGCGGCAGAACTTCCCCATGAAACACTGAAGGCAATCTGTGAAGCGGTATCTATCCCTGTGGTGGCAATCGGGGGGATCACAGCAGAAAATATATCTCAGCTAAAGGGAACAGGGATTTGCGGTGTGGCAGTGATCAGTGCCATTTATGCTCAAAATAACATTAAAGAAGCAGCAGAAGAACTGAAAGAGGCAGTAGATAAGATTGTATGATAGCAGAAATGAGAGGAAGACAATTATGAGAACTGCACTGACGATCGCAGGAAGTGATTCCAGCGGAGGCGCCGGAATCCAGGCAGATATTAAGACAATGATCACAAATGGTGTATATGCAATGAGTGCCATTACCGCATTAACTGCACAGAATACAACCGGTGTACAGGCAATATTAAATGTAACACCGGAATTTCTGGGGCAGGAATTGGATTCTGTTTTTCAGGATATTTATCCGGATGCGGTAAAAATCGGAATGGTATCAGATAAAGATCTGATTCATGTAATAGCAGAGAAACTGAAACAATATAAAGCGGAAAACATTGTTGTGGATCCTGTTATGGTTGCAACAAGCGGTGCCAAGCTGATCAGTGATGATGCAGTGGAGATATTGAAGCAGGAACTGTTTCCACTGGCTGATGTGCTTACTCCGAATATTCCGGAGGCAGAGGTTCTGGTTGAAATGTCAGTGACCAATGCAGAGGAAATGATAGAGGCTGCCGGAAAGATTTCTGAGACATATCATTGTGCAGTACTTTGCAAAGGCGGACACAGCATTAATGATGCAAATGATCTGCTTTACTATGATGGAAAATATTGCTGGTTTGAAGGAAAGCGTATCGATAATCCAAACACACATGGAACAGGCTGTACCCTCTCCTCGGCGATAGCCTCCTATTTGGCTTTGGGGTACCCTTTAAAGGAGGCGATCCGTCAAGCGGAAGAGTTTCTGCACGGTGCTATTGTTGCTGGCAGTGATTTTCAAACCGGGCATGGACATGGACCGGTTCACCATTTCTATCGCTGGTGGTAAAATAAATGGGGTAAAAGAGAGATAAATCGTATATTTGCTAAAACGTTTGCATCGTGAGATTTTCTGTCAATAATTTTTTAAAAGATCGAAGACTATGGGTGATCTCGATCGTAATATTTGTATTGCTGATCGCTGTATTTGACAAGAATAATCTGATCGAAGTGTGGAAGCTGAACCAACAATTAAAAGAGTTGGAAGCTCAGCGGGACTATTATCAGCAAAAAATCACACAGGATAGTACAATTTTGGAGAATCTCAAAAACGATGACTCTTTGGAGCGTTATGCTCGTGAGCACTATCTGATGAAACGCAAAGGAGAAACAATTTATATTATCAAAGAGTAGAGGTGAGCCTATGGAATGCGCATATACTTATGTGTTTGCACTGAAATATTCCATTTTGGATTGGCTTTGACATACTCCACAATCTGTTCGATCATCTCGTCGAAGCGACTCCATTCGGGTTGCAGGTAGAGGCGACACTTTTCACTGACTTTTGCTGCATTCTCTTCAGCCCACACAAAATCCTGTTCGGTCTCGACAATCACTTTCAATTCATCGGCCCGAGGAAAAATAGATGCAACGGGTGGATGCTGTTTTTTTGGAGACAGGCAGATCCAATCAAAACGTCCGGTTAATTCATGGGCGCCTGATGTTTCAAGAAATATTTGTAAACCGCGATCGGTTAACGCTTGTGTCAAATAATCAAGCGGATAAGAAGATGGCTCCCCTCCGGTAATCACAATTGCTTGAGCTGGATAGCTGCACGCTCTTTTGACAATGTCATCAACATCGACAGGTGGAAACAGTTTAGGATTCCAGGTCATTTTTGCATCGCACCAGCGACAGCCTACATCGCATCCTCCCAAACGAATAAAATAGGCAGGTTTACCTGTGTGGAATCCCTCCCCCTGAATCGTATAAAAATCTTCAACAAGAGGAAGACGACGTCCGCCATCCAGCAAGTCGGAATTATTCTGTTGCAAGTTCATAGATGTCTTTTAGATTGCGTCCCAACTGATTGTAATCCAATCCAAACCCCACGATAAATTTATCAGGTATTTCTAAAGCTGGGTAGTCTATTTTGTATGTTTTACGATAGCTGTCTGGCTTGAAAAGCAACGTAGCGACGGCGATCGAAGCTGGCTTGTGTGCAGTTAGCAATTTAAGCAGATGATCAATACTGCCACCTGTATCCACAATATCTTCCACAATGATGACGTGACGACCCCCAATGCTCTTGCTCAAGCCAATTAGTTCTTGAACCTTGCCGGTCGAGGCCGTCCCACTGTATGAGGCCATCTTAATAAATGAGACTTCACAGTTCAGATCGATGTGTTGCATCAACTCTCCCATGAACATAAAAGCTCCATTCAGCACGCCAAGAAATAGAGGACACTCTTTATCTGCATAGTCGTGAGATATTTGACTCCCTACCCGGCTGATGGCTTTGATTAATTGCTCATGCGGAATGGAGAGCTGAAAAGTCTTATCATTCAACGTAACGGTTGCAGACATTGCGGTTGATTTATTCTGGTAGTAATAATCTTCGGTTAGTGTGCATGGTGACTGTGCACATCTGATTGCGTTTTGCAAAGATAGTACTTTTACAGGCAATGTGAACGAATGAAAAGATCTGAGAACATTTATAGGTCCTGCACAGATCATATGGTAGCGATACAAACAATTCCATTGAAGCTAATTTTTTTAAGTAAACATTAATCCAGATATATTTTGATCTATTTATTTTACAAGGATCATTTTGTTCCGACATATATTCATTACCTTTGTCTCAAGATCAATTAACGGTTAAAAATAGAGCTTATGACACCCAAAGTAAGTATTATCATGGGTAGTACGTCGGACCTCAAGATTATGGAATCGGCAGCCCAGTTCTTCGATGAAATGGAAATACCATACGAAATCAACGCCCTGTCAGCACACCGTGTGCCCGAATTGGTGATGGATTTCGCAAAAAACGCTCACAAACGTGGTATTAAAGTGATTATTGCCGGAGCTGGTGGAGCTGCACATCTACCAGGTGTAATTGCGGCGCTAACCCCCTTGCCTGTAATCGGTATTCCGATCAAATCATCCAATTCGATTGACGGATGGGACAGTATTTTGTCGATTCTTCAGATGCCATCAGGTATTCCAGTGGCAACGATGGCTTTGGATGGTGCTCGTAACGGAGCAATTTTGGCTGCACAGATCATGGCAACAGGAGATGAGGCCCTGATGCAAAAGGTACAGAAGTTCAAGGCTGATCTTGCCAAAAAGATTGAAAAAGCCAATGCAGATTTGGCGCAGATCAAAATGAAATTCAAGACAAACTAAACTATGGACGAACAAACGCCCGTAAAAGCCGATAAAAAAACAATCAGGATGATGATTATACTCATCATCCTGTTGTTGATCGGTATTGCGACTCGTTGGACCTACATCAAAAAAGAGATTGTCGACTCTACCCGTAGTATATTCAGCAATGAGGCTCCGGTGTCGGATTCTTCTTCCAGCCAGCATTGAAACATTACTGACGATAATTGGGCTCTTTCTTATTCTTTCGAAGTCTTAATAGTATTCGATGGGTTCTGCTTTGACAGGACGGTATCGGATAGGGTCATTACGACGTCTATTGGAGATGTCAAACCATCGAGAATCCATCAATCCAGCCTTATTGAAGGCAACTCCCAATTGAATATTAATCGTATTGAAAATTAAGTTTTCATTCTTGATCCTGAAGCCGATCCCTAAGGTTGTAAAAAAATCATTTTTAAAAATATTTCCTGAATTTCCAAGCAGACCGAAATCAGCGAAAAAGAAACCGGCGATTTTAAATTGTGCCACCTGCCAAGGGGTAAACACAACAGTTTCGGTGTTGAGTACCATTCGGTTAATCCCATACACATCCTCTTCCAAAGCGCGCATATCGGCATAGGAATTAAATTTAAGCGTCTCTTGGAAACCATCCAATCTATTCCACCCACGAGTGGCATTCAAAACAATAAATTGACGAACTGGGTAGCGTCCTTGTCCTAATAGCGGAGTGAAATAGGTTAACTTGGCTTGTAAAGTGGTGCGATAAAATTTGCCGTTAGAGCTATTTAGGTAGCTGCCGAGTCCCGCTTCTGTTCCCAGATATCCAATTGGTGTAAAATATCCTGCGCTAAACTCTCCTCCCAAATACCAGCGGTTGCCAAATTCTCCCCAAGAGTAGCCTGCAAGAAATGCGGTATGGTATCCGTAAGCGACATCCTCTGGGACACCATATCCATAAATACGATTTGTTAATCTGAACCGCTCTTTGAAAAAACCGATGCTTCCGATTAACATGGCGTTATTATGGAAGTATGGATTCAACATATCGGTTACCTCCGGACGATCAGTATATTTTAAATTGAAGAAGCGTGCCGTCATGTACAAGCTGTTACGCATGGCCGGAATCTCTACGGCGTACCCTCCCCATACATCGAGCATGGTCCAGCTGGCATGCAACATCGTGTCCGGAGGATAGTAATTCAATAGTTCTCGTTCATACATGAACGATGCACCAGCCATATAATCGGTCGGATGGATAAATTCACGGGTAAATTCGGCTCCATAGTTAGCATTGTCAAAGCCCTTCCCGACCACTGCATAAGCATCCCAAAAACTGCCGACAATATTGCGTTGCGTATATTCGACTAAATTACCGCCATAGGTGAAACCATGCTTCCAATCTACATAAGTGCTTATACTAAGCCGACTGCCCCATCCCAACAGGTTGTCATCATAGGCCATCACCTGAGTTTTGCCGTCGCTTTTGATTTTTAAATCGGCACTGATAGTCCATTTATCCCGAGTCAATACATACATATCTACAATGGTTGTATCCTCGGCCCGTGGTACTATAATGATATTGACATCTGAAAAATAGGGTCGTGATCGTAACAAACGTCGATTATTGGCTATTTCGACAGGATTGATCGTATCGCCACTTTTAAAGAAAAGATCATTCCGAATCACCTCTTCCCGAGTCACTCGGTGTAAAGAGTTTAAAGTTCGATCAACCCACTTGTTACTATTCTCAAAGACGTTGTTTTGGTATATATAGATTTCACCGATTGTTCGTCCCGTATAGTTGGAGACATAATTGTTTTCCCGTTCGAGTAACCGCTGCTCAGCAGCCGGATTGCGAGGTGTAATACGAATGGTGTTGTAGATGAAGTTGGTAATCTTTCCCAGCTCATTCTTCTTTTTATTATTGTTGGTCGAATCAGTCGATTCCTTTTTTTTGCGGTTTGCATACACCTCTATATCTTCTCCCTCCAGCATTAAAGGTGCTGCTACTGTATCGAGGCAACAGTTGCTAAATAATACGAAGAATATAGCTATGTATTTGTGAATCCGCATGATCCATTCAATGTGCTGGAATATACCTTTTGTCCTGATTCTAATAACGCATTTTAAAGATAACTATTATTTTCCTTTTGCTATTCATCCAATGATTTACAAAACAAGCGGAACGATGTGGATCGCTCCGCTTGTTTTGTATTCTGAATCTGAACGTATCTCTTACCGAACCAGTCCAGAGAACCCCATAAAAGCCATAGCTAAAATGCCGGCTGTGATTAGTGCAATGGGAACTCCTTTCATGGCTTTAGGAACATTTTCCAATTCCAGGCGCTCTCGTAAGCCTGCAAACAACACCAAAGCCAACGTAAACCCGATGGCAACCGAAACGGCATATACGACGGCTTCACCGAGGTTATATTCTTTTTGTACAAGAAGAATAGCCACACCCAAAACTGCACAGTTGGTTGTGATCAGCGGTAAAAAGATACCTAAGGCCTGATACAATGCGGGACTGACTTTTTTGAGTATGATTTCAACCATTTGTACCAGGGCGGCAATCACCAGAATAAATACAATGGTCTGCATGTAGGTGATGTTGAGCGGCACCAGAATGTAATACTGAATCAGATAGGCGACAATCGACGCAATGGCCAACACGAAGGTCACAGCCGCTCCCATACCCAATGAGGTCGAGACCTTGTTCGATACTCCAAGGAAGGGGCAGATTCCCAAGAATTGGGACAGTACGATATTGTTGACAAAGATTGAGCTGATGATGATAACGAAATACTCCATCTTTATTTGATTTTAGCAGTTAGCTTATTGAAAAGGACCAGCAGGTAGCCCAATACGATGAATGCTCCGGGTGCAAGAATAAACATGAGCATACCGTCGCCTTCGATGAATTTCATTCCGAAAATAGATCCGCTGCCGAGGATTTCACGTACACCTCCGATTACGGTTAATGCCAAAGTAAAGCCCAATCCGATTCCTAAACCATCGAGCGCTGAATCGAAAACCTTGTTTTTGGAGGCAAAGGCTTCGGCACGTCCCAAAATAATACAATTGACAACGATCAAGGGGATATAGACTCCCAGTGTGTTGTAGAGGTCTGTTGCATAGGCTTCCATACAGAGTTGTACTACGGTTACAAATGCAGCGATCACCACAATGAAAGCCGGAATACGCACCTGATCCGGAATCAGATTTTTAATTAGCGAAATCACCACGTTGGATAGGGTCAGTACGAACAGAGTAGCCAATCCCATGCCCATGCCGTTAAAGGCAGAGGTGGTGGTACCCAATGTAGGGCACATTCCTAACAACAAAACAAAGGTCGGATTTTCGCGAATAATACCTTTAGTCAGTAATTGCAATTTATTCATATTTTCCCTCCTCCATTGTATTGTGGTTGGTGATTTGGCAGAAAACGTTGTAAGCTCTTGCGATGGCTTCGGTATAGGCTCGGGATGAGATGGTGGCTGCGGTGATTGCATCAACATCTCCACCGTCTTTGCTGACTGCTAAATGAAAATCAGCAGGATTCTTTCCATCGAACTGTTGAGCAAAATCTGATTTGCTGCGCTCCATTTTGTCTCCGAGTCCTGGCGTCTCATGTTGTGACAGTACTTCGGTCCGATAAATTGTTCCATCCGGATTGAATCCGACGATTAATCGAACCTCTCCGCTAAAACCATTGTTCGAAAAGGACTCGATGGCATAGCCCACAGGTTGACCATTTTTCGTGCCTGAATAGATCTTCACCTCTCCGCCATCTATGTTCAATGTTTGTACAGAATCACCAGGCGTATTGTCAAAAGGAGGCAACACCTGTGCAATGGCATTTGTCAATTTTGCAGTTTTGGCATCAGCGATCGGGCCGGCCGTTACTCGGTATATTACACCCACAGCCAATGAGGCCACCAATGTAATTCCCAGTAGGGACAAGACCATGTTTGTAAGCGTACTCTTCATCTTTAAGCTATTTTGAGGTAGCAGGTTTTGCCCCGAACCGTTTGGGTTTGACATATTTGTTGATCAATGGCACAGTCGCATTCATAATCAGAATGGCGAATGACATACCTTCCGGATAGGCCCCCCATGTGCGAATCAGCATGGTAATTACTCCGATTCCAATGCCATAAATGGCCATGCCGCGTGTTGTCATCGGGGAGGTTGCGTAGTCAGTTGCCATAAAGATGGCTCCAAGCAGAGCTCCACCCGTTAACAGGTGAAACAATGGATTCATATAATGCAATGGATCGATTCCCCAAAGGATCGCACTGAATAAGGCCATTGAACCAAGAACGAAAACAGGAATATGCCAAGTAATCGCCTTTCGGAAAAGCAAGTAGGCAAATCCCAGTAACAGAGCTAACGCTGCGATCTCACCCAAAGATCCCGCTTTGAATCCCAACATCATGTCTCCATATGAAAGTTGTGCAGCGATATCGGCTGTGGTTTCACCTCCATTGAGTGCATTTTTCACAAACCCTAATAGTGTCGGGCCAGATACGGCGTCAATGGCAGCCTCTCCTTCAGTCATCATCTCTCCGGCCACCGTAGAGGCACCAGAGAGTGAATCGACCCCTTCAGGAGTTACAAAAGAGGTCATTTGAACCGGGAAGGAAATCAGCAGGAACACGCGCCCTACCAAGGCAGGATTGAACGGGTTGCATCCTAATCCGCCAAAAGTCATTTTCCCAACTCCGATAGCGACTAATGCCCCTACGGCAATCATCCAAATCGGCAATGTTGTGGGAAGGTTAAACCCAAGCAGTACCCCTGTTACGATGGCCGAACAGTCGCCAATTGTGGTTTTCCCTTTTAATAAAAAACGTTGGATTAAATATTCAAAAAGGACGCAGCAAGCAACCGAAACAGCCGTTACGATCAGTGCTGGCATCCCATAAACAATGACCGAAACAACCAACGCCGGAAAGAGTGCGATCAACACGTCTGCCATCAAGCGAGTTGTAGAGACCGGTGCATGAATATGAGGCGAAGGTGATACAATTAATTTTTTATCCATTGGGTTAATATCCAGATTTCAATTAGAGTACGGTGTGTAACCTTGAATGTTACTTTAACATTTTTTACGAGCTCGGATACGTTTCATGGTTTCCGATTTACCTAAACGGATATAATCCAGCAAAGGCAAGGATGCAGGACAGGTATATGCACAAGAACCACATTCGATACAATCGGTGATTCGTAGTGCTTCCAAATCGTCAAACCGTTTGAGTTGGGTCAATTTGCTGAGCAAATAGGGCTCTAATCCCATCGCACATACACCAACACATTTTGCACATTTGATACAACTGCTTGCGGAATTGCGTACAGACTCGCGGTTGCGCATGATCAGAATACCCGATGTTCCTTTGGTGACAGGCGCATCGATATTGGCCAATGCACGTCCCATCATCGGGCCTCCATTAATCACTTTAAGTGCATCTTGAGGCATTCCGCCACAAAGATCTATTAACGACCTAATTGGCGTTCCAATTCTAACGAGAAAGTTTGCGGGTTCACGTAACGTTTTACCGGTTACGGTTACAACCCGTTCAATAACCGGTTTGTTTTTTTGTACGGCCTCATATACCGCTAAGGAGGTTCCAATATTCTGAACAACTACGCCAACATGTATCGGCAGACCTCCAGATGGGACTTCTCGTCCTGTGATGGCCTGTATTAACTGCTTTTCTCCTCCTTGTGGATATTTTGTCCGTAGAGGAACAATTTCAATATGTGGGTAACTTACGGCCAACGTAATTAAATGGGAAATCGCATCGGGTTTGTTGTCTTCGATGCCAATGTATGCTTTGTTAACCCCCAAGGCTTTACAGAGAATATCCACTCCGACCAGCACTTCCGAACCTCGTTCAAGCATAGTACGGTAGTCTGATGTCAAATAGGGTTCACATTCCACCCCATTAATAATCAAACATTCTGCTTTTTGTCCAGCAGGAATACTCAATTTGACATGGGCCGGGAAGGTCGCACCTCCCATGCCTACGATGCCGGCAGCGGCAATTTTGTCAATGATCTCCTGTGCAGATAACGAGCAAGATTGGATCAGTGTATTACTGCGATCAATCGTTTCCAACCATTCATCCCCTTCCCGTGTGATAACGATGGCAGGTTTTCGTATTCCAGATCCGTCAGGCAGAGAATCGATAGCTGTTACAACTCCCGAAATGGGACTATGTATATTTGCTGACACAAAACCCGATGACTGACCTATTAATTGTCCCACCTTCACATGGTCTCCTTTGGCCACACAAGGCGTTGCTGGAGCTCCGATGTGTTGTGAAAGAGGGACTACAACTTGATCAGGAAGAGGAGCAGTTGTAATCTGTGAATTTTTGCTGATTTTATTACCGGGAGGATGGATGCCTCCTATTTTGAAACTTCTCAACATAATACGTGCTAAAATAGAGTCTGGTCCATGGAATTATTCGATTCTTTTCGGATTCCTGTTGGGACCGTTGAGTTGGTCGGTGCAGATGTCATTTCGGACGGAGATTCCTTTGCCGTTTTAGACTCCGTTGGTTTGACTGTTTCTCCGAGTGAAGACTGTTTGGGAGCATCAGCCTGTTTAACGGGACGTGGTGGAAAATTCACCTCTACTATAGCTCCTGTTGGGCATTCCGCAACACATTTTCGGCAAAGTCTACACTTCTCAGGATCAATGTAGGACAGATGATTTTCCACGGTAATCGCACCGAATGGACAGGTTTTGACACATTTGCCACATCCGATACATGCAGCTACACAAGCTTTGCGGGCCACAGCTCCTTTATCTTTGTTGGAGCAGCAGACATAAATCCGGCGATTTTTCACCCCCTTCTTGCGTAGTTCAATGATTCCTTTGGGACACGTTTTGACACAAGCCCCGCATGCCGTACATTTATCTTGGTCAACTTCTGGCATACCAGTGACGGGATTCAGTGTCATGGCGCCAAAGGTGCACGCATCAACACAGTCGCCTTGTCCCAGACAGCCATATACACAAGCTGTCTCTCCTCCATATAACGCAGCCTCTACCGCGCAAGATGAAGCTCCATTATAAATATTGTTGCGAATGCGATTGTCACATCGACCAGCACAACGAATAACAGCAACTTGAGGCTCTTGTTCGGCTACAGCTTTGCCCAAATAGGTGGCAATTTTATTCATCGCCTCAGCGCCTCCGGCAGGACAATACAATGACGAGATATCATCGTTCTTTACCAGAGCATTGGCCATGCCTTTACATCCCGGGAAACCACATCCACCACAATTGGCTCCGGGAAGCATACTTTCAACCACACCAAGACGTGGGTCCTCTTCAACATGGAATTTTCGTGCAACAAAATAGAGTATAACCGCCGAAAGTACTCCTAAAATACATAGTACAATCACGGTAAATAGTAAAGTCTCGTTCATTCGATTCTTTGTTCTTATTCTTTTGTCTCTTCGGGTACGATTTTACTGATTGTAAACTGGATCTCTTTTTCAATCCGGCTACGTAAGCAATACAACACCCAATAATAGATAGCCAATACGGCCAATCCCGACACACCGGCAATTAATTCATTGACACCAGCCTGTAACAGGATTAATAATAATATGAAAACCAATAAAAAAGGATAAGCATAAGCAATCATCACGGCCTTGATACCCATGCCTTGTGAGATAGAAACATTGACAGTCTCCCCCACTTCGTAATGACCTGCATCATGGGTTACTACGGAAAGTACACGCTCTTCCCCCTCCTCCATGCCGCAGATTTTACGGGCGTGGCATGACCTACAGGCACTTTGTGGTTTCAATAAGACATCAACGCAATGGTCATCACATTGAATGACCTTAGCGGTATGTACTACGGTGTTCTTCACGATTTCAAACAGCAGTTTAATATCCGTAATGGCTGGTCAATGGCATAATACGGTTCTTGCCAAGTACACAACTTGACAGCCGTAAAACAGGACAAGATTGATAGCGTTTGTGCTCGTTACGAATCAATAAACCATAGATGCGATAAACATCCTCTTCGTCAAAACCGGCATTAATGATCTCTTCACGACTTTGTCCCTCTTCCAGCATGCGGTAGAGAATAGCATCCAGAATATCATATGCAGGCAGCAAATTGGCATCAGGATGGTTAGGATGCAACTCAGAAGTTGGTGCTTTCGATAACGTATTGCGAGGGATGATTTCACCGTTACGATTAATATAACGTGCCAAATCATAAACCTCAGACTTGTATAAATCGCCAATTACACTGAGAATGCCGGCACTATCTCCATAGAGTGTGCTATTGCCTACAGCGTATTCACTTTTGTTGGAGGTGTTCAACAGAATGTATCCGAATTTATTAGCCAAAGCCATTAACATCGTTCCTCGTAAACGGGATTGAATGTTATCCTCGGCAAGGTCAAATGGCAATTCACCAAAAATCGGACTGATTGTTTGAGTGAATAGAGCAAAAATATTGGTAATCGGAACAATCTGATAATTCATCCCCAAATTCTCGGCCATTGCCCGAGCATCTTCTACCGAATGGTCTGAAGAGAATTGTGAAGGCATCAACAATGTATGTACATTCTCTTTGCCGAGCACCTCTGTAGCCAAAGCTGCGACTACAGCTGAATCTACACCACCGGTTAATCCAACACAAGCTCCAGTGTAACCATTTTTAGCAAAGAAATCGCTTAAGCCGAGTTTGATTGCCCGATAGACGTTAATCGTTTTGTTCTGTTCGGGGATTTTGCATGGAGCAATTTCAGCATCGAGATCAACAACTTGGAAATCCTCCTCAAAACTTTTCAATAAAGCGATGCACTCCCCTCTATTGTTGAAAGCGGCTGATGAACCATCATAGATCACATCGGTTTGAGCACCGATATTGTTAACGTATATAACGGGTTTGGCTTTGGTGTAAGCGAGCTTGCGGTAAAAATCGTACCGTTTTTCGATGCAACCTCTCATGTAGTGACTGTTGCACAGATTAACAATGATGTCGGCATAGTCTCCGTACTGTTGCTCAGTTTTGATATCGCTACCAACGACCACTGCTACCTTCTTGCCTCCGATTTTAATGTATTCACATCCTTCTGAAGGGGAAAGATGGAATAATTCGTCACGTGAATCAACGGTCTTTTTGCCAATATAGCGTTTGATTCTGCGGTCTTCGATCAGCGCTGCTACACTAATTGTTTTGTTGTCTTTGTTTTGGCATGGTAATCCCACCAAGACCGATATATTGTCGCAGCAAGAGGCTATCTCAACCAACGACTCCTCACATAAATCAAGAAAAGAGACTTTGTTGAGAAGGTCGTAGGCAGGGGCCCCACTGATGGCCTGCTCACTGAACACCACCAAATCCACACCCTGCACTTTTGCCTGTTGAATACAGTCGATGATTTTCATTTTGTTGGCTTCGAAATCGCCGACCGTATAGTTCATCTGTGCTAAAGCTATCTTCATAATAACCGCCGAAGTTACGTTTACCGTTTAGATCAGTTGACTTAAGTTTAGTAGTTCCTGCAAATATACGATTTTTGTGCTATCGCGATACTTTTTTCATTACTTGAAATTGCAATAAAATGATGCTCACCACTCTACATGTGAAATGCAAATAAATATTTAAAAAATGTTGCGAGAGCTATTGTAGAATCAGATTTTATCTCTATATTTGCACCGTCAAACGGAAAACATGGTGCCATAGCTCAGTTGGTAGAGCAAAGGACTGAAAATCCTTGTGTCC
>OKSC01003011.1_pt1 | contig 13280 bp, 10 predicted proteins | sample 1601161 | NCBI WGS metagenome assembly OKSC01 (sample SAMEA3541552, study PRJEB24748) | human gut metagenome | biome: human gut; feature: human-associated habitat; material: faeces | place: China | collected 2012
CCCCGACTGGTCGGGTACGAGCCGCATCGACTTCACCATGCACATCAACGACTGGGCGTCCAACGCCGGTGCCCAGTACGGTGCGCTGGCGCACAGTCTGCTGAATGGCCGCCTTGACCTTGAAAAGGACCCGCCCGCCGCCATGGCTGAACTGGAAAACCCCTACGACACCGCCGCCCGGCAGGCCGCCACGCCCGATGCCCTGTGGGATGTGGCCTACTATAACGGACGCTATTACGTCTATTTCGGCATCGTGCCCTGCCTTCTGTTCCAGCTTCCGTTTGAGGCGCTGACCGGCATCCGGGACCTGCCGCCCGCACTGCCGATGATTTTGCTTGCCTGGCTGTACATACTTGCCGTCTTTGGCTTTGTGAAGCAGGCCGCGCGCCGCTGGTTCCCGCAGGCAAGCGCCGCAGCCTACCTGCTCACCGCCGCGGGCGCGGCCTCGGGCACACAGATCTACTATCTGCTCCACCGCCCGTCTGTGTATGAGTACGCGATCCTCTGCGGTGCTGCGTTCGTTTTGTGGGCGCTGTGGCAGTGGCTGTGCGCCGCAAACACGCCGGTAAACCGCCGCAAAGCGCTGACTTTCCACCTCGCGTTCGGCTCTCTCTGCATGGCGTTGGTCGCGGGCTGCCGCCCCCAGATGGTGCTTTTTGCCGCGCTGGCCCTGCCCATCCTCTGGCCGCGCTATATCACGGAAAAGCGCCTGTGTACCCGCCGGGGCGCAGGGGAAGCCGCTGCGTTTATCCTGCCCGTTGTACTTGTGGCCGTCGGCCTTATGTGGTACAACGCCGCGCGGTTCGGCTCACCGTTTGACTTTGGTGCCAACTACAACCTGACCAGCAACGATATGACCCGCCGCGGTTTTGCCGTCGGACGCATCGCCCCGGCAGCCGTGACCTTCCTTGCGGGCATTCCCGGTGTGCAGACGGTGTTCCCGTACCTGACTGCCACGCGGATGCAGACAAACTATATGGGCCTGACCATTACAGAGCTGTACTACGGCGGCGCATTCGCCTGCCTGCCGCTGCTGTGGGGGCTGGCTGCGCTGCCGCTGGCCCGCCGCCGGTTGGGCAGCCGCCGCGACCTGCGCACCGTCATCCGGCTTGTGCTCGTCTGCACGGCAGCGCTGGCCGTCGTAGACTGCCAGATGGCCGGAATGCTCTACCGCTACCAGAGCGACTGGCTCGGCCCGCTGCTGCTGGCGGCGGCGCTGGCGTGGCTCTTTGCGGAAAGTGTCCTGCAGGCCCGCCCCATCCCCGCGCTGACCAAAGCTCTGCGCACGGCGCTGCCGCTGGCCGTGCTGGCGGGCGTCTGCTACAATTTCTGTGTTTATTTTGCGGCGGAGCCGCAGCTGATGGGGCAGAACCCTGCCCTGTATGAAAATGTGAGCCGCCTGGTCCAGTTCTGGCTGTGACGGCGCACCCTAAAAAGGAAAAGGACGTATGGCTGACAAAAATATCTACACCGTCGTCGTGGCTGACGATGAGGACGAGCTGCGCGAGGCCGTCTGCACAATGATCCCCTGGGAGGCGCTCGGCTTCCACCTTGTGGGCAATGCCAGCAACGGGCTGGATGCGCTCGAGCTTGTCGAGCGGCTTGAGCCGGACCTGCTGCTGACCGACATCCGTATGCCGTTCATCTCGGGCATCGAGCTGGCGCGGCAGGTGCGCGAGATCCGCCCTGCGATGCACATTGCCTTTTTGAGCGGCTTCGACGATTTCGAGTATGCCAAGCAGGCCATCCAGTACAACATCATCAGCTACATGCTCAAGCCGCTGACGATGGACGGCCTGGCCGCCGAGCTGAAGGCCATCCACGAGAAGATCGACGCCCGCTACGCCGGCCTGCGCCGGGCTGACTCGGCCCATGCGGATCGCGCAGCGCTCATCATTCCGCTGGTACTGGCCCGTTATGAAAATGCCCCCGAGAATGTGGAGACGCGCCTGCGCCAGGCAGCGGTAGACTGCGGTCTGCTGCGCGGCACCGATGACCGCAGCACGCTGGTGGTGATGGTCGCGGCGCTGGACGGCCCGGTGGACTATGAGGCCGGGTTTACCCAGCTGGTGGAGCAGAGCGCCAACAAATATCTGCGGCATTTCGTATTTTATTGCTTCGGGCGTGCCGTGGCTTTGCTGCTGGGCAACCCCTCTGACTTTGATGAATACCTGCACATTCTGGCCGATGAGATCTGCCAGCTGGCGGACCGTGCCCTGGGACGCAGTGCCAGCGTCGGCGTCAGCCGTGAATTTGCCCGATTCAGTGACCTGAACGATGCCTACAAACAGGCGATCGAGGCCCTGCGCGCTGCGGCGGAGGGCGAGGGCGGCGTCAGCTTTACGGCGGACGCCCGCAAGACCGGCAGCCTGTGCGAACGCGCACTGGAGATCATTGAGCAGCACTACATGGACGAGGACCTGTCCCTTGCATCGCTCTCCGCCATGCTGGACGTCAGCCCCAACCATCTGAGCGCCTGTATCAAAAAATCGGAGGGGGAGACCTTCATCAACATTCTGGTGCGCCGCCGCATGGAGACTGCCCAGACCCTGCTGCTGACCACCGACCTGCAAATTCAGGAGATCGCCCGGCGCTGCGGCTACACCGACCAGCATTATTTCAGCTATTGCTTTAAAAAGTACAGCGGTACGTCGCCTGTGGCGCTGCGCCGCGCCCGCGCCGCGGGGGAGGCCCGGCCGTGAAGCGCCCGCCCCGCACCGTAGTCCTGGCGGCAGCGCTGATCTCCGGCGTGGCCGTGGCGGCGCTGATCCTCTGCACCACGCTGTTTCTGCGCAGCTACCGCAGTGCTGTTGTGGAGGGCGCGCGCACGAACAGTGCCCAGGTCGTCAGCCAGGTCGCAGGCGCGGTGGATAACTACGTCAACACGATGGACAGCGCCGTCGGCATCGTGCTGGAACAGCTTGACAGTGAACCTGCGATGCGGGACGCATTTCTGAATGCCTTTCTGACAGCCCGGCCCGAGGTCGCGGCCATCACGACTTACGACGAAAGCGGCAGTCTGTTGGACTGCTGGGCTCAGGCGGGCCGCACGCCGAAATCTGACATACTGCGCAACCTCTCCTTTGACCTGACCACGGCCCGGCGCCTGGGGCATGGCTACATCAGCACGCCGCATGTAGAGTCGATCTTTGACAGCTACTACCCGTGGGTCGTCTCGGTCATCCGTGCTGTGCCGGGGGACGGCGGCAGCAGCCGTTGGCTTGCGGTAGATTTGAGCTTCAAGGAGCTGGCCGCAACGATCAACAACGTCAGCATCGGTCAGCATGGCTACTGTTACCTGATGGATGAGCGCGGCAACATGGTCTACCACCCGCAGCAGCAGCTTTTGTATGCCGGGTTAAAGAAGGAGGAGGCCGGGCGTCTGGCCTGCCTCGGCGACGGCACCTACGTGGAGGAAACGGTCATCTACAGCGTACAGCGTGTGCCGGGCAGTGCATGGCGCGTCGTCGGCGTCAGCTACATTGACGAAACCGTCAATGAGAGCTTCCGGCAGATGGTGCGCATTACGGTTATCACGGCGGGGCTTGTTTTTCTGGCCGCGCTGGCGGCGGGCTGGGTGCTGTCCCGTCTGCTGTCCCGCCCGTTGCAGCAGCTCGAAACAGCCATGGAGCAGTTTGAGCAGGACGCCGACCACTTCGCCTTTCAGGCCGTGCGCGGCACGCGGGAGGTGCAGAACCTCTCGGACTCCTTCGGCCACATGGTAGGCCGCATCCAGCAGCTTATGACCACCGTCCGCGAGGAGGAAATTGTCCTGCGCAAGACAGAGCTCAAGGCGCTGCAGGCGCAGATCAACCCGCATTTTCTCTACAATACGCTGGATTCCATCGCCTGGATGTGTGAGCGCGGCAAAAACGCCGATGCCGTCCAGATGGTCCATGCACTGGCGCGGCTGTTCCGCATCAGCATCAGCCGCGGGCATGAGCTGATCCCGATCGAAAAGGAGCTGCAGCAGGCCGAGGCGTATCTGCAAATTCAAAAATACCGCTACAAAAACCAGTTTACCTACCACTTTACGGTGGACGAGAGCTGCCTGCACTGCCTGTGCAACAAGATCACACTGCAGCCCATCATTGAGAACGCCATTGTTCACGGGCTGGATCTGATGGTCGATTCCGGCCACATTGAAATCACCGTAAAGCCCGACGGGGATGATATTCTGCTCATCGTCGCGGACGACGGCATCGGCATGGAGCCGGAGCAGGTCGCGGCCCTCTTGCAGAATGAGCCGAGTGACCGCACCGGCATCGGCGTCAAGAACGTCAATGACCGTCTGCGCATCTACTTTGGCGCGGACTACGGTATCTCCATTGAAAGCGCCCCCTACGAGGGCACTACGGTGACGATCCGCACCCCGCGCGTGCCGGAGGACAGGGAGGGCGACTATGACAAAAACCATTAAACGTCTGCTGCCCGCGGCCCTGGCCGTGCTGCTGGCAGGCTGTGCCATGCAGCCCGTGGACAGCACAACGACCCGCTACAGGGTCGCGCTCGTAGCCAAAAACAATCGGAATTCCGAGTTCTGGGACGCCGTCTTTACCGGGGCAGAGGCCGCCGCCACGGAATATAACCTGCAATTGACCATAACGGCCCCCGACGATGAGGAGGACTATGCGGCGCAGAACCAGCTGATTGCCGATGCCGTTGAGGACGGCGCACAGGCCATCGTTTTCTCCGCCATTGATTATGAGGCCAACGCCGCCGCCATTGATGCCGCCGCCGCGGCGGGCGTGACGGTCATCAGCGTGGATTCCGCGGTGAACTCTGACAACGTTGCGGCCTACATCGGCGCGGACAACTACGGCGCAGGCCGGATGGCGGCCCAGAGCGCACTGGACGGCACAGCAGGGACGCTCTGCGTCGGGCTTATCAACTATGAGGTCAACGGTGCCAACGGGCGGGACCGGGAGCAGGGTGCGCGCGATGCTTTTGCGGAAAGCGGACGCGCTAAGATCACTGCCGCCGTGTCAACACACCCCAACGCCGCCAGTGCCCGCGCGGACACGCTGGCCATGCTGCGCACCCACCCGGAGATCAACGTGCTGATCGCCCTCAACGAGACGACTGCCGTCGGCGCGGCGCAGGCTGTCCAGCAGATGCAGCGCGCCGACGACCTCTGGCTCGCGGCGTTCGACTCGAACATCGAAACGATTGACGCCCTGCAGACCGGTACGGTGGACGCGCTGATTGTGCAGAACACCTACGGTATGGGCTATTTCGGCGTCGAAAGCGCCTACAAGCTGCTGGCCGGGCAGGGGAGCAGCGTCGAAAAATCGAACATCACCGCCACCCGCACCATCACCCGGGAAAATATGTTTGCCATGGATAAGCAAAAGGTCCTGTTCCCGTTTGGGTGACCCCCCGAAGCCCGGCCCCTACGAGCCTACCGCCAAAGCCCTTCTCCCACTTCGGAGAAGGGGCTTTTTTATTTTTCCATCACCCGCAAAAATCTTACAAAATGAAAACAACAAACACCCTTTTGTTACTTTTACTGCGCATTATGCACAAAAACAAACGCTTTCGACTGGCGAAACTGCCTGAAACGGTGAAAATTTCCACCCATAGTCGGTGAAATTTCACCTTGTTTTTTCATCCGTCCCCGAGTATTATAATAACTGTCAACAGGGTTCGCTCCTCTACAAGCGACCCGCCCGAAAATCTACTGCACATCTAAAAAAGAAGGAGAAACTCATTATGAAAAAGTTTGCTGCTCTGGCCCTTGCAGGTTGCATGGCCGTCTCTCTCGCCGCCTGCGGCGGTTCCGCCTCCACTTCCACCGCTGCTTCGGAGTCCACGGCTCCCGCAGAGTCCACCTCCGCTGCAGAGTCTGCTGCTGAGTCCGCAGCCGAGAGCGTTACCGAGGCCACTCAGGGCGGTAAGGTCGGCGTCTGCATCTACAAGTTCGACGATGCCTTCATGACCACCTACCGTAATGCGCTGCAGGAGATCCTCGAGGGCAAGGGCTACGAGGTCACCATCGTCGACGGCAACAACGACCAGGCCAAGCAGAACGAGCAGATCAACACCTTCATCACCCAGGGCGTTGACGCACTGATCATCAACCCCGTTATGACCTCCGCTGCCGACCAGATCATCTCCACCGTCAAGGGTGCCGATGTTCCCACCGTCCTGATCAACCGTGAGCCCACCGCCGATCAGATGTCCGCTTATGACAAGCTGGTCTACGTCGGCTGCGACGCTGCTCAGTCCGGCACCTTCCAGGGCGAGCTGATCCTCGACACCGAGAACAAGGGCGACATCAACGGCGACGGCAAGGTTTCCTACATCATGATTCAGGGCGACCCCGAGAATATCGATGCTCAGCTACGTACCGAGTACTCCGTCAAGGCTCTGACCGATGCCGGCGTTGAGGTTGAGCAGCTTGACCTGCAGCGCGGTGACTGGGACCGTAACAAGGGTCAGGAAATCTGCCAGAACGACCTCGCCAAGTTCGGCGACCAGATCGAGGTTGTCTTCTGCAACAACGATGATATGGCTATCGGCGCTCTGCAGGCTATTCAGGCTGCCGGCCGTACCGTCAACAAGGACATCTACCTCGTCGGTGTTGACGCTCTGGACGCTGCCAAGAACGAAGTTGCCAACGGCAACATGACCGGCACTGTTCTGAACGACGCTAAGGGCCAGGCTACGCAGGCTGTTGCTTCCATGGAGGAGCTGCTGGGCGGCAAGACCTTCGAGGCTAACCACCAGAGCGTCTACGTTGACTACGTCAAGGTTACCCCTGACAACGTCAAGGACTTCCAGTAATTTGACAAAAGCCACAGCTTAAACCAGAACAATCGGGGTGCGTGTGCGCAGGCGCACGCACCCTTTTTTCGTGAAAAGGTTACAAAAGATTAAAGGGGGCCAGCGAATTGTCAGAGTACCGCTTGGAGATGTGTGATGTCGTCAAGACGTTCCCCGGCGTCAAGGCACTGAATCACGCACAGCTGAAATTGAAACCCGGCACCGTCCATGCGCTGATGGGAGAGAACGGCGCGGGCAAGTCTACCTTGATGAAGTGCATGTTTGGTATCTACCACATGGACGAAGGCAAGGTCATTTATGAGGGACAGGAGGTTCAGATCAAGGGACCTCTGGATGCACTGAACCGTGGCATTGCGATGGTGCACCAGGAACTGCAGCCCATCCCGGAACGCTCCATAGGCGAGAATATCTACGTTGGGCGCTATCCCACCAAGAAATACGGACCCGTCACCGTCATCGACCATGACAAAATGTATGAGGATGCGGCCAAGGTCCTGAAGGAAGTCCATCTGAATTATGATCCGCACGCAAAGCTCGGAACCTTGAGCGTTTCCCAGATGCAGCTGGTTGAGATCGCCAAGGCGGTCTCCGCAGACTGCAAGGTGCTGATCCTCGACGAGCCGACCTCCTCGCTGACGGCAGCTGAGGTCGAGGCACTGTTCACCATCGTGAACGAGCTGCGCGCCAAGGGCGTCTCCATCGTCTACATCAGCCACAAGATGGATGAAATTCTTCGCATCAGCGACGAAGTCACGATCATGCGCGACGGCCAGTACATCGGCACCTGGGAGGCCAAGGAACTGACCACCGATATGATCATCACCAAGATGGTCGGACGTGAGCTGTCGAACCTCTACCCGCCGCGCTCGAATACGCCCGGTGAGGTCGTGTTTGAGGTCAAGGACTTCACGTCCATCAACCCCAAGAGCTTCCGTCACGTCAACTTCAACGTCCGCAAAGGCGAGATCCTCGGCGTTGCGGGTCTGGTCGGTGCCCAGCGCACCGAGCTGATGGAGGGTCTGTTCGGTCTGCGCTGCCACACGTCGGGCACCATCACCTATAAGGGCAAGGAACTGACCATCAACCAGCCGCAGGACGCCATCAAAAACGGCATCGCCATGCTGACCGAGGACCGCCGCGCCACCGGTATTCTGGGTGTGCTTTCCATTGCGGATAACGTCTCCATTGCATCGCTGAACAAGTATCTGATTGGCGGCATCATGCTGGACGACAACAAAATCGAAAAGCTCGTGCAGGATAATGTCGCCAAGCTGTCCATCAAGACGCCGTCCTCCAAAACGCAGATTCAATCGCTGTCCGGCGGTAACCAGCAGAAGGTGCTGATTGCCCGCTGGCTGGCCAACGACCCCGATGTTTTCATCATGGACGAGCCGACCCGCGGTATCGACGTCGGTGCAAAGTATGAAATTTACTGCATCATCGCCGAGATGGCCAAACAGGGCAAGAGCATCATCATGATCTCCTCCGAAATGAGCGAGCTGATCGGCATGTCTGACCGCATCATGGTCATGTGCGATGGCCGCTGCACCGGCTTTATCGACGGTGATAAGGCGAACCAGGAGAACATCATGACGCTGGCTACCCAGTTTGAATAAGGAGGAATCCGAAAATGGAGAAAAAATTCGACTTAAAAAAATTCCTGTCCAATAACGCGATCATTATTCTGATCATTTTGCTGGCCCTCTTCGTCGGCTGCACGACCCAGAACTTCTTTACCGAGACAAACGGCAAAAACCTGCTGCTGAACGTCGCCCCGCGTTTCATCATCGCCTGCGGCGTTTCGGGATGCCTGATTACCAAGGGCACTGACCTGTCCGCCGGCCGCCAGGTCGGCCTGGCCGCCTGCTTCTCCGCCATGCTGCTGCAGAGCGTTGACTACTCTGCCCGCATGCTGCCCTGGCTGCCCGATATTCCGTGGCCCGTGGCCCTGCTGATCGTTATGGCAATCATGGCCTGCTTCGGTGCCATCAACGGCTGCATTATCGCATTCCTGAAGGTTCCTCCTTTCATCGCTACGCTGGGCATGCAGACCATCGTTTACGGCCTGTGCTCCGTCATCACCAACAACCAGCCCATGGGCGGTTACAAGCAGAGCTACCTGACCGTTGCCAGCGGCACGCTGGGCCCCATCCCGTTCCTGGCCATCTTTGCGCTGATCGTCGGCATCTTCTTCTGGTTCCTGTACAATAAGACCCGTCACGGCAAGTACATGTACGCCATCGGCGGCAACGAGAACGCCGCTCAGGTTGCCGGTGTCAACGTCACCGCATCCCTGATCCGCATCTACATCCTGGCCTCCTGCATGTATGCTCTCGGTGGCTTCCTCGTCGGCGCAAAGGCCGGCGGTGCTTCCACCAACACCGGCAACGGTTATGAGCTGGAAGCTATCGCAGCCTGCACCATCGGCGGCGTTTCCACCAACGGCGGCGTCGGCAAGGTCTCCGGCGTTCTGGTCGGTGTTCTGGTCTTTGAAGTCCTGAAGATTTGCCTGCAGTTCCTCGGCGTCGACCCCGCTTACACCTACATTGCACAGGGCCTTGTCATCGTCATCGCCGTTGCCCTTGACCTGCGCAAGTACCTGGCCAAGAAGTAATATGGAAGAAGAAAAAACCACCTCTGAAACGCAAAAGTCCGATTCCCGCCCGGATCACAGCCAACTGAACGCCTTTGAGAATTTCTATGAGAAGTTCCGCAAAGTGCCGCTGAAATACATTGATGTCTTTATCGGCGTCTGTGTTGCCGCACTGGTCATCGTTGTGCTGGTCGGGATACTGAAAAGCAAGGGAATATTGTAAAAAGCGTGCCTCCCACAGAAACGCTCTGTGGGAGGCACGTCTTTTATTTTACCGCTCAGGGGTCGGGCATACCCGGCCCGCGGCCTTGCGGAAGGCAGCCGCCCTCTGCTTGCCTTGCAGGGAGCGGTCTTGACCGCTCCGCCCTGCATCGCAGACCCACCGGGAAAACCGTAGGGGAGGGATTCATCCCTCCCCTACAAACCGGCCCGGAAGCAGGCATCACTTTTTAACGATTTTTTTCTTCTTCCGCACGCTGTACCCAAAGCTGCCCAGCTTTCTTCCCAGCGCCAGATAATCCCCGTGGCTGTAGACGATCAGCTTCGCCTTGTTCAGGCACAGCTTGCCGCTCTCGTCCAGCAGCCGCTCGTCCACATCCACGGCGACGCACTCGGCCAGAAACAAATCATGCGAACCCAGCGGAATGACCTGCGTGACCTTGCACTCCAGATTCACGGGGCTTTCCTCCACCAACACCGTGCCGACCTTGGCCGCAGGGACAGCGGTCAGGTGCATGGCAGCGAACTTGTCCACGTCGCGCCCGCTCTTGACACCGCACCAGTCGATGGCGCGGACAAGGCTCTCGGTGGGCAGGTTCACGACGAACTCGCCGCTTTCCTGAATTAGATGGTGGCTGTACCGCTCGGGCCGCACGCTGATGGACAGCATCGGCGGCTGGGTGCAGATCGTGCCGGTCCAGCCCACCGTGATAAGGTTCGGCTTGTCGGGGCTGCCGCAGCTGACCAGTACGGGCGGCTCCGGGTTCAGCAGGGTAGACCCCTTCCATACCTGTCGGCTCATTGCGCATCCTCCTTGATCTCGCCAAAGTTTGGCGTTGCATCGCTGATAATATACCGTGGGCGGTGCTTGGATTCCAGATAAATTTTACCGATGTACTCCCCGATAACGCCCAGACAGATCAGCTGCACGCCCGACACAAAGCAGATGATGCTTGTCATCGAGGCCCAACCGGACACGGTCAAGCCGAGCGCGGCCTCGATGACGGCCCACAGCACGCCGATAAAGCTGACGAGCGCCACAAACACGCCGAAGCCTGTGATGAACCGGATGGGTTTGATGGACAGGCTCGTGATGCCGTCAAACGCCAGTGCCAGCATTTTGGACAGGGGATAGTGGCTCTCGCCCGCCATGCGCTCATGCCGCTCGTAGGTCACGCAGGTGGACTTGAAGCCGACCAGCGGCACCATGCCGCGCAGGAACAGGTTGACCTCCCTGAACCGGGCAAACTCCTCCAGCACGCGGGCGCTCATCAGGCGGTAGTCCGCGTGGTTAAAGACAACTTCCGCGCCCATGGCGTTGAGGATTTTATAGAAGCTCTCCGCGGTAAAGCGTTTAAAAAACGTGTCGGTCTCGCGCTTGCTGCGCACGCCGTATACGACGTCGCAGCCGTCGCGGTAGGCGTCCACCATGGCGTCCATCGCGTTGATGTCGTCCTGCCCGTCGCAGTCGATGGAAATCGTAATGTCGCAGCGGCTTTTCGCCTCCATCAGGCCCGCCAGCACGGCATTCTGGTGGCCGCGGTTGCGGCTCTGGCAGATGCCGACGTAATGCTCGTCACTGGCGGCCAATTCGTTGATGATTTCCCAGGTGCGGTCCTTTGAACCGTCGTTCACAAACAGCACACGGCTGTCCGGGCTGATCTTGCCCGCCGCGGTCAGGTCGGTGAGCTTCTGTAAAAACATCGGTGCTGTGATGGGCAGCACCTCCTGCTCATTGTAGCAGGGTATAACGATGTACAAAATCGGGTCGGTACGGTTGTTCATACAAATAACCTCAACATGTTAAAATTGCGGGCAGACGGCGTGCAGCCGCTCGGGGTCGGGCAGCTTAAAGCTGCCGCGGAACAGCTCGATCAGCCCCTCCTCCTGCATACGGCTCAGCTCGCGGGAGAGCGCACTGCGGTCACAGTTCAAAAACGCGGCCAGCTCAGTGCGGGTCATGGCGGTGGAAAACGTATCCGCGCCGCACCGCTCGCGCTGTTCCAGCAGCCACATGCAGATGCGCCCGCGCAGGCTCTTGCAGCAAATCAGCTCCAAACGGCGGTCCAGCGCAAAATATTTGTCGCTGATGGTCTCCAGCCAGTTCTGCAGCAGCTTCAGGTGTGCGCTGTGCAGCGCGGCGCAGGGGCGCAGCAGTGCCTCGCAGGGAAGATACAGTGCCAGACAGGCCTCGGCGGCAGAGACATTGACGGGGCTGCGGCTGCGCCCGCCCGCCAGCACGTCGGCAAAGACGCCGCCCGGCCCCATACGGGCCATGACGACGGTAGAGCCGTCGGCCAGCGGTTTGCTTGCCGTGATAGCACCTTCCAGCACAAGGCCGACTTCGTGGGTCTCGTAGCCCGCCATCAGTAGCAGCTCGCCTTTGGCGTAGCGGCGCACCCGCGGCGCAAAGCAGGCCATCAGTGTGTCCAGCTCGGCGTCCGTCATGCCGCGCAAAAGGCTTGTGCGGCGCATCGTTTCGTAGTAGGGTGTGTAGTCCATACAGCTCCTTGCAAACGGTTGAAAAGGGCATCTGTTGCACGGGCAACAGACAATTCACATTTATTATAGTATAGTAGGGCCGCAAAAGCAACAAGGAGGATAAGATTTTTATGAAACTGAAACGTATTTTCGCCGCTGTAACGGCGTTTGCTTTGTGTGCCTCTCTGGCAGGCTGCGGCGCGGCCGCGACTGTGAGCGAGTCTGCCGCAGAATCTGCCGCTGAATCCGCCGTCGAGGCAACCCCCGCCGTCACCGAGGCCCCCGCTACTGAAGAAACCGCCGACGCATCCGAGGCCGCCCTGCGCATCGCGGGCCTGAAGGGTCCCACGACGATGGGCCTCGTCAACCTGATGAGCGATGAGGTCGCCTCCAACTACAACTTCACGATGTACGGCGCTGCCGATGAAATCGTGCCGCTGCTGGTCAAGGGAGACTTGGACGCCGCCGCTGTGCCTGCCAACCTCGCCGCCACGCTTTACAACAAGACGAACGGTGCAGTGGAAGTTGCCTGCATCAACACGTTGGGCGTGCTCTACATCGTCGAGAACGGAGAGACCGTCAACTCTGTCGGGGATCTGAAGGGCCAGACCATCGTCACCACCGGCAAGGGCGCTACCCCCGAGTACGTTCTGCGCTACGTCCTGACCGAGAACGGCGTTGACCCCGACAGCGACGTTACCATCGAGTATTGCAGCGAGGCCACCGAGGCCCTGAGCAAGGTCCAGGCGGGCGAAGCCACCATCGCCATGCTGCCTCAGCCCTTCGTCACCAGCGCCATGTCCCAGGTCGAGGGTCTGCGCGTTGCGCTTGACATGAACGAGGAATGGCAGAAGGTCGCCGGCTCCAAGCTGGTCACCGGCGTTCTGGTTGTCCGCAAGGATGCCGTTGAGAACGACCCTGAGGCTTTTGCCGCCTTCATGGATGGCTATGCCGCCAGCGTCGAGGCCGCAAACTCTGACCTCGAGGGCACCGCAGCCCTCTGCGAGCAGTACGGCGTTGTCGCCAAGGCTGCGCTGGCCCAGAAGGCCCTGCCGCAGTGCAACATTGTTTTTGAGACCGGCGACGAGATGAAGACCGACCTCGAGACCTACTTCAAGGTTCTGTACGCCGCCGACCCCGCCAGCGACCACAAGTTTATTAGGAATCTTTTTTATCTGCTTATCAATGATAGAAGCTGAAA
>OKSC01003013.1_pt1 | contig 13277 bp, 15 predicted proteins | sample 1601161 | NCBI WGS metagenome assembly OKSC01 (sample SAMEA3541552, study PRJEB24748) | human gut metagenome | biome: human gut; feature: human-associated habitat; material: faeces | place: China | collected 2012
ATGTTCATAATGTGCCGGATGATCTCCTCGTTGGAGGTGGCCACGGTGGCACTCATCCAGTTGGTGGCGTCTACATCAGAGCAGAATTTATCCGGATTGCCGTATTCGCCGTGCTCGGCCTGGGCAGCAATGGCTTTCCACATATCCCAGGATTCGCCGCAGCCGTTTTTCACACCGGACAGGTCCGGCGCATGGGTCTGGTCGCCATAGCAGGAGGTATCGGTGCAGCAGCCGTTGGTGATGAATACCAGGTCATCCTCGATCAGGTCAATGGTTTGCTCCCGGCCGTCCTTGACATAGACGATCTGACGGGCAAGCTTCTTGTCACCCATGGTTTCGATGATGACATTCTTCACATCCATGCCGTATTCGATGCGCACCCCATGAGACTCCAAATATTTCACCAGCGGCAGGATCATGCTCTCATACTGGTTATACTTAGTAAAGCGCAGGGCGCTGAAATCAGGCAGGCCGTCGATGTGGTGGACATAACGGCACAGATACCGCTTCATCTCCAGGGCACTGGACCAGCGCTGGAAGGCGAACATGGTCTGCCAATACAGCCAGAAATTGGTGCTCCAGAAGGAATCCGGCAGCACATCGGAGATCTTCTTGTCCTCCAGATCCTTTTCCGGGGTCATGAACAGCTGGGAAAGGGCCATGGCGGAGGCTTTATCCAGCTTAAACTGCTTGTCGGTGTGGGCATCCTCGCCGCAGTTTATGCTGGCACGGCACAGAGAGTAGTTGGGGTCGTGCTTGTTGAGCCAGTAATACTCATCCAGCACGGATACACCCGGCGTCTCAATAGAGGGCACATCCCGGAAGGTGTCCCACATGACCTCGAAATGGTTATCCATCTCACGGCCGCCCCGCATAAAGAAGCCCTTGGTGATGTCCTTGCGGCCGTCGCAGCTGCCGCCTGCCAGCTCCAGCTTTTCAAATACATGGATGTGCTCGCCCTTCATCTGTCCGTCACGGACCAGATAAAAAGCCGCCGTCAGGCCGGCGAGGCCGGTGCCGATGATATAAGCCGATTTTTTGTCCACATCCTTGGGCTTTTCGGGATGGGCAAAGGATTCGTAAGTGCCAGCAGAGTAATACATAACAAAACCTCCTGTTGTTTTTTTGTTTTCGATGGCTTTATTATAGCGTTTCCTGTCCGGCTTACAATAAACAGAAAAAACTCCGTGATAAAAGTCTTATCACGGAGCCGCAAAGTGTAAAAATTATAATCAGATTCGCAAAAATGATAAAATCAGAATTGGAAACGGGAGAGCGCCGCCGACACAGAACCCTTGATGAGTCTGGCCAGTCTGTCCACGATCTGCTGCGGATCCTCCCGCATGTCGTCCTTGATCCAGTCCAGCATCAGGCCGATAAAAATGTACGAATAGACCTGGGCGATAAATTGCTTGTCCTCATCCCGGACCTTCATCTCACCAACTTCTTCATTGATCACATCCAGCAAAAGCTGGTCTACCAGCGGCTGCAGATATTTTTCGACCTGTTCTCCGTGGACGCAGCGGTAAACATTCAAAATAAAGGGCTTGTTATCCTGTACTGCCTCGAAGATCTGTAAAAATCCCTGCTGCCACGTCTCGTAGGTCTTTTTTTCATTCAGCGCTTTTTTGGCGTCTTCAAGGCAAGACCATTCCACAAGATCATAAATATCCTTGAAATGATAATAAAAGGTCATGCGGTTGATGCCGCAGTCGTCGGCAATGTCGTTGATGGTAATTTTGGTCAGCGGCTTTTTCAGCAGCAGATTCTTCAGCGACTGTTCCAAGGCCCGCTTTGTTACCTGCGACATAGCAGCTTGCTCCTTTCATGCTTGATCGGCCTCGCAGCATTGCCACGCATCCGGCAAAGCGTAAATGCCCTGATAATGATAGTAGAATGTGTTGGGCTGATGCCTGCCCGTTTGACCGGCGTTGCTGCCGTGATCTTATCAAACGGAAATTCCCCCGGCATTGTCCGGAACGCGGCCATGATGAGTTTTTTGTATATAAGGCCATGCGCAGCGCTCCTAAGTGTGGGGGCAGTCCGTTTTCATCCTGTATTTTACAAGATTTGAGACAAAAATGCAAGCTTCGCCAGAAGGGAAATGGAGGTTCTCCATATATCCGACATAAATAGGAGGAGATCAGCGGCGGCCGTCTATTGGTGTCGGCGCTTCCTTCTGGGCATCTACCCCGCCATGCACGACTTCCTTATGGACATGACGGTGCTCAACGAGCGGCTCAGCCTCGCCTCCTCGCTGGGGGAGGACAAGGCCGTTGAGCGGGAGACGCTGGCGGATGCGATTCTGGCGTCCGTGCAGTGACCGGCACGGGGAGCGGAAAAAGGCGGCGGACAGATACTGTCCGCCGCCAGCTCGCGTCACCGCTTATAGACCCTACCAGGGATAGAAGTAGATCACCGTGTCCGGTTCTATCTGAATGGGCAGATAGGAGCCGTGCTGCCCCTTGTCGATGGACAGATAGGTGTAGTCCTCAAAGGCCATGGGAACCTGCACGATGAAGCTATCGTGGATGATCCGTTCCGTCTCGCCGGGCGTGTATCTCTTGCCGCCGGTGCGGGTCAGATCCAGCATGATCACGCCGGAATATTCCCCGTTGGCGGTCGGCCCCCAGTCGCCTGTATAGACCTCCTCCGGTGTGACGAAGTCGCTTTCGTACCACCAGGTGAAGGTCGCCGAGCCCCAATCGTCCTCCTGACTGCTGTTGGCGTGCAGCTCCAGAGTGGCCAGAGCGGGCTTATCCGTATGACCCTGCCACGCCCATATCTCCTGCGTCAGCTGGGAGCCGGAGGGACACGTCCAGCCAATGTCGCTGCCGAAGCCGTCGTTCCCCTCCTGCGAGTAAAAGGTGAAGTCGTAGGCCAGCCTCCGTTCGTTCTCGGAGTCGTAGGGCAGCGCCACGATTCCGGGGATGGGATACCAGCTCAGGGTATCGGGATGACTGTCGGTCAAAAGCAGCTCCGTGGTATCGGTGGGGACAGTCCCCAGATCGTTGGAGACGAACAGCAGGATCGGGTCGCCGCTCTCGCTGCGGTAGAGCACCTCAAGGGTCTCGTAGCCGCCCTTCGCCTCGTCCCACCGGACGCGGTTCACCGCCACGGTGGCGTTGGGGTCACGGGGCACCACGCAGAACAGGCTTCCGCTGTCGCCCACCACCCGCTCCTGCGGGATATTCCGAATAAAGGTATACTGGGCGCACAGCCCCGGCGCCGTATCGTTGATCCAGTCCCTCAGAGGGATTGTCAGATCACTCAGGCTGCCGTCGATATCGCCGATGTAGGCCACCGCAAGGCGCTCGTCCTGCTGACGCTCGTCCAGCAGCTGCCGCAGCAGATCCAGAGAGTCGTCGTAGGCTCCCGGCTCGCCGCCGTCCATACCGTCACCGTCCGTACCGCTTCCGTCAGGAGTATTCCCGCCAGTCGGCGTATTTTCGCCGTTGATGTTGATGGTTCCCATGCCGGGGATCTCCACCTGACAGGCCGTCAGCGACAGCACCATGGCCAAGGCCAGCAGCATCGCCGCAAGCGACCTGACCAGCTTTCTTCTGTTGTTGTGCATGGGCACCTCCTTTCCGTATTTTACCGTCATTTACCCCCGAGCGGGCTCAAACATGAGAATCTCGTAGGGGATCTGCTGGATGGGGAACCCGTAGGCGCCGCCTCCGCCGGACACGTTCAGCACCGGGAAGACATCGAAGGCCGCGGGCACCTGCACAGGGAACATGCCCGACACCGTGGTGGGCGCCTCGCCCTCCGTATACTGCCGGCCGCCGCTGCGGGTCATGGTCAGATCTATATGCTCTCCGCTGTCCGTCAGGGACCAGCTGCCCTCATAGATCTCCTGCGGATCGCCGTAGTCCTTGGTATACCACCATGTGAAGGTGATCTGCCCCGGCTCCGCGCCGCTGCCCTGTGTCAGGGACATGGTGGCCATGGCGGGCTGCTCCGCAAGATCGCCCTGCCACGTCCAGACGTACTCGGCCAGCTGCTCCGCCGTAGGAGCCGTCCACATGGAATCTTCGACCACGTCGCCGCCATCCATACTGTCGTTTTCGGTGTAAACGGTAAAGTCGTAACCCAGCTCACGGCCGTCCTCAGAGGAGTAGGGCAGCGCCACTATACCGTAATAGGGATACCACTTCAGCGGCTCCTCCCCGCTGTTGGTCACGATCACCTCGGTGTCGGGATCGATAGCCTCCCCCATGTCGGCGCAGGCAAACACCAGAAACGGCTCACCGCTCTCGCTGCGGTAGAGCACCTCGACGTTATCATAGCCGCCAGTCTTCTCGTTCCATTGGATGCGGTTCACCGCCACAGACGCATTGGGATCACGGGGCACCACGCAGAACAGGCTGCCGCCGCTGCCCACCACCCGTTCACGGGGAATATTCTGGACGAACGGATACTGGGCACACAGCTCCGGCGCTGCTTTACTCACCCACTCCTGTATGGGAAGCTCAAAATCGTCCGGGCCGCCTGCCGCGCTGCTGATGTAGGCCACCGCGAAGATATAGTCCGGCACCTCTGCCATATGCTTCCGCAGCTGGGTAAGGGAGGTGTCATAGCTGTTCCCCGCAGGGGAGCCATCCGTAGCATGGTCGTTTTTGCTGCCGTCGTTGATGCGGACGGTCCCAACGCCGGGGATATTTATCTGGCAGGCTGTCAGCGTCAGCATCATCGCCAGCGCCAGCAGCAGGCAGAGGATGGGATTCTTTTTCATCGGATCCTCCTTTCACCGCTCAGTACTTACCGCTTGTGCTGGAGCCTCCTCCGCCGGAATGGTCACTGCTGCCGCCGTCGTCGTCCCGGGAGATCTTGCGGCGGGTCTCAGTGGTGTGGGTATAGTTGTCGTACTGCTCCGTAAGGTTCAGACCCTCGGCCGTCACGTAGGTGTCCGCCTCCGCGCCCTGACGGACGGACTTCATCTTGGCCTTCAGGAACAGGCATACGGCCAGAGCCAGAACGATGCCGATACCCAGCGCCATAGGCAGCACCTTGATCAGCGGCTTTCTGACGGGATGCCCCTGCTCGGCAAGACTCAGATATTCGGCGCAGGTGTTCAGATAATCCCTGAAGCCGCCCGCCCAGTCGTCGTCGGCAAAGTTGTCGAGGAATTCCTCCGTCATCTGGTGGCGGCCATACTTGTTGACCGCGTACTCGGCGGTGCCGCCGTCGCGAACGTACAGGTCGTAGTCGCGGGCGTATGTGCTCAGCATCAGCATAATGCCCTCGCGGTTCTCGCCGATGCCGAAGCTGTTGCTGTCGTAGATGTTCACCGCCGCGTAGTGGATGTCGCTGTCATAGTCCTCGTAGTCGTAGATGGTGACGATGTAAACGGCGCAATTGTACCGCCAAGAGATCTCATCGGCCAGCAGCTCCAGCTCCAGCCATTCGTCCTCGCTCAGCAGGTTCTCCGTATCGTACACAAACAGATCGTCCTCCGTCTGCTCCGCCCATGCGGGAACGATCATCGTCAGCACCGCCAGCAGTGCCAGCAGGCATGTAAAAATTCTTTTTTTCATGTTGGCCGCCCTCCTTACAACAGCATCATGATAAGCGATGCGATAGCGGTCACCGGCGCGGCAACGGCGGCGAAGATCGCCCAGAACTTGCCCATATCCGTGGGCAGGTCGCCCACCAGCTTGCCGGTCTGTCCGTTCATGGCAAAGAGGAAGTCCTTGCCGTTCCACTTGGTATGCAGCATCCACACCGGCAGCAGCGCATAGTGTACCTTGCCGCGCCGCAGGTGAATGTCCCGCCGCAGGGGAACGCAGCTGTCATACGCCGTGGTGGTGCGGCGCAGCGCGCCCTCCAGAGACGCGGAGCACCGTCCGTCTGCCCGGTCGTGGCTCTCCTCCACCGTCACGTCGTACTTATCCGCCAGAAAGCCCGGCAGGTACGCGGTGGAAAAGGGCTTCAGATCGGCGTAGTCATACGGCTCGATGGAGTCCATGTGGTCGTCGGGCATCTTGCTGGAGGCGTCCACCGGCACCTTTTCAAAGGAGATGGAGCCGCCGCGGTGCACGTCGTAGTGCTCCGTCTCGGTGATCTCATAGTCGCCGCTCTCGTAGACGTGGATGATCTGACCCTCATAGTCCACAGAGCCCTCCGCCTGACCGTCGAACATCCAGAAGGGGACGTACACGCCCTGGATCTCCTCAATGTGATTGCCGTTGGTAAAGGCCTTGGGCAGCAGGGGCTTGCCCTTATAGTGGTTCTTCAGGGCTACCACCGCATCCTCCTTGCTGAGCTTGAAGGGGATCACGAAGTCCGGCTTCAGCGCGCCGCTGAACTGCCCCGGCACCACCGTGGGGTTGCCGCAATAGGGGCAGGAGGTGGCGGCAGTGCTGGCGTCGCAGATCAGCTCCGCGCCGCAGCTGGGGCAGTTGTAGGCCTTCATACCGTCGGCCTCCGCGCCCCAGTCGCTGCTCATGCCGGAGGTGTCCCAGCCCTGAGCCTCCATCTCCGCTATTTTCTGGCGGTTCTCCTCCGCCTTGGCGTTGGCCTTTTCCGTGGCCTCCACGGATTTGGCCTCTTTCTCTGCATACAGAGCTTCGATCTGCGCCACGTCATATTTCGCGCCGCAGAAATCACATTCCAGCATACCGGAGGTACCCACAAAGTGCAGGGGGCCGGTACACGCCGGACATTTATAGTTGGTGATTTGGGATGCCATTGTTCTCTCTCCTTTCCGCTGCGGGAGCGGCCTTGAGCCGCTCCCGTGGAAAATGGCGTTCAGATATGAATACGATCAGTCAGGGTCGATCAAAGGCTGAGGTTGTACGCGCCGGCAGCCATCAGTTTACCGTTGTCGCCGAAGAACAGGGTCAGGCAGCACGCATCATCCTCCTCAGCGTACCAGGTGTATACGCCGCGCTGGTACGCCTCATCATACTGGTACTCAGAGCAATCCACGCCGATATGCGCCTTCAGATCCGCATAGGTTAGCTTCGACTGCGCATCGCTGTCAGTGAAATAGTTCAGGCCGCCCAGATAGGTGAAGAACGTTTCGTTCAGCACCTCAAGGGTCGCTTTGTCGGAGGAGACGGCCTGTACCTGGGAGGATTTCATGTCAATGCCGGGAAGGGCGCTGTCCTTGCTGCCGCCTCCGCCGCCGCAGGCAGCGAGGGAGAGCATCATCAATGCGGCCAACACAAGCGTGATCGATTTTTTCATGGTAGAGTTCCTTTCTTTGTTTACATAATGATTTGTTTTCCACCCGCAGGGGCGGTCAGGGAAATGGTCAGCGCAGGGGTGCGCCGCAGTTCTGGCAGAACTTCTCGCCGGAGCTTTTGACGCCGCAGGACGGGCAAAAGGCGGGTGCGGCAGCAGTCTGCTGCGGCTGGATCGGCTGCTGAGGAGCCGCGGCATACGGAGCCTGCTGGGGCTGTTGGGGAACCTGAGAGTAGGGGCTGCTGGGCTGGCTGGGCTGCTGATAGCCGGTGCCGGGCTGCTGGTACGGGTTGTTCGGATAGGGGGCATTCGGCTGGTTGGGCTGCTGATAGGCTGTCTTGACGGGTACGCCCTGATACGCCGTGCCGCCGAAGGCCAGCAGGGGGATGAAGATGTAGGGCAGGAAGATCAGTCCTGCCGCGAAGCCGCCGCTCTTGCCGAACGCCTTGGCCAGCCGTACCTGCGTCTGGATACTCAGGATGATGTTGTAGATGGGGATCAGAAGCAGCAGGAAACGTATACCGCTGCCCCAGGTGATCTCAAACAGCACGTAGAGATTGTAGAAGGGGACAATGGCCGCCCAGCCGGGCTTGCCGGCCTTCCGGAAGACGATCCACATGCACACCAGAACAAACACGCACAGGACAAGAGAGATAATGGTGGGCACCGGGTTATAGGCAGGAGGGCTGCTGTAGCTGTAATAGTCGTAATAGTCGTTCATAGACGTCTCCTTTCACGTTCCACAGGTGTGGTCGATCCTGTTTTTCCTTTACTCCGTATCCTCCGGCGGCGCGTACTCCTCGGAGGCGCCCATGAGAAGCTCCCGCAGGAGCCCCTCAAGGGCGGACTCATACTCGCCGTTGTATTCCGCCGTGAGGGTCTCGCCCTCTCGTTGACTGGTGATGCGGAGAGAGCTTTCCGTCCCGTCAAGGACGATCAGATCGTCCGGCAGCACCTTGGGCGGCTGGTGCCAGTTGTCCCGCAGGCACTGCTCCACCTCCGCCCACTGCTCCGCCGTCAGGGGCGCGTCTGTGCGCTCCACCCGTCCGCGGTCGCCCTCGGTATCGACGCACCATCCGGAGATGGTATACACACCGTCCGTCTCCTCCAGGTCAAAGCGGAAGCATCCGTCGTAGCTTGAGGCGCTTTGCGACCAGCGTATGCTTTTCAGCGTGTCGCCTTCCCGAAAGGCGTTGGCAAACTCGTTCACCATGCCGCCGCCGTCCATTATGCGGTCGGTGACAAAGTGCTTATAAAGACCCGAGATCGTGATACCCACCACAACACCCGTGATAAGAATGACGATCATCTTCTTCATGGCTCTTTAGGGGCGAGGCTGGCCGCAGTTGGCGCAGAACTTGCCCTTGTTCACTGTTCCGCATGCACACGTCCACTCGTCGGAGGCGGGCTTAGGCTGGCCGCACTCGGCACAGAACTTGCCGGTGTTCACCGCGCCGCAGGCACATCTCCACTCGCCGGCGGGCGCGGGCTTGGGCTGGCCGCACTCCGCGCAGAACTTGCCGGTATTCCCGGCGTGGCCGCAGGCGCACGTCCATCCGGCGGGTGCGGCAGGCGCCGCGGGCTGCTGTGCCGCCTGCTGCTGTCCCATGGCAAACAGGTTTCCGGCGTTCATGCCGCCTGCCTGCCCCGCCATGTTCATGCCCATGAACGCCATGGCCGCGCCGCCCTGATTGTTGGCCGCCATCTTCATGGCGTCGCCCTGGCTGCCCACCAGATGCGCCGCCGCGCGGGTGGGATCCATGAACGCCGCGTTCCGCTGCAGCTCCTTGAGCATCTTCTCGTCTTCCTCGTCCGCCGTCACGCTGGACACGCCGAAGGACACGATCTCAATGCCCCGCAGGTCACGCCACTTCTTGCTCAGCACCTCGTTCAGCGCGTCCGCCAGCTCCAGCGTATGGCCCGGCAGCTGGGAGTAACGGATGCCGTTCTCGCCGATTTTGGCGAAAGCGGGCTGGAGGGCGGTCAGCAGCTCGGTCTTGAGCTGGCTGTCCAGCCGGTCGCGGGTGTATTCCTCGCTGACGTTGCCGCACACGTTGGTGTAGAACAGCATGGGGTTGCTGATGTGGTAGCTGTATTCGCCGAAGCAGCGGATGCCCACGTCGATGTCGATGCCGGCCCGCTGATCCACCACCCGGAAGGGCACCGGGGACGGCGTGCCGTACTTGTTGCCGATCAGCTCCTTGGTGTTGAAGTAGTAGATGCGCTGGTCCTTGGGCGCCTCGCCGCCGAAGGTGAAGCGGTTGGCCATGTTGTTGAATACGTTCTTGATGCCCTCGCCCAGCTCGCCGGTGAAAATGGACGGCTCCGAGGACATATCGTATGTATACTCACCGGCCACCGCGCACATATCCACGATCTTCCCCTGATCCACGATCAGCATACACTGGCCGTCCGCCACCGCGATGACGCTGCCGTTGCTGATCACGTTGTCGTCGCCCTTGGTGTTGCTGGAGCGCTTGCCCGTCTTTTTCTGGCCCTTGACCGCCAGCACGTTTTCAGGGATCGCGTCGCAGTAAAAGAATTCCTTCCACTGATCCGCCAACACGCCGCCTGCGGCGCCCATTGCTGCCTTGATAAGTCCCATAATCCTTCTCCTTTTCTATGTTTATGATTTGTCCGCAGGGCTCATAGGCCCCTGTTAATCCTCGATCCATCGTCCGTCCGCCCGCTCACAGTAGACGACCCATACCACATACGAATCCTCCACATGGCGGTGCATCTCCAGATAGTTGTTGTCAATGACGGTCACGGTGTACTCTACGTTCTCCGGGCCGCCGACCAGCTCCGCGTACCACTCGTCATTACCGCAGCCGTAGTACATGGGGCCCTCGAGGAACTTCACGCTCAGCCCGTCCAGCTTTTCCTGGTCGCCATATTTGTTGGTATATTCGTACCATGCGACCATGCTCCATGCGCCGCGCCCGTCCTCGGTCACGCCGTCAGCCTCCTGGAATTCCAGCGTCACAGTCATTCCTACGTCTTCCATCCTATACCGGTCTCCCTCGACCTCGCCCTCGACGGCGATCCACTGGCCACTCAGGTACCGCCGGTACTTTTCCATGGTGTAGTCCGTGTTGCCGCCGGAGGGGTCTTCATCGCCGCCCTCCGGGTCGGTCACATCCACCGGGTCGGTGCCGCCGCCGGACGGGGGCGGTGTGTCTATCGTGATGCCGCCGTTGTTCTCCGACTGCCCGTGGGGGATGAACTCCACCTGACAGGCCGTCAGGATCAGCGCCAGCGCCAGAAGCAGCGCCAGCGGATACCACCGCCGTTTCATGGCTCACGCCCAGGGATCCTGCGCGGCCGGGATGCGGATGCCGCTGAGGGGACTGGAATACTCCCACAGGAACCACTCGCCGGTGGAGGGCTTCTGCCGCAGCTTGATGGGCCGGGGCGAATCCGCGCCGGGTGTGGCGATGAACAGGCGCAGATAGCCCGGCTCGATGTCCTGCGGACGGGGGTCTGCCTGTACGTTCAGCACATAGGGCTGCGTGGGAACGTAGCTGTTCTGGGGTGTGGCGCCGGCAAAGTATGCCAGCGGCAGGTACTCCTTGCCCCGCAGACGATCCCGCAGGAACTGACTGTCATAGGGGGTCATGGGCCGGGGGCCCCGCAGGAGGTTCATGGCCTCCACGCCCTCGTTGGGGCTCTTCACATACAGGTGCAGGGCGCACAGGAAGCCCGCCACTACCTCCTCGGGTGTCCGCAGGGACAGGTTCCGAAATTCCGCCAGCGAAGCGGGCATCGCATTCAACGTTACTTGCATATGAAATCATCCCATTGCGGGCTCTTTCCTTCACATGGCATAGATCTGATCCATCAGATACTCGGCGGACATGGAGCCGTAGAAAAACTGATCGATCAGCCCGTCCTTCTTGGCGTCCCGGATGTCCTTCGCCGTTTGCCGCTCGGTGTTGGAGTCCACCATCAGCGCGATCCTGCAGTCGGGGCACAGCTCCCGCACCCGGTCGCGCAGCTTCAGCCTTTCACTGAGCTTCCACGGCGTATACCCCGTCACCTCCATCACGAGCGCAAAGGGCTCGTATACCTGGCACAGCTCCACAGTGTCCCTCGGGGACTCGGCGCGGATCACCTCGATATCGTAGTCGGAGTTCTTGAAAGCGGTCGCCACAGCGTCGGCAAACAGGTAATTCTGCATATCGATCACAATTTTACGCATCGAGCCATCCCTCTTTCCTTTCACGGTATGCATCTCATTCTGTTGTATGCGGCCATTATAGCATAGAAAAGCGGCTCCGTCTGTCCCCAGAAGTGAGGACAGATGGAGCCGATAAGCGTAAATAAGGGGCGGGCGCGCTTTTCTCAAGATCCTCCTGCTGTGCCGGACCAGCCTCCCGGAACGACCAGCCGCTTGCTGACCGCAGCGACCATCAGCCGGTTGCGGTTGGGGTATCCGGTTTTTTCCAGCATCCGGTTGATATAGGTGCGTACGGTCGATTCCGCCACATTCATTCCCGCGGCGATCTCCGCGTAGGTCTGGCCCTCACAGAGCAGGCGCAGCGTCTCCAGCTCCTGATCGGACAGATCACAGGACAGGACGTTCCCCAGCCGCACCGATGGCGTACCGTCCGGCCAGAAGCGTTTGCCGGACAGGGTGCCCTCGATGACGCTCACAAGATCACCGGCGGGGGAATCCTTGTACCAGAAGCTGTCAGCCCCGATCTGCCTCGCCCGCTCCAGAAAGCGCCCCTCCAGCATGGAGGTCACCATCACGATCCTGATATGCGGATAGGCTCTTTTGATGGACTCGGCGGCGGCCAGACCATCCGAATCGTTTTCGGTGCAGATGTCCATCAGGATCAGGTCGATATGCCCATCGCCGCACCGGCGAAGCGCCGCGTCGGCACGGGTCAGGGTGCCCGCCACCCGGCAATCCGCGCATTTTTCCACGCAGGCGCACAGGTACATCCGGGCAAGGGACTGATCCTCAACGATCAATATGTCTCTGACAGCCATTTGTTATCCCCCAGCTTCTCAAAAGTCGGTATCCCTATCACCAGCGCAAACTCCGGCTGGCTCTGCACCGTCATGGTCCCGCCGAGCCTCTCGAGCCTGCGGCGCAGGTTGGACAGTCCGCCGCCCTCTGTGATGGTCTTTTCCGGCGGTATTCCGTTATTGCGAATCAGAACGGTGTACCTGTCGCCGTCCTCCCAGATATGGACGGTCAGCTCCGTTGCCTGCGCATATTGCACGGCGTTGCTCAGGCAGACCTGCATGGCGGTATACATCAGCTCCGCCGCGCCGCCAGCCGGCTCCGTGCCTCGCATCCTGATGGTCACGCCGCTGCTGGCTGCGCTTTCGAACAGCGCCTCCCTTGCCGGCAAAAGTCCCGCGTCCCGAAAGAGGATGCTCTTCTCCCACTCCCGCAGCACAACGTCTGCGTCGATGGCGCCAAGGTCTCCGGCCAGATATTGCTTCGTAACGGTAATGCAGGCGGCAAGGCTGTCGTGCATGGCGGATTTGGCGGCAAGCTGCTCCCTCTCCCGCGCCACCGCCTCCACGTTTTCCGAGAGACGGCGCAGCTCTTCCGCGTCCCGCTCAAGCCTTCGGTTGTCCTCGGCCAGCTGCTCCAGCGCCCGGTGCAGCTCCGTGACGTTGGCGGCGGTCAGCTGTATATACGTCTCCCCGTACCGATCGGTCACGGCCGCCCTCTCAAATTTCCATACCAGCCCGTCGGGAAAGCGGAAGGTGCTCTCCATGCCGGCGAGGGGCGTCACGCCCTCCGGCGGGGAGACCAGCGCCCCTTGAAGCTCCTCCAGGTATTGCAGGTCGCTGTTGAGCAGATGCTGGCTCAGCCGATACATCTGCCGGTTGCACAGCACAATGCCGCCCGACCGGTCGAAAAAGCATACGGCGGTGGGGAGCCGGTCAAAGCTCTCCTTGACGGCGTTGAAGCCGAAGCGCTTCAGCTTATGCATCCTCCCGCCCCCTTATCCTTCTGCGGACGAGCCACAGACCGTCCTCCTGCCGCACCGTTACCTCCGGGGAGTGCGTGCCCCAACGACTGGGGGTGTTGACGCCGAAGATGAACGACTCTATGCACT
>OKSC01003022.1_pt1 | contig 13252 bp, 10 predicted proteins | sample 1601161 | NCBI WGS metagenome assembly OKSC01 (sample SAMEA3541552, study PRJEB24748) | human gut metagenome | biome: human gut; feature: human-associated habitat; material: faeces | place: China | collected 2012
CCCGAACAATAAATCGAGAGCCTTTCGGCCCCACCGGTCAAACAGGGGCGCCGGTTAAAACTTATTTCTTCAGCAGACCTCATCGGGCAATTTGGGGGTCTGCCTTGAGCGGGAACCTGCCTCCCAACAGTACCTTGAAAATTGAATAAAAAACCTTTGCGCCTCTCCTTTTCCCCCGCAAAATGTGGTATACTGGGAATAGAGCCCCCTAGAGGGCGGGAAAGGAGAACCTCCCTTATGTCAACCGGTATCTTTGATATCATCGGCCCCAATATGATCGGGCCTTCCAGCTCCCACACGGCCGGGGCGCTGCGCATCGCTTATCTTGCGGGCCGGCTCATCCACGGGGGCGCCAAAAAGGTGGAATTTACGCTGTATGGTTCCTTTGCACACACCTACCGCGGCCACGGCACCGACCGCGCTTTGCTGGCCGGTGTAATGGGCTTTGCGCCGGATGACCTGCGCATCCGGGATTCCTTCCAGATCGCACAGGAGCGGGGGCTGCAGTACAGCTTCCGCATCGATACCGCGACCGAAGTACCCCACCCCAATGCCGTTGGCATTACTCTCGCGGGGGCGGATGGCCATTCCGTGCATGTTACCGGGGTTTCCATTGGGGGCGGCAGCGTGCGCCTGCGGGAGCTGGATGGGGTGGAGATCGACCTTTCCGGCGAGTACGATACCATCGTGGTGAAGCAGTACGATAAGCCCGGCGTAGTGGCCTTTATTACCAAGACGCTGAGTGAAAGCGGCGTGAATATCGCCTTTATGCGGCTGTACCGCGAAAACCGGGGAAAAATCGCCTATACCATCGTGGAGGCGGACCAGCCCATTCACCGGGAAACGGTGCGCACCATTTTTGAGCACCCGGATATTGTGGCGGCCCGGCGCATCACCCCAAGAGAGGAGGCCGACCGATGAAAACCAATACCACAACAGCGGCTAAACTGCTGGAGGTTTCCCGGCAGCTGGGGCTGAGCCTGCCCGAAGTGATGCTGCGGCGGGAACGGGAGCTGAACGAGACCCCGCCGGAGGTGGTCTATGAAAAGCTGCGGGTGGCCTACGGCATCATGCGGCAGGCGGTGGAAGAAAGCCTGAGAGAGCCCCACAAAACAATGGGCGGGCTCATTGGCGGGGAGGCCAGAAAGCTGGCCGAATACCGGGCAGCGGGCAAAAATTTGTGTGGGGAGACCGTTTCTCGGGCCATCTGCTATGCCATGGGAGTGCTGGAGGTCAGCGCTTCGATGGGGCTGATTGTGGCGGCGCCGACGGCCGGGGCCTCTGGGGTTTTGCCGGGGGTGCTCATTGCCCTGCAGGAGCAGTACGGCCTGACTGAGCGGCAAATGCTGGACGCTTTACTGGTGGCTTCGGCCATCGGTGTGGTGGTGGCGGAAAATTCCGGCATCAGCGGGGCGGCGGGCGGCTGCCAGGCCGAGGTGGGAACCGCCAGCGCCATGGCTGCGGCTTCCTCCGTTTATCTGATGGGGGGCAGCCCGGAGCAGTGCTTCGCGGCAGCAGGGCTGGCCATCCAGAATATGTTGGGGCTGGTATGCGATCCCATCGCCGGGCTGGTGGAGGCCCCCTGCCAGGCCCGGAACGCGGCCGGGGCTTCCAATGCCCTGGTTTCCGCCGAGCTGGTGCTGGCCGGGGTGCCGGAGGTCATTCCCTTTGATGAGGTGGTGGAGGCGGCCCGTCAGGTGGGCCATGCCCTGCCGGAAAGTCTGCGGGAGACGGCCCTGGGCGGCATTGCCGCCACCCCGACCGCCTGCCGGCTGGCGGAGCAGACCGGTTGCGGCAGCTGCCGTGGGTGCGGCTGAATATATCCCTTCGTTTAACAAGAGCGTACACGCTTTTCGACGGTGAAAAGTCCTTTGGAAGTTTTGCGTGGCAGAAATGTTGTCCGAGGAAGTGCAGCATTTATGCCCGCAAAAACCGTATGTGCTCTTGTTAAGCGAAGGTATTTTCACTTGATTAAAAAACAGCTCGCGGGAAGGTTTTGTGCCCTTTATGATGCGAGCAAAAGGAAGCCGGGCGCGCCCGCAGCGGGGAGGGCTGCCCGGCGCAAGGCGCAGGGTCAGCCCGACTGAAGCGGAGGGCGTGCCCGGCGTGGGAGCGCGGGCGGCTTTGCCGGCAGAGATCCTATGGACTCCCCCCATAGGAGAAGTCCGTGCTGATTTGCCCATGACCGGAAAACAATTCGTAAACGGTTTGTAAATTCTGCGCTGCTTTTCTTGCAGTTTTTCAGCCATTCCGTTATGATAGAGTACAGCAGAAATGAACGGGAAAGGAGAGCCGGAAAGGTATGCGGGATTGGTTTCGCCGTTTGATGATGGGACGATACGGGGTGGATCAGCTGACCTGGGTACTGCTGGCGCTCTCTTTGGTCATCTCGCTATGCGGCAGCATTTTTCAGATCAAGGGGCTCAGCATCCTGTGCTGGGCGGTGCTGGTGGTGTGCTATCTGCGCATCTTCTCCCGCAACATTTACGCCCGGCAGCAGGAGAACCAAAAGCTGCTGCAATTCTGGTGGAAGCTGAAGAACGGGCGCGCGAACCGGCCCAGCCGGGAGGAACGCAGAAAGTACAAGGTATTCATCTGCCCCACCTGCAAGCAGAAGCTGCGGGTGCCGCGCGGCAAGGGGAAGATCAGTATTTCCTGTCCCAAATGCGGGACGAGCTTTATCAAAAAGACATAACGAAAGGGCCTTCCGCGGAGGGCTCTTTTTTTGATGGGTGGGATGAAAAGGCCCCCGGCGGGATCGGAGGGATCGGGTCGGGGGCCTTATGTTACTGCATTATTTTACGCGTTGGGGTCAGTCCTCGTGCTTTTTGGTGAGCTTTTTAGCGCCGAGGCAGAGAGCGCCTACGACAGCCAGGCCGACAAAGACATAGCCGACGGGGCTAGAAACTGCGCCGGTGGAGGGGTTGCCCTCCGCGGGCTTGCTATCGCCCGGCTGGGTGGGGGTGATGATGGTGATGGTGGAGGATTTGGTGTAATCACAGCCGGTGCACTTGTCGGAATCGGGGAGGAACTCGTGGGCGGCTTCGTTCTGCTTGTTACCGCACTTTGTGCACTCTTCCCAGTGAGAGGTGGCACTGTACTTCAGGGGCTGGCCAAAGGTGCAGACCTCATGCGTCAACTCTCTTTCGCAGACAGTGCAGGTCTGGTGATGGTGGCCATCGCCGACATTTACCCAAGCGGAGGGGGTGTGGACAGCCTTATCCAGTTGCTCGTTGCAGCCTTCGCGGGCACACACTTTCCAGTGTTCATTCTCATCTGTGGTGACCCAAGGACCGTTATGATCGTGGCCGAGGGCGGCTTTCGTCACGGCGGCAAGAGTTGTCTCGGTGGTGGCGGTGTCATCGGAGAACAGCTTATCACAGCTGCACTTCCAGTAGGCAGCATTGCCAGGTGCGGTGCAGGTGGGGGCCTTAGCCGCTACGGAAGTAAGATGACTGGTATGGACATGACCGAGGGCGGGGGTGAGGACTTTGCCGCATTCGGTGCACTTGATGGGGTCATCTTCGGTTGCAGCAGTACGGTCGGGGATATGGTTCGCCGCATCTTTTGTTTCGACACAGCCAGTACGATTGCACTTGTGCCAGTGCTGGTCATCACCGATCGTCCAGACAGTATCCCAATCGTGGCCAAGAGGGCTACCATCGGTGGCGGTGCAGCCGGTACGCTTGCAGGTCTTAGGAGCGGTACAGGTTGCATCAGCCCAATCATGGCCGAGGGCGCTGCCTTCTGTCTTACCGCAAATAGAACAAGCTTTGGCAGTGGTGCAGTTTGCGGCGGTCCAGTTGTGCTCTGCATAGCCATCTTTTCCGCTATTGGCAGTACCTGCTGTCAAGGTGCAGCCTTCGGCCGTACACTCATGCCAGTGGTGGGTACCATCGCTGGTCCAATTGGTAGCCCACTGGTGAACATGTGGGGTGGTGATGGTGAGGGTGCACGGATTTATAGTAAGATCTACAAGGCCATCATCAACATCAGTCACAGACAGGTCATCATCATTTTTGATTCCAACACTCACATCTCCCGCATCTGCGGCTTCCTTAACTTTATAAGTAATTGTTACAATCTCAAAATCTCCTGAAAGCTGTCCGTTATAACAGCCAAAGGTTCCTGTGCGGTTTGTATATACTGCATTTTCGGGAAGTCCAGATGCCAGCGTATGAGATACATATTCAAAACTATCCGGGACCTCCACATTAAATCCAATTGCCGCAATATTCTTTGTTGTATTGCTGGACATTGATATTTTAATTACGACATTTTCTCCTTGCTGTACGCTTGTAGTTGTTGTCTCTACCTTTAGTACAGCTGTTTCATTTGCAAAAGCAGTGCTTGCAATCATAAAACATATCAGTGCTATTGCAAGTGCTATAGAAACAATTTTCTTCATCTGTTCAATCCTCCAAAATTACAGAGTTGTTATTTGCTTAGTCGTGAACCTAAACAGGCGATTGACATCTGCTATATTTACTTTTTTATCAAGATTGACATCCGCGGCAAAATACTGTTCATCACTAAGCGTAATTTCCTTTTTTGATGTGTACCTGAATAAACGGTTGACATCTGCTATGTTGATTTTCCCATCCCCATTTACATCGCCTTTGACTACGAGGATGGCTTCGGTGATGCCATCGGGGAGAGTGAAGGCGTAGCCGCTGCCACTAGCAACCGCTGGAGCCGCCACATATTTGCCGCCGGAAAGGTAGCCGACCTTGCAGGGCTTATCGTAAGTCACTGTGACCACCTGCCCACTGACGGTATAGGTACCGGACAGTGCGCTGGAGCTGGGGGTAACGCTCAACGGGGGCTCCTCCTGGATGGTGACAGTGGCGGGTGTGGCGGTGAAGGGGACCTCCTGCAGGCTGGCGTTCATGATGTCCAAGCCCGTTATGCCAATTGTGGTGACGGTATCCATGGGGGCATTCTCCAGCACACGAAAGGTTAACCGGAGGATGCAGCAATCGGAGCCTGTCCAGTTCTCACCCTGAGCCCAAACTGCATTTTCACGATCTACTTTCTCCCCTGTTTCGTCCTGTTTTGCTTTGATGCCTACTTCCCAGTCTGTCAGTGATTGCCCATTCGCATCGGTAAGCTGGAGGAGTGTCTCATCATACTGGAAAGCGAACCTTATGCCGGCGATACCGGGGTTATTGTGGATCACCAGCTCTACGGTGAATTCCCCGCCCGGCTGGACGGACGATGCGGAGGGGCGCAGCTCCAAGGTGGGGGTGCCCTCCGCCAGGGAGGGGACACTCACGGCAAGGCACAGGATCATGGCCGCCATGAGGATGCTCCATATTTTTTTCATAGCCAATCTCCTTTCTGCCTTGCCGCGCTTTTACCGGACTGTGTCATCCTTCTATCTTCTCTTCCACATACTGCTGCATCAGCAGGATCAGATCGGCCAGCTTTACCTCACCGTCTTCATTCATATCGGCATTGAGCTGATTGATCTTGACCGAGAAGCCGGCCAGGTATTTTTTGAGATACAGGATGTCCAGCAAGCTGCCGGTCTTGCCGTCATCATTTACATCGCCAAGGACGCGGGTAACGACCTGGACCCCGCCGGAGGTGACGCTGAAGGATACCTTATTCTCACTGACATTGAGGGCCTCCTGCACCGCAAGGGTGATCTCCGCAAGGCCATCCTCGGCGTTTTCCAGCACCTTGAACCGGAGGTTTAAGAGTGTGCCGTCTTCGATATAATCCGCTGCGCCGACAAAGACCGCTTTTCCGTTTTCCTTTTTGATATAAAGATTGAATCCCTCCGGGGCCATTTCACATTCGAGCAGCTCCAGGCGGGTTTTATCGTAGCTGATGTGGAAGCCCATAGCGGCGAAGCCGGGATTGCCGGTGATGGTGACGGGAATGGTGACCTCCCGGCCCTTGATGACGGTGGCCTGGCCGACCTGGAGCACGGCGGGGGCGGGGGTATCGGCATTCTCTACCAGCAGGAACGGGGAGAAGCTGCCGGTGGTAAAGGTGATAGTGCCGTTAATGACATCGGCGGTGACGGTAAGGCCGCCGGGGCCGTAAAGGGCATTGCCGTCCTCCCCGACATGCAGCAGGAGCAGCTGCCCGGCCGCGATGCGCTTGGCGTTTTCCACGCCGACGGTGAGGGTGACGGTGGCAGATTCACCTGCTTTTAGGTCATACTTGCTGCCGCTGGTGAGCAGGGAAAGGTCAAAGACCGACTTGACACGGTAGCCGGCGGCAACCTGGGTAATGTACTGGCCATAGGGGCTTTCCGGCTGCAGCTCCACCTTTTCGGCCGAAAGGGTCAGATTGGGAACGGTGGTTTCCAGGGTAGCTGCCGCAGTGGTGCGGCTGGGGGCCTGGGGCTGGGTGCAGGTGCAGCGGGGATACCGGCAGGAGGCATCCGAAGCGGGCAGGGTGCAGCCGCCGCAGGCGGTGCAGGCATGGGCGCAGTAGCGTGCCAATTTAGCGATGGATTCCGTCCTGGTGGCGGAGCATCCGGTGCAGCTGTACCGCATTTCGCCCTCCTCGGTATAGGTGGCCGGGCAGGTGACGGTGCCGTTATCCCAGGTGTGCTCGTGCTCGCGCTCGCGCTCCTGATTATGGCAGATGGGGCATTCGCCCGTGAGGGGATGGTACTCGCTGTGGGTATACATGCCGCATTCGGCGCAGATAGCATAGTGCTTATCCCCGATGGCGTAATACTTCAGGGTATGCTCATGCTCCTGGTAGCCGCAGACGGTGCAGGCGCCATCCACCATGGTGTGGCTCTGCACAACCCACATTTCACACTTAGTACACTTGCCGCGGCAGCCCTCCTCATAGGGGCGGGTATGGGCAGCGGTCTGATGCTCGTGCTGGGTGTAGCCGCAAACCGAGCAGGTCCCATCCGTGAAATTGTGGACATTGTAGGAGACAAGGCCGCATTCCTGACAGCGGGCCGCATGGTAATTGTCATTGGTCGCTTTCGATTCACCCCAGGTATGGCTGTGGTTTTGGTAGCCGCAGACTGTGCAGGTACCGTTCGACATGGTGTGGTACCCCGGGATATCCAACCCGCAGACGGTGCAAAGGCTGTTGTGGTAGGAGCTACCACCATCCTGCTCATACGCGATGGAATAAGCATACCGATGGTCATGCTTCTGATAGTTGCAGACTTTGCAAACACCCTGTTCATTGTAGGTATGCGGCTCGCTGAGCCAGACATGGCACTCGGCGCAGGTGCCGCTGTGGCGTTCCCCATCCATATTCACGATGGGGGTGTAGGTCACATTGTGGGTGTGGTCCATGCAGCCGCAGGCTTCGCAGACACCGTTTACAAAGTTATGCTCTTCCTGGATCCACTGGTTACAGATGGAGCAAAGGCCTTCGTGCATATCCCGGAAGGGGCTATAATTGTCTACTTTATGTTCGTGGGGGGTGTAGCCGCAGAGGGTGCAGACATTATCCTGCATCGTATGCTCCTCGGAAATAAACAGATTGCAGACCGAACAGCGTGCCTCATGGCCCTCATCGTAACCGGTATACACTAAGGTATGCTCGTGATCCATGTAGCCACAAACGGTGCATGTACCATCTTGCATGGTGTGCCCCTTGTCAACTCTCAGCCCACAGACTGAGCAGGTGCCAACATGATAGGTACCGCCTACATTCCCAAACGGCTGGCAGTTGGTCAGCTGATGCTCATGCTCCGTATAACTGCAAACGGTGCAGGCACCATCCACACCATAGGTGTGATAAGCGGGGACACTTAGATTGCAGACCGAGCAGGTGCCGGCATGGTAGGGGCCATCGGCGTTTTCTTCCGGATGGTAGCTGGCTACCTGGTGCGTGTGCTGCTTATAACCGCAAACAGTGCAAAGATTATCCTCGCCGTAGGTGTGGCTTTCATTGACCCACTCTCCGCAACCCAAACAGGTACCGCCATGGTAATCACCATAGGGGGTTACAAAGATCTTGTAGCTTGCGAATGTGTGATCGTGGGGCGCATAGCCGCAAGTAGTGCAGGTATCGCCACCCATGGTGTGGCTTTGAACAATGGTGAGGCCACACACTGAACAGGAACCATAATGCAGCCCATTGTCATTGCCCGCATTAGGGTGATAGCTGGCTACATCGTGCTCATGCTTTTGAAAACCACAGGCAGTACAGACACCGCTCTCATTGTAGGTATGATCCGCACGAATCGTTGTGCTACATGTTTTGCAGGTACCGGCGTGATAATCACCATCCATGTTATAACCGGGCGCATAGTCTACATCATGTTCATGCTCCATGTATCCACAGACAGTACAGGTACCTTCTACTAAGGTGTGCTCTTCACTGACCCATTCGCCGCAGGTAGTGCATTCACCAACATGGAAGTTGCCATATTTGGTCGTCCACGGTTTGAAATCCACTTGATGCGTATGGGGCTCATCGGTTGTTTCCGCTGCGGCGGCGGGCAGCGCCAAAAAGGCGACCATCAGCACCGAAAGCAGCAGGCTCAATACTCTTTTCATGATCCTTTTGTTTGTTCCTCCTTTTCTTGCATTTGGCTGCGTATTGATATGTTTTTGTCCCTCCTCATCCGTTGCGCCCTGCTGGGGGCGCATTTTTATGGCTTATCCTGTAAATGGCGGTTCCGTCTGCGCAGCAGGAATGCGCCGCCGCAGGCTGCGAGATTGCCGCCACTGTGATAACAATGGGCAGGGGGCTGTTCTCCGCCGCAGGGGATTCCGTCTCCACGGCAGGGGATTCCCCGGAGGGCTGTGGCACAGCTGCATCGCCGGTGCCGGGTTCCTCCGATGGGGTTTGCCCGGCTGGATTCATCTGCTCTGGGGTAGAAGCAGTGGGTGTGCCCGGCTGGCTGCTATCGGCCGTGCCGGGGCTGGCCGGGTTGGTTGGTTTGGCCGGTGCCCCCTGCACATACAGGCCACCGGGGGTAACGGCCAGTGCCACCGCCTCTTCCTTGGCATTGTAGGCTTCCAGATCGGTGATGCCGATGGAGGCGGTGCCCTCGATGGCATCCTGCCGTACGCGGAAGGTCAGCTTGAGGCAGCTGCCATCGCCGCTCCAGCCCTTTTCATTGACCCAAACGGCGCCCTCTCCCTGCCCGATGCCGACCATCCAGCCGGTCAGTCCGGCATCCTCGTAGCCGGTCAACTCCAGGCGGGTTTTATCATAGCTGATGTGGAAGCCGAGCGCCGCAATGCTGGGGGTATCGTGCAGGCTGAGCGTCACGGCGAATTCTTCCTGCGGCTTTGGGCTTTGCGTGGGGGTTTCGATCTCCATGCGTGGGGTTTCCGCCGCCAGGGCCGGCACGCACAGCAGCAGCGCCGCCAAGGCTAGAAGGTATTTTATTTTTCTCATGGGTTGCCTCCGCTGATTCCAATAAAATGGATCATGTCCGCATGCGGACATGAAAATCTCCCCGGGGAGATTTGGGATTGGGTAATCCTGTACTTTAGTTTAATTCTACCATCAGATTTTCCTTAATGCAACCATTAATGTAAAATAAGGATATAAAAACCCCGGCCTTTTTCCCAAGGGCCGGGGCTGGTTTTTCCTCTTCAGCGCTTTTTACGGATGACCGTCCGCTCGGCGTACCTGCAGAAGAAATGATAGCCGGAGCCGCCCTCGCTGATGATATTCAAAAGCTCATCCGGCTTTGTTACCTGGATGCCGCCCAGCATGGTGACCCCGCGGGCGAAGAAAGCCTCCGGCAGCATGCTGGCGGTGGGCCCGGTGATGAGGATCTCCGCGCCCGGTTTGGCCATTTGCAGCAGACCGGGCAGGGTGTTATTCAGGATGGTCACCCCGGTGATGACCAGCAGATCGGCCTCGGGGACGCACTCCGCAGCCCGCTCCGGCGGCAGATAGTAAGGCATCTCCCGCTCCTTGAGGGTGCGGGGGTCCTGCTCCAGCACATGGAAATCCGCCCCGGCGGCCATCAGCTTTTTGAGCATGGGCACCAGGGCCCCTACCACCACCGTTTTGGGGTAGCGGGCAGCATCCAGCTCATCGAAGGCATCCACGCCCATCAGAATCTCATAGTCCTGGGGCGGGGATTGCTCCCACGCCGCCACGCTCAAGGCATTCAATGCCGCAATGCCCAGCGTCCGCCGCAGGATGTTCTCCCCGAAGATATCGTCCAGGTACTCCCGGACGGGACGGCCGCGCAGCCGCCCGGAAAGCGGCATGGCCCGGGCGGAGCTGGGGCAGCACACCGCCTCCGGCATCTCCTTGACCGGGGTAAAGCACAGCCCGCTGTGGCCGGTAGAGAGCTTGACACCGGAGAAGAACAAGCCGAAAACGGCCCGTTCCACCGTGATTTTATCAAGCTCCAGCTGCTGTTCCACCTGCGCCACGGCTTCCCGCAGAATTTCAAATTGCTCCATGTTGGTTTTCCCCCTTTATCGTGCTGCATCTAGATAGCACAAATCCCGCCGAAAGAAAACCGAGGATTGCGGCGGGACCTCTGGGAGATGCGGAAATACCGGGGCAGAGAGTGCTCCGCTCCGGTATGGTTGCTGATTATTCGTGGTTTTTGCGCCGGGCGCCCAGGAAGCAGATACCTGCCGCCGCCAGTGCCGCCATACCGCAGGCTATCAACGGCTATTGTCGCAGCCTTGGTAAGGGTGCTGCCCTCGATGACCTTCGTTTGGTTTTTCCAGCTTTCGTCCATCAAGCGTTCGGAGGTGTAAGCGTAGTTGCCGTTCCCCTGCACTTTGAACCTGACGACATAGGTGCCCACATCCGTTGGAGAGCCTGCATAAGCCCAGCTGTACTCGTTCTTCGGGTAGAAAAAGCACTTCACATCGTAACCGCCCATGCCGATGATGCTATCGTTGACCGTGGGTGCGGCCTGCTTGATGCTGTACTTTTGTCAGCCCATATCGGCGGCAAGAGCCTGATCGATGAGCTTTTGCAGCGTTTCCGCCTGCTTCTTTTCCGTGATGGCACCTACGATGGGTTCGCCCACGATATTGCCGTTGCGGTCAACCACATAGGTGGTGGGGTAGGCAAAAATGTTTGTAGTGAACTTTCCCGCCTCACCATCGGAGTCAAAGTACACATTCTGATAGGTCACGCCCTTCTTGGCCAGTACATCTTTTGCTTCGGAAATTGCCGCTTCATCGCCATCCAATGTGAAGGTGTTGACACCGATGAGGGCGCCGCCCTTCTTCGCAAGCTCCTTGTTCAGTGCGTCCAGCTCGGAAAGCTCGCCCACGCAGGGATTGCAGGTGGTGAACCAGAAATTCACCACGGTGACGGCGTTGGCGGAGAACAGCTCGTCGCTCTTCACCGGATTCCCATCCAAGTCTTTGCCCTCAAAGGCGGGGAAGGGGTTGCTGTTCTGCTCGATGGGCTTGCCGTTTTCCGCAGGGACGCTGACGGTGCCGTCCGGGGTCTCGGGCATCAGCTCGGGGAATTTTTCCTCTAGCTTAGTCAGCTGATCCTCCAGATCGCGGATCTTCTCGCCGCCCTCACGCAGTACCTTCAGCTCCTCCTCGGTGAACTGATCCTTGGCGTCCTCGATGGTATCCAGCAGGAACTGGCCGTAGTTTTTGCCGTCCTCGATCATGATCATATCCTTATTGGCGGCCATAAATACCTTTTCCCACAGGGCGGAGTTTTCACCGAGGATGGCGTTTTCCTGCGCCAGAAGGCTATCGAACAGGGCAGAGGCCTCCTCAAGGGTCTTGGGCTCGTCGGTCATGGTGTTGCCGCCGGAGATATCGGTCTTTTTGTCGTTTTCCTTTGCGCCGCAGGCGGCCATGGCAAGGACCATCATAACGGCCAGCAGCAGGGTGATGAGTTTTTTAACATTCATTTTTGTTTCCTCCTGAAAAATCATTGGGTATTGTTCTGCGGTGCAGGCACCGCTTTTTCGGTTTTTTCGGTGTCCTTCCCCTCCCCGAAGCCATAACGGAAACGAATGGCATCGGTGGGGCAGGCCCGGATGCACATCCCGCAGCGGATGCACTCGGTGTGGTTGGGGGATTTGGTCACGTCTACATCCATTTTGCAGGCGCGGGCGCATTTCCCGCAGGAGACGCACTTGTTTTTATCCACCTTCATCTGGAAGAGGGACACCCGGTTGAACAGTGCGTAAAACGCGCCAAGCGGGCACAGCCACTTGCAGAAGGGACGGTAGAATACCACGCTCAGCACGATCACCGCCAGCAAGATACCGAATTTCCATGTAAACAGGCTGCCCAGCGCCGCCCGGATGCCGGAATTGGCAAGGGACAGCGGGATGGCCCCCTCCAGCACGCCCTGCGGGCAGAGATATTTGCAGAAGAAGGGGTCGCCCATGCCTACATCGTTCACCAGGAACGCCGGCAGCAGGAAAACCATCACCAGCAGTACGGCGTATTTGAGGTAGGTGAGGGGCCGCAGCTTTTTGGTGGAAAGCTTTTTGGTGGGGATTTTGTGCAGGAGCTCCTGAAACCACCCGAAGGGGCACAAAAAGCCGCAGATGAACCGCCCCAGCAAAACGCCCAGCAGGATAAGAAATCCCGTGATATAATAGGAAAAGCGGAACTTTGAGGAGCCGACCACCGCCTGGAATGCCCCGATGGGGCAGGCGCCGGAGGCCGCCGGGCAGGAATAGCAATTGAGCCCCGGCACGCAGACGGTTTTGCCGCTGCCCTGATAAATGGAGCCCTTGAGGAAATTCGGCAGATGAAGATTGGTGAGAAGGGCGGCGCCCGCCTGGATCCAGCCCCGGAAGCGGGACAGGAGGTGGGAGACCCCGGTATGTTTTTTATCCAATGCCGACACACTCCAAACATAATTTAATCGCCTTACTGAATACCGTTGCGGCCTCGCCCCGCCAAGCGCCGAAGCACAGCATGGCAGCGCCCGCAACGAGCAGCACGACCTGCGCCGCGGCTTTTTTTGCATGAGTCATTTTCATCATCCTTTCCGAATTACTGTGCCCATCATAGCACGGGGAGGTTAAAATTCCTGTTAAGAAAGAAAATTTAACGCAAACCTTATCTATTTTTGCTATAATGAAAGCAACATAAAAACGGAGAAATAAAAAGGAGGGCTCTCATGCACCTTTTAGTAATTGAAGATGAACGCGCCCTGTGCGAGACCATCGTCCGCAGCCTGCGGCGGCTGGCCTACAGCGTGGACTACTGCTATGATGGGGAAAAGGCGCTGGCGCTTTTGGGCGTGGAGCGCTACGATCTGGTGCTGCTGGATCTGAATCTGCCGAAAAAGGACGGCATGACGGTGCTGCGCACCCTGCGGCAGACCGACCGGG
>OKSC01003029.1_pt1 | contig 13243 bp, 9 predicted proteins | sample 1601161 | NCBI WGS metagenome assembly OKSC01 (sample SAMEA3541552, study PRJEB24748) | human gut metagenome | biome: human gut; feature: human-associated habitat; material: faeces | place: China | collected 2012
GAAGAAGAGCACAAGTAAGAAAAGCGCGCGTGTTCCAAAGAAAACTGAGCCGTTTTATATAGACGGCTGCAAGGTTATGGTGCGGTATCAGAAAGAGAATAATCCGCAAGTGGTACAGTCCGTTCGGTCGATTTTGGTATCCGCGGCCACCAGTGTCAAAAATTGTGGAAATTTGCAATAAATCCTCGATTGTGAGATAATATAGGTGTAGATATGAACCTTGAAAATTGAGTTGGAAGTCATATATACACCTTCGCCAAGAAAGCGAGGAATATATGATTTTATCGAACACAGATTTAGAGAAAAAACGTGTCTATTGCCTATATCGTGTCTCAACCTTAGAGCAGGTGGAAAAGGACGACATTCCCATGCAGAGAAAGCGCTGTCGGGAATACTGTCAGCAAATGGGAACGTGGGAGATCGTCAAGGAGTTTTCGGAAAAGGGTATTTCAGGTTTCAAGGTATCTGCAAAGGACCGTGACGCCATTTTGGAAATTCAGAAAGATGCCCTGCAAGGAAAGTTTGATATTCTCCTTGTGTTCATGTTTGACCGCTTGGGCCGCCGCGACGACGAAACGCCGTTTGTTGTAGAGTGGTTTGTCAAGAACGGCATTGAGGTATGGAGTGCGACCGAGGGACAGCAGAGGTTTGATACCCATGTGGACAAGCTCCTGAACTACATCCGCTATTGGCAGGCATCCGGTGAGAGCATTAAGACCTCTATCCGTACCAAGACGAGGATCGGTCAGCTCACCGAAGAGGGCTACTACACTGGCGGGATGATCCCCTACGGCTACCGTCCCATCAATAAAGGACGAATGAACAAGCGCAACAAGGAAGTCTATGACTTGGAGATCGTTCCGGACGAGGCGGAAATCGTGCGGCTTATTTTTCAGAAGTGCGTGTTTGAGGGCTACGGAGCGCAGCGCCTTTGCAATTTCCTGTCTGAGCAGGGAATCCGCAATCAGCGCGGCGGAAATATCCCGACAACGACCATCAACCGTATTCTTAAAAATGTGCTCTATACGGGAGTTATCAGCAACGGCGAAAGCAAGTCCGAGCCTATCGAGGAGCTGCGTATCGTTGATGATGATATTTTCCGCAGAGCGCAAGAGGTGCTGGAGAACCGCAGAACACACCACAATGAAATCCCGCTTAACACGCGCGGGCAGTCCTTGCTGGTGGGAAACATCTATTGCGGTCACTGTGGCGGTCGGCTCACGCTGACAACGAGCGGCAGAAAGTATGTGCGAAAGGACGGCACCGTTCGCCGTGAGGTCCGCGCCCGCTATCAATGCCATTACAACAAACGGCATCCTGGGGCGTGTGATGGACAGTCCGGCTACGGTGTGACAAAGCTGGACGCCATCGTAGACCGCGTAATCCGTATGCAATTTGAGCACATCAAGAATGCCCCTGCACAAGCAATCGTTCGGGAACAGCAGGCGCGAGACGTTGAATTGGCCGTGGCAAAGCTGAAACTGGCGCAGGATAACCAGCGAAACAAAATGAGGGAGTATGAAGCTCTAAAGGCCGAGGGCATCAAGGTCGCACAAGGCATCAGCAAGTTTAATGTGGATTTTCTCAACAGCCTTGTAACGGAAACGCAGGCCGCACTGAAAGCGGCTGAGACAGCCGTTGAAGAAGCACAGCAGTCTCTTGAGCACTGCATCGCCAGTACACAGAGCATACAGGCCGAATACTCGCAAATCGTGAGCTGGGCCGAAATGTACGATAACTGTTCCTTTGAAGCAAAGAAAATGATCGTGGCGCAGTTTGTGAAAGGCGTGTATGTTCATAAGGACTATGAAATTGAGATAGAGTTTAATGTGTCCTTTGAGGACTTCAAGGTGTTTACTTTGGAGCAGGAAACGCAAAAAAAGCAGAAGTCCGAAGCATCACTGCTTCAGACTTCTGCTTGATGGTGGACCTGAAGGGATTCGAACCCACGACCTTACGGATGCGAACCGTACGCTCTCCCAACTGAGCTACAGGCCCGTAACTATACCGTATGGGATACCATACGAGTTACCTGACTAACTATTAAATTGAGATGTAACCCGAATGCGTAGCATTTGAGTTACCGGACCAAAAGTGGGGGCTAAAACCATACCGCTTGCGCTCCCAACTGAGCTACAGGCCCATGAACTTTTCAGCCCGCATATCATACCACAGCTTTTCTCATTTGTGAAGTCCTTTTTTCACTTTTTTCAAAAAATTTTTGTTGCCTTTCCGAAAACCGTATCGTATAATATCTTTTGTTATCCGTCCTCCGCATACAGCTGCGGGATCGGTCTTGCGCAATGAATGCCCGCGAACCATGTCAGGCGGGGAACCGAGCAGCATTAAGCGGGACCAGTCATGTGCCGCAAGGGCGCCGGTCACGCAGCTGTATACGGAGGACCTTTTCTATCCTCACGAAAGGGGCAATGTGGTATGTATCAGGCGCTGTACCGCAAGTGGCGGCCCAAAACCTTCTCCGACGTGGTCGGGCAGGAGCACGTCACCGAAACGCTGCAGCGGCAGGTCGCAGAGGGACGGCTCTCGCACGCCTACCTCTTCACCGGCACGCGCGGCACGGGCAAAACCACCTGCGCAAAGATCCTCGCCAAGGCGGTGAACTGTGAGCACCCCGAGAACGGTAACCCCTGCAACAAATGCTCAAGCTGCCTCGGCATCGAGTCCGGCGGCTTTCTCGATGTGATGGAGCTCGACGCCGCCTCGAACAACGGCGTGGACCACGTCCGCGCGCTGCGGGACGAGGCCATCTACTCCCCCGCGCAGGTGAAAAAGCGCGTGTACATCATCGACGAGGTGCACATGCTCTCCATCGCGGCGTTCAACGCGCTGCTGAAAATTCTGGAGGAGCCGCCGGAGCACCTGATGTTCATTCTGGCGACGACCGAGCTGCACAAGGTGCCCGCGACCATTCTCTCGCGCTGCCAGCGCTTTGCGTTCCGCCGCATTCTGCCGCGCGAGATCGTGGGACGGCTGAACTACATCGCGGAGCAGGAGGGCATCGACCTCCGGCCGGACGGTGCGGAGCTGCTCGCGCACATTGCCGACGGCGCGCTGCGCGACGCGCTGAGTCTTTTGGACCAGTGCGCGGCGGCGGGCGGGACCATCGACAGCGCGGCGGTGCTCGACGCGCTGGGACTGGCGGGCAACCTCCAGACCGCGCAGCTGATGGACTGCGTTCTGCGGCGCGACACGAAGGCCGCGCTGCTGCTGCTCCACCGGCTCTATGGCAGCGGCAAGGACGTGGGCGCGGTGCTCGGCGAGCTGTCCGCGCTCGCGCGCGACCTGCTCATTTCCAAAACGGCTCCCGAGGGCGGCGCGGCGCTGCTCACGGGCGGCTACGACAGCCAGACGATGGACGGTCTTTTGCGGCAGGCCGACAGCGCGCGGCTTATCGCCATCTGCACCACGCTCCAGCGCGCGGCGGCGGACATGAACGTGAGCGTCAACCGCCGCACGGATGCGGAGCTGTGTCTCCTGAAGCTCTGCGACGAAACGCTCTCCGGCGATTTGAGCGCCATCAACGCTCGCCTCGCGCGGCTCGAACAGCAGATGACCGCAGGCGTGCGTTATGCTGCCGCGGAAAGCACGGCGCAGGTGGTGCCCGCGCCGGCGGAGAAGCCCGCTCCCGCAAGGGCTGCGGCGAAGCCGACAGCCGTGGAGGACGAGGCGCCGCCCCCGTGGGAGGACAGCGTGCCCGCGCCGGCGGACGGATCCTTTGACGACGCTCCCCCGCCCTACGGCGAGCCGGCAAAGCCGGAACGTCCGCAGAGCGCGATGACGGCTCCCGCGCCGCAGGCCGCAGAGCCGAAGGCGGAAGCGTCCGCACCGACCGGCGACGGCGATATCTGGCTCACGCTGATGGAGAGCTACAAAAACCGACTCACGCCCGACAAGCGCGCGTTCGTCGGTCAGGCGGACGGACGGCTCGCCAACGGCGTGCTGACGGTCTACTGTCCGACGGCGGTGACGAAGGCCATGCTCGATACCGAGGCGGTCGCCGCGGTGCTGCGCGAGGTGACGGGCCAGAGCGTCGGTCAGGCGATTGCCGTGCGCTTCGTGGTCGGCGAGCCGGAGGACGGAAAAAAACGCGACAAATTCCAGGACCTGCTGCGTATGGGCAGCAAGTTCGATAACTTCAACATCAAGTAACATCAGGAGGAATACGGATATGGCAAAGGGTTACAGCGCGCGCCGCGGCTTCTCGAACGGCGCGGGACAGGCGGCGCAGCAGATGCAGATGCAGCAGAAGCTCATGCAGATGCAGCAGGAGATGGCGAAGGCTCAGCAGGAGGTCGAGGAGGCCACCTTCACCGCGAGCGTCGGAGGCGGTGCCGTCAGCGCTGCGGCAAACGGCAAGAAGGAGATCACCGCGCTCACCATCAAGCCCGAGGCGGTCGATCCCGAGGACGTCGAGATGCTGCAGGACCTCGTGATCTCCGCGGTCAACGAGGCGCTGCGGCAGGCGGACGACGCGATGAGCAACCGCATGAACAGCTTCACCAGCGGTCTGAACATCCCCGGTCTGGGGCTGTAAGCGCAGAATACAGCAAGGAGACGCCACCCACCGGACGGCGTCTCCTGTTTTTTAGTTTTGGCTCAGGCGTTCGCCGGCCGCGCGCAGCGTCCTGCGCAGGAAGATGGCCGAGAGCGTCAGGCTCACGAGCTCGGCGATGGGGAACGACCACCACACCAGCTCCAGCCGTCCGGTCAGGGAGAGCAGATACGCCACCGGCAGCAGCACGCAGATCTGGCGGCAGACCGAGACGATCAGACTGTAAAACGGCGTGCCGAGCGCCTGAAAGACGCTGCCCGAGACGATGCAGAAGCCCGCGAGCGGGAACGTCAGGCCGATGATGCGCAGCGCGGTCCTGCCGATGGTCAGCATCTCCTCCGAGGGGGAGAAGAGACCGAGCAGCGTACCGGGGATGATCTCGAAGAGCGCAAGACCCACGCACATGATGGCGATGGCTGTGACAGCCGAAAGGCGGATCGTCCTGCGGAAGCGCTCCGGCTTGCCCGCACCGTAGTTGTACGAAATGATAGGCACCATCGCGTTATTCAGGCCGAAGATGGGCATGAAAATGAAGCTCTGGAGCTTGAAGTACGCGCCGAACACCGCCGTCGCCGCCTCGGTAAAGGAGATGAGGATCTTGTTCATGCCGAACACCATCACCGAGCCGATGGACTGCATGATGATGGACGGCACGCCGACCGCGTAGATCTCCTTGATCGTCGCGGCGTGAGGACGGATCTCGCGGCGGCGCAGATGCACGTCGGGATTGCGCGTGAGGTTGAGATAGAAGCCGATGGACGTGCCGACGAGCTGACCGATAACGGTGGCGATCGCCGCACCGGCGACCTCCAGCCGCGGGAAGCCGAGCAGGCCGAAAATGAGGATGGGGTCGAGAACGATGTTGGTGGCCGCGCCGGCGATCTGCGTGATCATGGAGAGGTTCGTGCGTCCCGTCGATTGCAGCAGGCGCTCATTATACATCTGGAAGAACAGGCCGATCGAGCAGCCGATGCAGACGGTCACATAGTCGCGTCCGTAAGTGATGATCTGCGGGTTGTCCGTCTGAAAGCGGAAGAACGGTCCCGCAAGCGTCCAGCCGATGAGGGCAAAGAGCGCAAAATTGCACAGCGTCAAAAACAGTCCCACATTCGCCGCGCGGTCCGCGCCCGCCTGATTCTTCTCGCCCAGCGAGCGGGAGAGCAGGGCGTTCATACCCACACCCGTGCCGCCGGAAAAGGCGATGCACAGCGTTTGGAGTGGGAATGCGAGCGATACGGCGTTCATTGCGTCCTGACTGAGCTTTGCCACAAAGATGCTGTCCACCACGTTGTAGAGCGCCTGAAACAGCATGGATACCATCATCGGCACCGCCATGCTGAAGAGCAGCCTGCCGACCGGCATGGTGCCCATTTTATTTTCCTGTAGGATCTCTTCTCTGATATTTTCGTCCATTTTCCGTATCTCCGTGCGTGAAAGGGTGCTCCGTCCGGCGGACAGAGCACCTTTTTCTTTATTTTTTCAGTTCGCCGTTCGCGGCCTTGGTGAGGTAGGCGTTGATGAAGCCGTCGAGGTCGCCGTCCATGACCGCCTGAATGTTGCCGGTCTCGTAGTCCGTGCGCGTATCCTTGACGAGTTGGTAGGGCATGAAGACATAGGAGCGGATCTGGCTGCCCCATTCGATCTTGAGCTGCACGCCCTTGAGGTCGCTGATCTTCTCCGCGTGCTGCTGGATCTTCAGCTCCATGAGCTTGGATTTGAGCATCTGCATGGCGTAGTCGCGGTTCTGGAACTGGCTGCGCTGCGTCTGGCAGGCGGTGACGATACCGGTGGGGATATGAATGAGACGCACCGCAGACGAGGTCTTATTGACGTGCTGGCCGCCCGCGCCGGAGGAGCGGTAGACCTGCATCTCAATGTCCTCGGGTCGAATGTCGACCTCGATGTCGTTGGGCAGCTCGGGCATGACCTCGAGCGCGGCGAAGCTCGTCTGGCGGCGGGCGTTCGCGTCGAAGGGCGAAACGCGCACCAGACGATGGACACCGTTCTCACTCTTGAGATAGCCGTAGGCGTTCTCGCCCTTGACCATGACCGTCGCGCTCTTGATGCCGGCCTCTTCGCCGTCGATATAGTCCATCATCTCGAACTCGAAGCCGTGCTTGTTCGCCCACTGCATATACATACGGTAGAGCATCTGCGTCCAGTCCTGCGCCTCGGTGCCGCCCGCGCCGGCGTGGAAGGTCAGAATGGCGTTGCAGTTATCGTACTCGCCGGAGAGCAGCGTCGTGAGGCGGACCTCCTCGATCCGCTTCTCCAGATCGGCGAAGCCCTCCTCCAGCTCGGGCAGCAGGCTGGCGTCGTCCATCTCGTTGCCCATGTCGATGAGGGCGAGCAGGTCGTCGCGCGTGGAGACGAGCTTTTCAAAGCGGTGGACCTTATTTTGCAGCTGCTTGGTGCGCATCTGATTGGCCTGCGAGCGCTCGATGTCGTTCCAGAAGCCGTCCTCATGCGCCTCGGCCTCGAGCCGCGCGATCTCGTGCTTGGAGGATTCGATGTCAAGCGCCTTCTGAAGGTTTTCAAACGTGTCGCTCATGGCGAGCAGCTTCTGCTTATAGGAATCGTATTCGATAACAGCCATGGTGATCTCCTCTTCTCATACTGCATTAGCCGAAAAAGTATATCATACCGCCGTGCGAAAGGCAAGAAAAATCCGCCTCGGCGGCGGATTTTCCCAATTTTTTATCGTCAACGGTGCAAACTGCCCCATAAAAACAAAAAATCCACGCATCCCTGCGTGGTTCCGTTTTGGTCGCTCAGCGCTCGCTGACGATCTGCTCCGTCGTGCCGAAGATCATGTCATCGACGTCGAAGCCCTTGAAGTTTTCAAACATCATATTGGTTCTCACGCTCCTTTCTCTTTTCAATTTCAAGAGTATGATACCACTTCTCTGTCAAGCGCGCAAGTGTGATTTTCCACATATTTCACAAAAACATTTTCGCCGTTTTGTGCTTTGCGCTAATTCGTTTTGCTTGTTTCCGCTCAAAGCCCTGTGGTAAAATAATATATCCAATTTTGTTCTTCGGGAGGCGAGAGGACGCCTATGTACGAATTTTTTGCCGGCGACTACGACGTCGCCGTCATCGGCGCGGGCCATGCCGGCATTGAAGCCGCGCTCGCAAGCGCGCGGCTGGGACGGAAAACGGTCTGCTTCACCATCAACCTTGACGCGGTGGGCAATATGCCCTGCAACCCCGCCATCGGCGGCACGGGTAAGGGCCATCTTGTGCGCGAGCTGGACGCGCTCGGCGGCGAGATGGCAAAGGCCGCTGACCGCGCCTGCATCCAGTATCGCCTTTTGAACCGCGGCAAGGGCCCCGCCGTGTGGTCTCTGCGCGCGCAGGCGGACCGCCGCCGCTATCAGCAGATCATGAAGCATACGCTCGAGCAGCAGGAAAACCTGACGCTCCGGCAGGCGGAGATCGTGGAGCTGCGCGTGGAAAACGGCGCAGTCTCCGCCGTCGTCACCGCGACGGGCGCGGTGTTCGGCGCAAAGGCCGTCATCCTCTGCTCGGGAACCTACCTCGACGGGCGCACCATCGTGGGCGAATGCATTCAGTCAAGCGGCCCCGATGGGATGCACGCAAGCCTGCCGCTCGCGGAGCGGCTGCGCGCGCTCGGACTTCCTCTGCGCCGCTTCAAGACCGGCACGCCCCCGCGCGTCAACGCCCGCAGCGTCGATTTCTCCAAAATGGAGCGGCAGGACGGCGATGCCGAGCCGCTGCCGTTCTCGTTCACGACCGAGCGCGTCCCCTGCAATCAGGCGGTGTGTTACCTCACCTACACGAACGAGGAGACACACCGCATCATCCGCGAAAATCTCGACCGCAGCCCCATCTACTCCGGCGTGATCGAGGGCGTCGGGCCGCGCTACTGCCCGAGCATCGAGACGAAGATCGTCCGCTTCGCGGACAAGCCCCGCCACCAGCTCTTCATCGAGCCGATGGGGCTTGATACCGAGGAGCTGTACATTCAGGGCTTTTCCTCCTCGATGCCCGAGGACGTACAGGTGCGGATGGTCCATACCATTCCGGGGCTCGAGCACGCGGAGATCATGCGCCCCGCCTACGCCATTGAGTACGACTGCATCGACCCCACCGCGCTCAAGCCTACGCTGGAAACGAAAGCCATCGCGGGGCTGTACGGCGCGGGGCAGTTCAACGGCTCGTCCGGTTACGAGGAGGCCGCCGTACAGGGCTTTGTTGCCGGCGTGAACGCCGCGCGCAGGCTCGCGGGGCAGTCTCCCTTTGTCCTCTCCCGCTCGGAGAGCTACATTGGCACGCTCATCGACGATCTTGTGACCAAGGGTACGAACGAGCCCTACCGCATCATGACGAGCCGCAGCGAATACCGCCTGCTTCTGCGGCAGGACAACGCCGACCGGCGGCTCACAAAGCTCGGGCACGACATCGGCCTCATCTCCGACGAGCGTCTTGCCGCCGTGGAGGAAAAGTACGCCGCCGTCGCGCGGGAGATCAAACGGCTCGAGCACACCGGCCTTCCCGCGAGCGATGCGCTCAACGCGCTGCTGCGAGAGCGCGGCACGGCGGAGATCACGGACGGCAGCCCGCTCATCGCGCTGCTGCGCCGCCCGCAGCTGCGCTACGACGATCTGCGGGCCTTCGACGCCGGCTGCGCCGCCTGCCCGCAGGACGTCGCCGAGCAGGTGGAGATCACCGTGAAGTACGAGGGCTACATCCGCCGCCAGATGGCCGAGGTCGAGGAGTTCGCGCGGCTCGAGCGCCGCCTGCTGCCCGAGGAGCTTGACTATTCCAGCATCGACGGTCTGCGGCTCGAGGCGCGGGAAAAGTTAGCCGCCATCCGTCCCCGTTCGCTCGGACAGGCGGGGCGCATTTCGGGCGTCTCTCCCGCCGACCTCGCCGCCCTGATGATCTATTTGGAAAAGGAGAAGCGCCATGAAAATTCTTGACCTGACCCACCTCATTGAAGAAGCCATGCCCGTCTATCCCGAGACCGAGCCGCCGAAGCTCACACCCTCAAACACCTTCGAGCAGCACGGCTTCCGCGAAACGCTGCTGACGATGGGCTCCCACACCGGCACGCACATGGACGCCCCCGCGCATATGCTGCGCGACGGCAAGACGCTCGACCAATTTCCGGCGGACAAGTACATCGGCACGGCCTATGTGCTCGACTGCTCCGACCTTGCGGGAAAGGAGATCCCCAAAGCGCGGCTCCAGCTCCATGCCTCGGAGATCGAGGCCGCAGACTTCCTGCTCTTCTACACCGGCTGGGAGAAATATTGGGGCAGCGAGCAGTACTTCTCCCCCTTCCCCGTGCTCTCGCTTGAGGCGGCGGAGTACCTTGCCGCCTTTCCGCTCAAGGGCGTCGGCACCGACGCCATCTCCATCGACCCGATGGACACGGTGGACTATCCTGTGCACAAGATCCTGCTCGGCGCAGGCTTTGTGAACACGGAAAACCTTTGCAATCTCGCCTCCCTTGTGGGGAAAACCTTTCCCTACGCGACGCTCCCCCTGCGCTTCAAGAACGCTGACGGCTCGCCCGTGCGCGCCGTCGCCATGCCGGAGGATTGAACGAAAAACCGCTCTGCCGTGGGCAGAGCGGCTTCCTTATATTATATAATGACGGAATGCGGCAAAGCCTCCGGTTTGCACCGGAGGCTTTGCCGTGAGTGAAGAAAAGATCGTCGCCCTTGAGCGAGTTGTTTCGATCAGACGTTGCCGATGGTAGCGACCATGACAGCCTTGATGGTGTGCATACGGTTCTCGGCCTCGTCGAACACCTTGGAGTTCGGGGAGAGGAACACCTCGTCGGTGACCTCGCGGATATCGTAGCCCAGTTCTTTCTGAGAGGCGGCCATGGTGGTGTCGAAGTCGTGGAAGGAGGGCAGGCAGTGCAGGAAGATGCAGTCGCTGTTCTCGGTGGCCTTCATCACGTCGCCGGTGACCTTGTAGGGGGTGAGCTGCTTCACGCGCTCGGGAATCTTGTCCTCCTCGCCCATGGAAGCCCAGATATCGGTGTAGAGAGCGTCGGCGCCCTTGAGCAGAGCCTTGTCCTCGCCGTACTCGACGACGGCGCCGGTCTCCTTGGCGACCTCGCGGCAATACTCGACGACATCAGCGGCGGGAGCGAGCTCCTTCGGGCCCCAGCCGACATAGTGCATGCCGAGCTTGGCGCAGATGTACATCAGGCAGTAGGCCACGTTGTTGCGGGTATCGCCGCAGAAAACGAGCTTGCACTTGTTGAGGGGCTTCTTGGTGTTCTCCATGAGGGTGAGGATGTCGGCGAGCGCCTGGGTGGGATGATCGACGTCGGTCAGACCGTTCCACACGGGAACGCCGGCGTTGGCGGCGAGACCCTCGACGACCTTCTGGTCGTAGCCGCGGTACTCGATGCCGTCAAAGAAGCGGCCGAGGACCTTCGCGGTGTCGACCATGGTCTCCTTCTTGCCCATCTGGGAAGACTTGGAATCGAGGAACGTGACGTGCGCGCCTTCGTCATAGGCGGCGACCTCAAACGCGCAGCGGGTGCGGGTGGAGGTCTTCTCGAAGAGCAGAACGATGTTCTTGCCGGCGAGCAGGTTGCCGCGGATGCCGGCGCGCTTCTTCGCCTTCAGATCGGCGGCGAGGTTGAGCATATAGCGGATCTCATCGGGGGTGAAATCCTTCAGCGTGAGAAAAGAACGGCCTTTGAGATTAACAGGCATGGGATAGTCCTCCTTCAAGATAGTTCGCCCCCAATGGGGGAAATTGACTCATGTTCTGTACATAGCATACCAATTTTTAAAAAACGCGCTGGACATTTTCAGCTATTTTTCTTGTATTTAACGGCAAATTTGCGTGGCGCGCCCTTTGCCGCTCCGCTTCCCTGCGAGCTTTCCGGCACTTGCCAAATGGGTCGCCTCTGCGGTATACTATACACCGAAACAACGCATAAGGCAACCCCGCGCCGTCCGGCGCGGGCCGAATGAGGTGACCGATATGAAAGACCTTGCCGCGATGCAGTCCTTTGAACGCTCCCGTCTCGACCGGAGCAAGCTGTGCTCGTTCGACAACGAGACCATCGAGGCGCCGACCGCGCCGCTGATCCATCAGGAGGCCCGCTTCCTCTACATCTGCGAGGGGCACGGCGTCATCCGCATCCAAGGGCACGACGTGGAGCTGCGGCCGAATACGCTCCTCTCCATCCTGCCGTGGCAGATCACGGCGGTGACGGAGGTCGCCGAGCCGCTGCAATATCACCTCGTGATCTACAACCTCCACACGCTCAACCGCTACATCCGCGCCTTCTCCGACGAGCACGGCGACGCGGTAGACTGGCTCGCGCATATTGAACGGCAGCCCGCGCTCTACTGCAACGAGGGACAGGCCCACCGGATGCAGCAATTTTTCCTCTCGCTGCGCGAGGAGGTGGGGCTGGAATCCATTCTCGGCGCGGCCCCGCCGAAGGTCCTCGGCTCGCTCGCCGTCGTCAACCGCCTCGTCGAGCTGGTGATCCTCATGGAGCGCTTCCGCGCCGAGCAGCCCGAGCCCGCCGCGGCCGACCGCGCCTCCGCCGCGCCGGACATGAGCGAGATCCTGCGCTATCTCTACTGCCACACCGGCGAAAAGCTGACGCTCAAGGGGCTCTCGCGCATCTTCTACGTCTCCGAGAGCAGCCTGAGCAGCTATATCAGCGGCATGACGGGACTCTCGTTCTTTGACCTTCTGAACGAAATGCGCATCGGCAAGACCGCGAATTATCTGCTCTATACCGACCTCACGCTCGAGGAGATCGCCGCGGCGCTCGGCTATGTGGACGCCTCGCATATCTCCAAGGTTTTTTCCGCGCGCGTGGGAATGCGCATCAACGACTACCGCAAGACCTACCGGCGCGTGGAGAGCATCTGCCGCATCGAGACCGACCGGCGCGTCTACGCGCTGGTGGAGTATATCTGCCGCAGCTACAACGAGCCGCTCTCCGCACGCGCGGTCGCCGAAAAATTCGGCTGCACCGCCGCCGAAATGAACCGCGCACTGATGCTGCAGGTGGAGAAGAATTTCGAGGAATTTCTCAACTACGTCCGCATCAACCGCGCCGCCGAGCTGCTGCTCACCACCGACCAGACCGTGACCTACATCGCCATGGAGGTCGGCTACGCCAACGTCAAGACCTTCAACCGCAATTTCCTGCGCTTCAAGGTGATGACACCCGGCGATTTCCGCAAAAAGGTCGCGCTTCAGGAAAGTCGCCTATAATCTCTTTTTCCCTTGCCGCTTCGGCTGTTTTTCCGCAGCCGAAGCGTTTTTTTCGCCGCCTTTCGAGCTTCGATTCGGTCATTTTTGTTATTTTGCACAAAAATTATACGCTTTGCAAGTATTTCATGATATGACTTGACAATAACTCGACGAGGTGTTATTTTGGACATAAGCCCTTTGCAATTCATTTGCCGCTCTCTTGCGTCATACACATCAAGTATGGACGGCATTGATGCAGGGGCCGGCTCCGCACGGCGGACATCCATCCCTGCAAGCCCTGACCGTTCCGAGGAAGGAAAACGGTCACAACAAATTGAAGGAGGATACAAACCATGCGCAAATCCATGAAGAAGCTCATTGCTCTCACCCTCGCCTGCCTGATGCTCGCGACACTGTTCGTTGGCTGCGGCAAGAAGGACGACGGAGGCAGCT
>OKSC01003032.1_pt1 | contig 13227 bp, 5 predicted proteins | sample 1601161 | NCBI WGS metagenome assembly OKSC01 (sample SAMEA3541552, study PRJEB24748) | human gut metagenome | biome: human gut; feature: human-associated habitat; material: faeces | place: China | collected 2012
ATGACTTTACATACTGAACCAATCTGATCATTGCGTTTTTCAAGATTAATCAAACGGACACCTTGGGTAGCACGCCCCATGATACGAACATCTGCTACCTTCAAACGAATTGTGATACCGGATTTATTGATAATCATCAAATCATTTTCATCTGTTACAGATTTAATCGTTACCAATTTACCCGTTTTTTCAGTAATATTCATTGTTTTCACACCCTTACCTCCACGGTTGGTCTTACGATAGTCTTCAATTTCAGAACGTTTACCATATCCTTGCTCAGAAACAACCATTACAGATTCCGTCTCCAAGTCCTTAATGCAAATCATTCCCACAACTTCATCCTGACCATCGTTATCTAATGTAATACCACGCACCCCCGTTGCTGTACGTCCCATAACACGCACTGCTGCTTCATGGAAACGAATTGCACGTCCATTACGGTTGGCAATGATAATTTCATTATTTCCATTCGTCATACGAACTTCGATAACACTGTCATCTTCGCGAATCGTAATAGCATTTACACCATTCTGACGAGGACGAGAATATTGCTCAAGTAACGTCTTTTTGATTACACCTTTCTTGGTACAGAACAATACATAATGATTATTGATAAATTCTGAATCATCTAAGTTCTTCACACGCAAGTATGCAGTTACATTATCATCTGAATCGATATTTAGCAAATTCTGAATAGCGCGTCCTTTGGAATTCTTTGTACCTTCAGGTATCTCGTATACTTTCAGCCAGTAGCACTTACCTTTTTGTGTAAAGAACATCATAGTGTTATGCATTGTAGCCGGATAAATGTGCTCAACAAAGTCTTCATCACGAGTTTCTGTCCCCTTTGAACCTACTCCACCACGATTTTGTGCACGGAATTCGGTTAATGGGGTACGTTTGATATAACCCATATGAGAAATTGTAATAATCATCTGATCATCAGCATAGAAGTCTTCCGGGTTAAATTCTTCTGAAGAATAAACTATCTCAGAACGACGTTCATCACCATACTTGGCTTTAACCTCTAACAATTCATCTTTCATTACCTTGCGGCATACTTCATCATCAGCCAAAATACTTTCCAAATAAGCGATTTGCTTCATTATTTCTTCGTACTCTGCATGAAGTTGATCTTGCATAAGACCTGTCAACTGACGCAAACGCATTTCTACAATTGCACGGGACTGAATTTCTGTCAGGTTGAATCGTTCTATTAAGCCAGCAATGGCATCATTAGGTGTCTTTGCAGCACGGATGATGCGGATTACTTCATCGATATTATCTGATGCTATGATTAATCCTTCCAATATATGAGCGCGTTCTTTAGCCTTACGCAAGTCATATTGAGTACGACGGATAACTACCTCATGGCGATGTTCTACGAAGTACTTAATCATGTCTTTCAGATTCAGCAAACGAGGACGCCCGTGTACCAATGCTACGTTGTTCACACTGAAAGAAGTCTGTAACAACGTCATCTTATAGAGTTTATTCAAGACTACGCTGGCGTTGGCATCACGTTTGATATCAATCACAATACGCATACCTTCACGGTCAGACTCATCATTGGCATTGGAGATACCTTCTATCTTCTTATCATTGGCTAAATCAGCAATATTCTTGATCAGTTCCGCCTTATTGACACCATACGGGATTTCCGTGATGACAATTTTGTCATGTGTAGAACTGGTTTCAATTTCTGCTCTTGCACGCATGATAACGCGACCGCGACCTGTAAGATATGCCTCGCGTACGCCACTCATACCATATATATATCCTCCTGTTGGGAAATCGGGAGCTTTCACATAGTTCATCAACTCCTCTATCTCGATATCGTTGTTCTCGATGTATGCGATGCAAGCATCAATAACCTCTGAAAGGTTGTGTGTCGGCATATTGGTTGCCATACCTACAGCAATACCAGATGCACCGTTTACCAAAAGGTTTGGAATACGGGTAGGCATAACGGTAGGCTCCTGCAAAGAATCGTCGAAGTTGCTCTGCATATCAACGGTTTCTTTGTCGAGGTCTTGCATCATATCTTCACCAATCTTGCGCAAGCGACACTCGGTGTAACGCATAGCTGCTGCGCTATCGCCGTCTACCGAACCATAGTTACCCTGGCCATCTACCACCATGTAACGCATTGCCCAAGGCTGTGCCATACGAACTAATGCACCGTAAACGGAAGAGTCACCATGCGGGTGATACTTACCCAATACTTCACCTACAACTCTGGCTGATTTTTTATAAGGTTTATCAGACGTATTTCCCAGTCCCATCATTCCGAAGAGAATTCTACGGTGGACAGGCTTAAAACCATCTCTAACATCCGGAAGGGCACGCGAAACGATGACCGACATGGAGTAGTCAATGTACGATGACTTCATTTCCTCCTCGATGTTAATCTTTATAATTCTGTCTTGTTCAAGCATTTAAAAAGATTATTAATTATACATACTTTGGTTCATGAAAAACCACGCTAAAGTACTGCTTTTTTACGATATACAAAAGTTTTCGCCCATAAACTTTATTTCAGAACCATTCTCTCACCTACTTTGTTCTTATAATATATAAATAAGGTATTAATAAGGAGCTTTTTCCCAAGAATGAAAGCACTTTAGTATGATACTGGTGAACGGATATTAAACTGTGGCACGGGTTTTGTATATAAATAATAAATAAAACGATGAAATACGTACTGGAAATTATAAATGCGTATCTTTGTATTAAGTAACACCTTAGAATAAGGAAGGAGAATATTAAGTATGAATAATCAGTTTTCACAAAGAGTTTCTGACATTATCACTTACAGCAAGGAGGAAGCTAACCGGCTGAAAAATAGATATATCGGTCCGGAGCATCTTCTACTCGGCATGTTGCGAGACGGCGGAGGGAAAGCTATAGAAATATTGCAGAAACTGGATATAGACCTAAACAGGGTTAAGAAACGGCTGGAAGGTTTTTTAAAAGAGATTGAAGATGATAACTTGTTGCCCGATGCAGACATTCCATTGTCTCCGATGGCAGCTAAGATATTGAAAATGTGTATACTCGAGGCTCGTCTGCTGAAGAGTGCCACTGCTGATACTGAACATGTATTACTGGCTATCTTGAAAGACGGTAATAATTTGGCCGCTACGGTATTGGAAGAAAATAATATAGATTATAAGTCAGTGTTCGAACAGCTTTCCATGAAAGCCAGCCCTAACGCAGGTATGGGATTTACGGAGGATGATGACGAGGAAGAAGATGAAATGAATATGTCTTCACGCTCTTCTCAAAGTGGTAGTTCACAGTCTTCTACGCAAACTGCGTCTAAGAAACCATCCAATGATACTCCGGTATTGGATAACTTTGGTATGGATATGACCCGGGCTGCGGAAGAAGGTAGACTGGATCCTGTGGTAGGCCGTGAACGTGAAATCGAGCGGTTGGCTCAGATATTGAGCCGTCGTAAGAAGAATAACCCGGTATTGATAGGTGAACCTGGTGTAGGTAAATCAGCTATTGTAGAGGGATTAGCATTACGTATTGTTCAGAAGAAAGTATCCCGTATTCTGTTTGATAAACGTGTGGTAATGCTTGATATGGCTTCTGTAGTAGCCGGAACTAAGTATCGCGGCCAGTTTGAGGAACGTATTCGTTCTATCATTAATGAGTTACAGAAGAATCCGAACGTTATTCTGTTTATTGACGAGATTCACACGATTGTGGGTGCCGGAGCAGCTGCCGGTTCTATGGATGCTGCCAATATGCTGAAACCTGCATTGGCACGTGGTGAAATACAATGTATAGGTGCCACTACCCTTGATGAATACCGGAAGAATATAGAAAAAGACGGTGCTTTGGAACGCCGTTTCCAGAAAGTGATTGTTGAACCGACTACTGCCGAGGAAACGCTCCAGATATTGAAGAATATTAAAGAGAAGTACGAAGACCATCATAATGTGACTTATACGGATGAAGCGCTGGAAGCATGTGTCAAGTTGACAGACCGCTACATTACTGATCGCAATTTCCCGGATAAGGCTATTGATGCTTTGGACGAAGCCGGTTCGCGCGTCCATCTGACAAACATTACTGTTCCGAAAGAGATTGAAGAACAGGAGAAACTGATTGAAGAAGCCCGCCAACAAAAGGCGGATGCAGTGAAATCGCAAAATTTCGAACTTGCTGCCAGCTTCCGTGATCACGAGAAAGAGTTTTCTGCTCGTCTGGAAGAGATGAAGGCTGAATGGGAAGCTCGCTTAAAAGATGATCGCCAGATAGTTGGTGAAGAGGAAATTGCGAATGTGGTTTCTATGATGTCCGGTGTGCCTGTACAGCGTATGGCGCAGGCTGAAGGTATCAAGTTGGCGGGTATGAAAGAAGAGCTGCAAGCTAAAGTTATAGCTCAGGATCCGGCTATTGAAAAGGTGACGAAAGCTATTCTGCGTAGTCGTGTAGGATTGAAAGATCCTAACCGTCCTATCGGAACATTCTTGTTCCTGGGGCCTACGGGTGTGGGTAAAACTCACTTGGCGAAACAGTTGGCGAAATATATGTTTGGCTCTGCCGATGCGCTGATACGTGTGGATATGAGTGAATATATGGAGAAGTTTACCGTTTCTCGTCTTGTTGGTGCACCTCCGGGATACGTAGGATACGAAGAAGGCGGACAGTTGACAGAGAAAGTGCGCCGTAAACCTTACTCTATCGTATTGTTGGACGAGATTGAGAAAGCCCATCCGGATGTATTCAACATCTTGTTACAACTGATGGATGAAGGTCGTCTGACTGACAGTTATGGCAGAACTGTAGACTTCAAGAATACAGTGGTTATCATGACTTCAAACATTGGTACACGTCAATTGAAAGACTTCGGTCGTGGTGTAGGTTTTGCCGCCCAGAATCGTACGGATGATAAAGAATATTCACGTGGCGTGATACAAAAGGCTTTGAATAAGTCGTTTGCCCCTGAGTTTCTGAACCGTGTCGACGAGATTATTACTTTCGACCAGCTTTCGCTGGATGCTATCGAAAAGATTATCGATATCGAGTTGAAAGGCTTGTATGAGCGCATAGAATCTCTTGGATATAAGCTTGTTATTGATGATAAAGCCAAGACATTCATGGCATCTAAAGGATACGATGTGCAGTTTGGTGCCCGCCCGTTGAAGCGTGCCATCCAGACTTATTTGGAAGATGGACTTTCGGAATTGATTATTTCTTCCGAATTGCAGACGGGTGATACGATTTCTGTCTCTTTGAACGAAGATAAAGGAGAACTGGACATCAAGAAAGCATAAAAATGAAGTCTTCTTAGAAGATGATAAACAGTCAAAATGTCAGTCCTTATGGGCTGGCATTTTTTTTGCATTATACTTGCCAAACGATTAAATATATAAACTTAAAAATATAAATCATAAGTAGTATGCAAAAAGGAAATATTGGGGTAACTACCGAAAACATTTTCCCCGTTATCAAAAAGTTCTTGTACAGCGATCATGAAATTTTTCTCCGCGAGTTAGTTTCTAATGCCGTAGATGCTACGCAGAAGTTGAAAACCTTAGCCTCTATTGGCGAGTTTAAAGGTGAGGTTGGCGATTTGACCGTACATGTGTCTTTAGGAAAAGATACAATTACTGTTTCAGACCGTGGTATTGGTTTGACTGCCGAAGAAATCGATAAATATATCAACCAAATTGCCTTTTCAGGTGCCAACGATTTCCTGGAGAAGTATAAGAATGATGCTAATGCAATTATCGGTCACTTCGGTTTAGGCTTTTATTCAGCTTTCATGGTGGCTAAGAAAGTGGAAATAATCACGAAATCCCATAAAGAAGGTGCTCAAGCAGTGAAATGGAGTTGCGATGGCAGTCCGGAGTTCACCATTGAGAACATTGATAAAGCTGACCGTGGTACAGATATAGTACTTTACATTGACGATGAAAGCAAAGAATTCCTGGAAGAAGCCCGCATCTCTTCTCTGTTGAAGAAATATTGTAGTTTTCTTCCCATACCTATTGCTTTTGGTAAAAAGAAAGACTGGAAAGATGGAAAACAGGTTGAAACAGACGAAGATAACATCATCAATGACAGTAATCCGTTGTGGACATTGAAGCCCAGCGAACTGAAGGATGAAGATTATAAGAAGTTCTATCGTGACCTGTATCCGATGTCTGATGAACCTCTGTTCTGGATACATCTGAATGTAGATTATCCGTTCCATCTGACAGGTATCCTCTACTTCCCGAAAGTAAAGAGTAATATCGAATTGAATAAGAATAAGATACAACTTTATAGTAACCAGGTATACGTTACGGATTCAGTAGAAGGTATCGTACCTGACTTTCTGACACTGTTGCATGGTGTGCTCGATTCTCCGGATATTCCGTTGAATGTATCCCGTTCTTATCTGCAGAGCGACTCTAACGTGAAGAAGATTTCGACATATATCACAAAGAAAGTATCTGATCGTCTGCAATCTATCTTTAAAAATGATCGCAAACAGTTTGAGGAAAAGTGGAATGACCTGAAGATTTTCATCAATTACGGGATGCTTACTCAGGAAGACTTCTATGACAGAGCAAAAGATTTTGCCCTTTTCACCGATACGGATGGTAAATGCTATACATTTGAAGAGTATCAGAAGCTGATCAAAGATAATCAGACTGATAAAGATGGCAATTTGATCTATCTGTATGCTAATCATAAAGATGAGCAATTCAGCTACATCGAGGCTGCTAAGAATAAGGGATACAATGTGTTGCTGATGGATGGTCAACTGGACATTGCTGTAGTAAGCATGTTGGAGCAAAAGTTTGAGAAATCTCGCTTTACCCGTGTAGATAGTGATGTTATCGATAATCTGATTATCAAAGAAGATAAGAAAGGTGAAACTCTGGAAGCAGGCAAACAAGAAGCTCTTTCTGCTGTGTTCAAGAGCCAGTTGCCTAAGCTGGAAAAGGTTGAGTTTAATATCACTGCGCAGGCTTTGGGTGAAAACTCTTCTCCTGTGATGATTACTCAAAGTGAATATATGCGCCGTATGAAAGAAATGGCTAATATTCAGGCAGGTATGAGTTTCTATGGAGAAATGCCTGATATGTTCAACCTTGTGCTGAATTCAGATCATAAACTGGTGAAAGAAGTTCTTGCAGACGAAGAAAAAGAATGCGACTCTGTTGTAGTTCCTATTCAGCAAGAAATGAATGACGTAGACAAACGTCGTAATGAACTGAAAGATAAACAAAAAGGTAAGAAAGACGAAGAAATTTCTACTGCTGAAAAGGACGAAGTGAACGGATTGGATCAGAAGTGGGAAGAACTGAAAACAAAGAAAGACGAAGTATTTGCCGGATATGCTGCTAAAAATAAAGTTGTCCGCCAATTGATTGACCTGGCATTGCTGCAAAATGGCATGCTGAAAGGTGAAGCTTTGAATAACTTTGTGAAGAGAAGCATCGAGTTAATCTAAATACGCCCTTTATTCACAATCTATATGCCGGGAGCATTGCAACTTTTATAAGAGTTGTAATGCTCCTTTTTTCGTATATTTTGTGTGGGAACGCTTGTTTTTTAGCGTTGGATACGTCCAATTTCGAAACAATTGCATATATTTGAGCTTTGATAATAATATATTTTCAGCTCGGAACTTTGAAGTATGAAAAGAATTCTTTTGCTTTTATCGTTTTGTTTCTTGTTGCTGCCCATGTTGCATGCCCAAAAAGTTGGACTTGTATTGAGTGGTGGTGGTGCGAAAGGTATGACGCATATCGGCATCATTCGGGCTTTGGAAGAAAACAATATCCCTATCGATTATATTACCGGTACATCCATGGGAGCCATTATCGGTTCGTTGTATGCCATGGGATACTCTCCCGATGATATGGAGGCTTTGTTGCGTTCAGAAGACTTTAAACGCTGGTATTCGGGAAAAGTAGAACCTAAATATGCCTATTATTTCAAGAAAAGTATTCCCACACCGGAGTTTTTTAATATCCGCTTTGATTTTAAGGACTCCTTGAATGTCAAACCGCAATTGCCGACCAGTATGGTTAACCCCATCCAAATGAATCTGGTGTTTGTGGAGCTGTTTGCCCGTGCTACGGCTGCTTGTGACGGTGATTTTGATAGGCTGTTTGTTCCTTTCCGCTGTATTGCTTCTGATGTATACAATAAACGGCAAATAGTGTTAGGGAAAGGTGACCTGGGAGATGCTGTCCGTGCTTCCATGAGTTTTCCGTTTGTTTTTAAGCCTATTGAGATAGATAGCGTGCTGGCTTATGATGGTGGTATTTACAATAACTTTCCAACGGATGTAATGCGGGATGATTTTCATCCGGATATTATTATTGGTAGTGTGGTGGCCGCTAATCCATCCAAGCCTAAAGAAAATGACCTTATGAGTCAGATTGAGAACATGGTGATGCAGAAGACGGACTATTCTATTCCGGATTCTGTCGGCATCCTCATGACATTCAAGTATGATGATGTGAACTTACTTGATTTCGACCGTCTTCAGGAACTCCATGATATAGGTTACAATCGCACTCTTAGCCTGATGGATTCTATAAAGGGGCGTATTCATCGTAGGGTGAATGCAGATAATGTGCGTTTACGCCGTCTGGTTTATCGCAGTAATCTGCCGCAGCTCTATTTCCAGAAAATTTATATTGATGGAGCTAACTCACAGCAACAGGCTTATATTCAGAAGGAATTTCATGATGAAGAAGATGAGCCATTCACTTACGAAGAGCTGAAGCGTGGATATTTTCGTTTGCTTGCGGATAATATGATCTCTGAAATAATACCGAAGGCAGTATTCAATGAAGAGACCGATATGTACGATTTGCATCTGAAAGTAAAGATGGAGGATAATTTCTCTGTCCGCTTAGGGGGGAGTGTGTCTACGACGAGTTCTAATCAGATATATCTGGGACTGGGCTATCAGAACTTAAATTATTATGCCAAAGAGTTTACGTTTGATGGCCAATTGGGTAAAGTTTATAATAATGCCCAACTGATGGCGCGTATAGATTTGCCTACTCATATTCCTACTTCATATCGGCTTATTGCGTCTATCAGTACTTTTGATTATTACAAGAAAGAGAAACTGTTCTCTAAAAACGATAAACCTTCCTTTAATTCAAAGGATGAACGATTTCTGAAGTTGATTATCGCTTTACCATTCTTAGCGAATAAACGGGCTGAATTTGGCTTTGGTATTGGAAAATTGCAAGATAACTATTTTCAATCTAGTGTGATAAACTTTGAAGAAGACCGTTCGGACAGGAGTTTATACAGGCTTATAGGCGGTTCTATTAGCTTTTATGGAAGTACACTGAATTCCCGTCAATACGCTACAAAAGGGTATAACGAGAAATTGATAGCCCAGATTTTTACGGGAAAAGAAAGATATAAGCCTGGAAATCCGGCAGAACAGCCTGTTACACAGGAACGGCAATCATGGTTACAGATTTCTTATATGAAAGAAGCATATCATAGTATGGCGCCTAAGTTTGTTTTGGGGTGGATGGCAGAAGCGCTGTATTCATCGAGGAATTTCTCGGAGAATTTTACGGCGACAATGATGCAGGCTGCAGAGTTTTCGCCGACTCCGCATAGTAAGCTGATGTATAATGAGGCTTTCCGCGCTAATCAGTTTCTGGCTGCCGGTATCAAGCCTATGTTTATTTTCAATGATATGTTTCATCTGAGAGGAGAATTTTATGGATTTATGCCTATTTTTCCTATCGAGAAGAATACGCAAAACAAAGCATTTTATGGAAAAGCTTTCTCAAAGGTAGAATATATGGGAGAAGTTTCTGTTATTTGCCAATTACCTTTTGGAGCGATCTCTGCTTATGTAAATCATTATAGCTCACCGAGAAGGGAGTGGAATGTGGGGTTGAGTATCGGCTGGCAACTGTTTAATTACCGTTTCATCGAATAATTTTCTTCAAAAAAAGTTTGTGGAATACTTGCAGTTTCGGAAAAAGTCCGTATCTTTGCACCCGTTAAACAAAAAGGCCGCGTAGCTCAACTGAATAGAGTAGCTGACTACGGATCAGCCGGTTACAGGTTTGAATCCTGTCGCGGTCACATAAAAATAAAAAGCGTTGAGATACTATCATCTCGACGCTTTTCTTTTTATACCTACTTCTTATCATTTCAGTTTTTCCTTTTGCAGTGCATTTTTTAATATAAGTTTATCCAGAGATTGATTTTTCTGATTTACTGTTGCTAATGCACACCGTCTGACTACGTTGGCTATCGAACCTCCCGAAAGTTCTGTTCTGGCAGCCATGGTAATCAGGTCTTCGTCTACATCCTTCGGCCAACCTTTCAGCATCTTTCGCCATATTTCAGCGCGTAGTTCTTCAGTCGGCATTGGAAAGTAAATCACTGATTGGAAACGGCGGGAGAATGCTTCGTCGATGTTCGAACGTAAGTTTGTTGCCAGAATGACCATGCCGGGAAAGTCTTCTATACGCTGTAAGAGATAAGCCACTTCCTGATTGGCATGACGGTCATTGGAGGTGTTGGTGGAAGTACGTTTGCCAAACAGGGCGTCTGCTTCATCAAAGAAGAGAATCCAGTTCCTGTTTTCAGCGAGATCGAACACTTTAGCCAGATTCTTTTCCGTTTCCCCGATATATTTGGAAACGATCATGGATAGGTCTATCCGGTATACATCCATATTATTCTTCTTACCCAGCAATGTCGCCGCGAGTGTTTTCCCTGTACCCGGAGGACCGTAAAACAGCGAACGATATCCGGCTTTCAGGATACGCGACAACCCCCAGTCTTCCATGATGGTCTTACCGGAAGAAATCCATGTATTGATCTCTTCCAGTTCAGTCGTCACCTGGTAGTCCAGCACCATATCTTCCCAGTCCAGTTCCGTGGTGATACGTTTGGCAGGGAAGCTGGTGGTATAATCGGGCTTATATTCTACATCGAGTTGTACGCGGCTCAGGAATTCCTCAGATACACGGAGTTGGCTGCTGAGCAGTGGCTCTCCTTCGCCTGCACCTTCCAGCCGCAGGATATTTTTTCCGTAGAACCAGTGGCTTTTTGAGAACATATGGATAACCTCCTTACGTTTCTCCACGTCCTCCCCGGCAAGGATGAATGAAGCGGTTTCACCCGTAGGAAGGAATCCTCCGTGCGACAAACCTTTCCAACCGCCGAACTCGGTGTACTGGCGGTCAAAGTTCTTGTTCTGCACAAAGAAGATGTCCAGTATTTGCGGACAGATATGGGGCATCAAGGCAAGCATGATAACGATCCGTTCTTCAAAATTGGTGTCCGTTTGTCCCGTCATCGCCTCCATCCAGCCGTTTCGGGGCGGATACACATCCTTTAGCTGCTTGTACTCAGACTCCTGATGGAAGTAAAGCTGGATGGCGACAGTTAATACTTGGTTGAACCATTCGATATACTCACGCATAATTCTTCATTAAAGACTGTTCGCTTTTGCGCCCATCACGTCGGCTTCGTGTTCCAGTGCGACATTGTCATTCACTGGCATTCCGCCTACTTCGGTGGTAGGTTCCACACGGCCAGCCATCTGCTGGGCCACGTGCCATGCCTCATGGGGCAGGTGTTGTTCCTGTCCCGGAGCTACATGGATGTCCGTACCTTGTGTATAGGCGAGCGCCTGTACTGTAGCCGGCTTGTCCGAATTATAATGTACCTTTACATCATCCATCGCGAGGCCGGAAAGTTCTTCCACGCCGACTTTCAAGTGGTCGGGCATGCCGGTTTCATTCTTTTTCTGAACGGGAGCTTCAAACCGGCCTTGCAGGGCGGCTTCGTCTTCATCTACTTCGCGCTGGACTGGCTGTTCGAATTTACCTTGAAGCATGTCTTCTTCATCCTCTTCCCGCTGGAGAGCTTGATTGAACTTGCCTTGCAGGGTATCTTCTTCGTCTTCTCCCACCTGTTGCAAGACCGGGTTCATCGGACGGTTATCCACGAATTGCAGAGTGCCGCTACCATCCAGCTTCTGCTGGATGGTGCGTGATGTCTTCTCTTGATATACTTTTTCAGTTGCCATTTTATATATTTTATGGTCCGTCAATTTATTAGAATTTTTGTTTCTCGTGCCATATGACCTGCACATACTTCTTCAGCCACGGAAGACGTATCTGCCTGAAACTCCATGGAACGGATTCAAGCAGAATGTCATGCGTCTTTTCTACCATCGTTAGCAGCCACCGTTCCTCCTGCTGTTCCAATGTACCGCTGCGAGCGATGAAGCTCTGGCGGAAGCCCCTTACCGATGTGCCGTCCATACTTGGCCAGTTAGCCTTTATGCCTGCCACCATGGAGTCGACGGTCTGCTTTTCTTCACTGGTAAGAGGTAGCTGTTTCGGGATCGGTATATGTAGGGGCAATCCGACAAGTAGTCGGTTGAAGGCCAGTTCTGTTTCCTGGTATTCCCGTTCCTCCCCATAGACGATATATTGCAGTAGGAACACGGCACGGATTTTCAAAGCCGTATTCTTGAGCGATTTCCGTTCATCATCCAGATAGCTGAGTATGGCGAACAGTCGGCTAAGCCAGGGGGCGAGCAGGCAAAGGCCGGCATTTTCCACCAGTTTCTGTCGCTTCGTCCGTTCCGACTCTCCCGTCCTTTGACAGCTGCAACGTCTCACATAGTTGCAGTAATAATTTCTCCTTCACGACTTCCTTCTTTTCCGGCAGTGACTGCACCCATGAACGGACCGTTTCTTCGGGACTTCCATATATCCATTCATCCGTACGGCTCTTTATGATATAGGTAGCCAATGCCTGCCGCAATTCGCTTTTCTGAAATGTATTCCTTTTTGACAAGTGTTCCAGAATCTGCCGGAAAAGCTCTGCGCCCGAAAGAGAAAGGCTTGCCGCCAGACGCAGCCAGTCTTCGATATCCAGCCATGCTATCCATTTGTCCGGCGGCAACATATTTTGCGATACCGTTTTTTGTATATATTTCAGCAATTCTTCCGGTTGGAAACGCATGTAATTGCGCAGCCATCTTTTTCGGGTATCTTCCGGCAGGTCGTTGTCCGCGATCTTCTCCAAAGGTAACGAGATATTGGATTTACCGAACAGACGGGAAAAGAAAAACGCTTCCATTTCATCCGGTGTCTGCCTTTTCCAGTCCGTTTCTTTAACCCATGACAGCAACGCCCGGATAAATCCGGTAACAGATATCCTGTCGGAAGGACCATCAAGAAACCAGGAAGT
>OKSC01003036.1_pt1 | contig 13201 bp, 9 predicted proteins | sample 1601161 | NCBI WGS metagenome assembly OKSC01 (sample SAMEA3541552, study PRJEB24748) | human gut metagenome | biome: human gut; feature: human-associated habitat; material: faeces | place: China | collected 2012
CTAATTGCTCTTGTACTTTAGCAAAGTTTTTTGTTGTCTCCAAAGCATCAGCTTTGGTTTTAATTGCTTCTTTATTTGCTTTGATAGCAGCAGTATGTGCTTTGATAGAAACATCTTGTGCTTTATTCTTGTTATCCTGAGTATCTAATTGCTCTTGTACTTTAGCAAAGTTTTTTGTTGTCTCCAAAGCATCAGCTTTAGTTTTGATTGCTTCGGCATTCTTATCAGCAGCAGCCTTTGCTTCACCTGCAGCTTTTGCAGCAGCTTCAGCTTCAGCATTAATCTTTTTGCCATCTTCGTAGCCCAATACGTCTACGAATCCTGCTGTACCTCCATATGCGTTTACTGAAGGACCAATATTAGCAGCAAATGCATCATTTGCAACAAAACCAACGCCACCCAATACTAAGCTATACTAAGCTGAGTGCAACAGCTTTAACCAACATTTTTTTCATTGATAATACCTTCTTTTCTCCTAAATTTTAATAAAATTCGCCAAACCGGCCAAGGCTACCGATTTCGACTTTTATTGTATATATTATATCACTTTCATTATCAATAATGCAAGGCAATGCACGGAAAATTTTATGTATACACATAGGTCTTTAACCTGAGAGTTTAAATTTTTGCTTTAGGCTTTCTTCTAGCTTTTGTCCGGTTTATTCCCCCCCTTTACCATTTTTCGCCTCATAATACAAATCAAGACACTTTATTGTAATTAAAATTTCACAAGCTTGACGTAAAAGCAAACTCAGTTTTTAAACACATTGCTCTCTTTTTTCTCTCCTATAATTGGTAATTTCTCCTGCTTGCTTCATTACTTTTCACGCCGATAAAAAAGCGTACATACTCACACTCCGTATGTACGCTTCATTTTTAATCTGTCAGTTTAACACTTGTAAATTTATTATTTTTTCGGAGTAATCGCCAGCACACGCGCCGGTAATCCGGTCGCTCCTTCAATGCGCGGCCAGGCAGCAACAAGCAATGCTCCCGCAGGTGCCACGCGGTCCAGGTTCTGCAGCACTTCAATCTGCAGCTTGCCCTTGCCAAGCACATAGCGCTCGCACGCCAAATCTCCTGCCTTGGCAGCCTCTGCCGAAGCATCTGTATCCAATGTTTCGTGGCCGTTGGCTGCAGCGTTGCGTTCTTCATAAATATATTGCAGCGCCGGCAAGGACCAGCCGGGGAAGTTTTCGCTGCCGTCTGCAGCAATACCGCTCAGCTTATCCATATCCGGCCAGTTTTTATACCAGTCGGTACGCAGTGCCACAAAGGCACCGTCAGGAATCGCTCCGTATTCCGCCTCATAGGCCTTGATATCCTCCACCGTTACGGCGTAATGCACATCCTCTGCCACCTTGGCGGTGATATCAATCACGCACAAGGGAAACAGCATTTGCTGCGCACCGAACGCTTCGGATAAAGGCATATCCTTAACAAAGTGACCGGGAAAGTCAATATGCGTGCCGTATTGGCCGGGAAATTTGAAGGTTTGAATCAAACATTCCAGCATCGGGTTGCCCCAATCGAACACTGTCTTGCTAACCTCTACCGAGCCTGCGGGAATACCGCTCCACACCGGGCTGTCATTGTTCATAGAGTGAGAAAGCTCCACCCATTCATAAGCATCTGATTTCATTTCTGCTAACATGTTCCATAATTTGTACATAAGAAAACCCCCTCAATAAAAAAATATTGGACTTCATTATTATCATAGTACATCGATAGTAATTTGTAAAGCAGATATTTTCATAGTGGAATCTTTGTATCAATGTAAAAGACTCGCCACCGCTAAACAGCGGCAGCGAGTCCTTTTATACGTAATAATTATATCTTAATTAATCTCTCAGCTTAGCCTTATATGCTTCGGCAACCTCAGCAATTACCTTCTTCATAGAAGCATCAACCTCAGCGTCGGTCAGGGTGCGGTCAGCAGCCTGATAGGTCAGGTTGAAGGCCATGGATTTGCAGCCTGCGGCAACCTGCTTGCCGGTGTAGATATCGAATACACGCACACCCTGCAGCAGCTCGCCTGCATGCGCACGGATAACCTGCTCCAGCTCGGCATTGGTTACCTCTGCCGGAACAACAACGGCAATATCACGGCTCATGCTCGGGAACTTGGGCAGATGCTTGTATTGCGGTACAGCGGTTGCACTTGCTACCAACGGCTCTACTGCCATTTCCAGCACGTAGGTAACCTGATCCAGCTCAAAGTTTTCCTGAACTACCGGGTGCACCTCACCAAAGGAGCCGATAACCTCGCCATTTACAACGATGTCACAGCTCTTGCCCGGATGCAGATACGGCTGTTGGCTGCGAGTCATGGTGTAATCGCTCACCTGCATTGCTTCCAACAGTCCTTCAACGATGCCCTTCATATCATAGAAGTCAACGTTGCCCTTATCATCGCACCAGTTGAGAGCTTTACGGCTGCCGCTCAATACTGCAGTCAGCAGCTGACGCTCTTCGGGATCCTCGGTCAGCGGCAGTGCCTTCGGCAGAAAGATACGGCCGATTTCAAACAGGGCAACACTATTGTTGTGGTTGCGCAGGTTGAAGGAGGCAGTCTGCAGTGCGCTCGGAATCATGGTGGTACGCATTACGGAGAAAGCGTCGGTAATCGGGTTCAGCAGCTCGATGTAGCTGCGGCGTGCATCATCTGCCGGCAGCAGCATTTTATCATAAGCGTTAGCCTTGATGAAGCTGTAGGTCATCATCTCACTAAGGCCTGCACCTACCATGTAATCCTGTACTTCGTCCTTTACATCGTCAAGCACAGACTGGCTGCCTTGGGTGATGGTCAGCTCCGGCTGATGGCTTTCGATGAAATCATAGCCATGCATACGCGCAATTTCTTCGCTGATATCGGCATCGCAGTCGATGTCACGGCGCCAGGTGGGAGCGGTAATCAGCAGCTCGCCGTCCTTTGCTTCTACACCGAAGCCCAATTTGCTAAGAATAGCAACCATTTCTTCCTCAGCGATGTTTACGCCGATGCGGCCGTTAATCTTTGCTGCGGTAGTGGTGATTACTGCCGGCTGCAGCTCTTCGGGATAAGCCTCAACGATACCGCTGAAGGTTTCGCAGGCACCCATTTCTTCCAACAGGTGAGCAGCACGGTTCAGTGCGTCATGGTCGCGGATGGTGTCCACACCGCGCTCAAAACGTCCGCTGGCTTCACTGCGCAGGCCCAGCGCACGGGAGGTGCGGCGGATAGAAGGACCGTGGAAGGAAGCAGCCTCCAGAATAACGTTCTTGGTTTCGTCGGTAACCTCGGTCAAGAGGCCGCCCATAACACCGCCAAGACCGGCAGCCTTTTCTGCATCACCGATGGTAATCATAGCGGATGTCAGCTCACGCTCCTTGCCGTCGAGGGTAACGAGCTTTTCGCCTTCTTCTGCACGGCGCACAATCAGAGTATGGCCTGCAACCTTATCGGCATCATAAGCATGCATCGGCTGGCCCAGCTCCAGCATAACATAGTTGGTTACGTCAACTACATTGCTGATGGGGCGCACGCCGCAGGCACGCAGACGGCGCTGCATCCATTCGGGAGAAGGCATAATTTTGATATCCTTCAGCACGCGAGTTGCAAAGCGGGAGCACAGCTCCGGTGCGTCAATTTTTACGTTTACATAATCGCTTGCCTTACCAGCGGCAGCTTCCTTAACGTCCATAGCAGGCATTTTCAGCGGGCAGCCGGTAATAGCGCTGATTTCACGCGCCAAACCGATAATGCTGAAGCAGTCGGCACGGTTGCTGGTCAGGTCAATATCGATAACGGTATCATCCAAGCCTAAAATGGTTTTGATGTCTACGCCAAGCGGAGTGTTTTTCGGCAGAATAAAGATGCCGTTTCTTTGCTCCGGCAGCAGCAGCTTGGATTCAATGCCCAACTCATCGGCACTGCACAGCATACCGAAGGAATCAAGACCGCGCATTTTAGCTTTTTTCAGCTTCAGGCCTTGCGGGTTGCGCTCGCTCGGAGGCAGTACGCTGCCAACTACGGCAACAGGCACAATGTCATATTGATGTACATTTTGCGCGCCGGTAAGAATCTGCACCGGCTCGCCGCCTTGGCCGTAATCCAGCATGCAAACCCACAGGTGGTCGCTGTCGGGATGACGGTGAATTTCCATAACCTTACCGGTAACAACACCCTCCAGGCCCTTGCCCAGTTGGGTAACGGTGTCAACCTCCAGGCCGACACGGGTAATTTTATCGCACAGCTCCGCAACGGAGATGTTAATATCTACATATTGTTTTAACCATTCTAAAGATGCAAGCATGATTGATCCTCCTTATTTGAATTGACTGATGAAGCGTTGGTCGTTTTCGAAGAACAGGCGTAAATCGTCAATGCCGTATTTCAGCATAGCGATACGTTCAACGCCCAGACCAAAGGCAAAACCGGTCATTTTCTCAGGATCATAACCGCTCATGCGCAATACGTTGGGGTGTACAACACCGGCACCAAGGATTTCCAGCCAGCCGCTGTCCTTGCAGACATGGCAGCCGCCGCCCTTTGCATGGCAAATCGGGCAGGATACGTCCACTTCTACGGAAGGCTCGGTGAACGGGAAGTAGGAAGGACGCAGACGCACCTTAACATCCTCGCCGAACATCTGCTTACAGAACAGCTCCAGAGTGCCCTTCAAATCTGCCAGGCTGATGTTTTTATCTACAACAAGGCCTTCTACCTGATGGAACATCGGGGAATGGGTTGCGTCGTAGTCGCAGCGGTAAACGGTACCGGGGCAAATCATGCGAATCGGAGTGTTAGGCTCCTTGCTTTCCAGAGTACGCGCCTGCACGCCGGAGGTTTGGGTGCGCAGCAGATAGTTTTCGGTGATATAGAAGGAATCCTGCATATCCAGTGCCGGATGATCAGGAGGCAGGTTCAGTGCGGTGAAGTTGTGGTATACATCCTCGATTTCCGGACCGTCGCAAACGTCAAAGCCCATACGCATGAAGATTTTCTTAATCTCACGCATGGTCAAGGTTACGGGATGCAGATGACCTGCTTTCGGCTTGCGGCCCGGCAGAGTAATATCAACCTGCTCGTTAGCGAGCTTGTCAGCCAGTGCTTTTTTCTCCAGCACGGCGGTTGCTTCGTTGATTTTGCCTGCCAGCTCAGCCTTGATTTCGTTAACAATCTGGCCGATTTTCGGACGCTCTTCGGCAGGCAGCTTGCCCATGCCGCGCAGGATTTCGGTCATCGGGCCTTTTTTGCCCAGATATTTGACGCGCAGGTCCTTAAGCGCATCAAGAGAAGTTACGGCATCAAGCTCTTCTAAAGCCTGTGCTTTTAATGCTTCTAATTTTTCTTTCATTGATTTCATCCTTTCTTCATTGGACGGCTTAGAAAGTATCAGATACAAAGAAACGCGACGCAGGCGTACCGGAGGTACGTGACGCAAAGACCCGATTTATCATGAGCTAATGCGAATTGGATAAATCGTTGGTCGTGCTAATACCTTTGGTGCAAGAAGCTGTTTCTGCAGTAGATGATGCTTTATCAGCTGTCAGCCAAAAATAAGAAAACGCCCCTGCAAAACTGATAAAAGTTTACAGGGGCGAAAAAATTTCGCGGTACCACCCAAATTTGTTCCTTCATTTGCAAGCTTTAACGCAGCCTTACGCCTACCCTACGCAGCCATGCAGCCTTCAGGCAGGACACTCCCAAGGGAACTTCGGCATAATTTTGTGTGCGAAGCTTACAGCCGGTGACTTCGCTCTCTTAAACACAGCCTTAAGCCTACTTGCTTGTTCATCGTGTTATCAGGGGTCGATTCAATTTGATGTTTATTATAGCACTTTTTGAGCAAAAGATAAAGAGGAGAAAAATGATTTATTATTTTCTCCTTTCATCCAGCCTATTTGCTTTTCGTCCAAAATTGGTATATAATTGGACGAAAGTAACAAATATTGGAAGAAAGAAGGTGTGGATAAATGAGAAATTTTGACTATGCAAAATTGTCAACAATGCTTTGGGACACTGAAATTTTATCATACATAGCAAAAATTCATGAGTATAAAGGACGTCAGGCTTTATATCTGCGCCAAAAGCCTATGGAATTAGAACGGTTAGTTGAGGTAGCCAAAATTCAAAGCACGGAAGCATCTAACAGAATTGAAGGTATTATTACCACGAAAAGCCGTTTAAAACAGTTGTGTGAAGATAAGACCACACCTAAAAATCGTGATGAGAAGGAAATTTTAGGTTATAGGAATGCTTTAAATCTAATACACGAAAATTATCCTTATATACCTGTTAAGCCAAATTATATTTTACAATTACATAAAGAATTATTAAAATTCACTAATCTTTCCTATGGTGGTATTTTTAAAAATACGGCTAATGAGATAGATATGCGTTTGCCTGATGGCACTATGCAAATAATTTTTAAGCCTCTTTTACCATATGAAACACCGCAAGCCATAGAAAATATTTGTGCGAGCTACGAAAATACCCTCAACAAAGAATTAGTTGATCCACTGCTGCTGATACCTTGCTATATTTTGGATTTTCTTTGCATTCATCCGTTTAATGACGGTAACGGCCGAATGAGCAGATTATTAACTTTACTGTTATTATACCGCAGCGGTTATGTAGTCGGACAATATATAAGTATTGAAAAAGCTATTGCAGATACCAAAGAAGTATATTACGAAAGCTTGGCTGCTTCTGACGAAAATTGGCACACAGAAAAAAATAATCCCAGACCGTTCATAAAATACATGCTTGGCATCATTTTAGCATGTTATCGTGAATTCGAAGAACGTATTACCATTTCAGAACAGGCAGGAGCTAAAAGCACTGCCTATGATATTGTCAGATACTACGTTACACAAAAACTGGGACGTTTCACCAAGAATGATGTTTTAAATTCTTGTCCAAGCATCAGCTCTTCTTCGGCAGCTGCAGCTCTCAAGAAATTAACAGAAGAAGGCGTGATAAGCAAATACGGCTCAGGTAAAAATACATTTTACGCAAGTAATGCCTTACATTCGACTGAGCAGCAAACCTATCTAAGATAATCAGGCTAAATCATTTCTTTCATCCAGCCTATTTACTTTTCGTCCAAAATAGGTATATAATTGGACGAAAGTAACAACCATTAGACAAAACCGCCCCCTGAAATCAGCTTTTCAGAGGGCGGTTAATTTTTTCAATATAAATTATTTTACGCAGGAGCAGGCAACTTTATTGGATTCGCTTCTGAATATCCTCGATAGAAGGCAGCTGCTTTTCCAGATTACTTACTTTATCCATAATAACTATATTATACCCCAAGGAGTTTGTGCAACAACCTGTTGCCCAAATTCTCGTTCCGAATAAGTTTCGGCAAACTTTGCCATATACTTATAAATAAAACTAAAAAATCGACCTCCCAAAACTAACATTTCAGCTTTAGGAAGTCGATTTAGTGTTTTGTTAAATTATTTCAGGCAGGAGCAGGCCACAAAATGCTGCGGCTCAACCTCGCGCAATACTGGATTGCCTTTATCACAAACGCCGGCAACCGGGCAGTCGCAGCGCTTCATGAAACGGCAGGCATCCGGCAGGTTGATAGGCGCGGTAATTTCGCCCTTGATAACCTGACGCTTAGGCTTATCCTTGCCCACGAGCAGCCAAACTGCGACTGCGCATTATAAAACACTGTTCTTATATGAAGGACTGCTCTTACATCATCTTCAAAAACTTGTCATACATAGCCAAAAATCCCTGCATGAAGCTCTTGGCCTTTGCCAAGTCCGCTGCATCCGGATGGCTGGCTGCAGCAGCCCAACGGGCTTCGCTTTCCGGACTGGGGCTGTGCGGGCTGCCTGCCGGCATCTTGCGCATCATAGCAATCAGCGCCGGGTCAATCGCGCCGCGGATAGATAAAGTACCCAGTACCTTGCAGTCCTTGTTCATCAGTACACCTGCATTTACCAGGGAGCTTACAGCGTGGTCACTCGCCGGGTCTGCACCCAGGGTTTGGAACAGCACTACCTTTTTGCCGTGCAAATTCTCCAAATATTTTTTCATCTTTGCATTCGGTCCGCCCTTGTCAACCCAGTAGCCTGCTACAACAACAGCGAAGTCATCCGCAGCCGGAGCAGCGTCAACCTGCGCCAGCACGCAGCGCTCGCCTGCAGCCTCGGCCAAGGCCTTGGCAACCTTTTCCGTATTACCGGTTTTGCTGTCATAAACGATTAAAATGTCCTGCATAGTAGTACACTCCTTTTATTTCATATTCTTCATAATGCCCATCATCTTCTGGCCGGCCTGCTCCATCAGTCCCGGTTTGCCGTAAAGCGCATACTCCGCAGCTGTCAGCAGCACTCTGTCCATCTGACGATAGTAATATTTGCCCTTCGCCGTAAAGAAATACTTACCGTCCACAGCATAAAGCAGGTCCAAAAGCTCCCACTGCTCCAACAGAGGCGCAAGCAGGCTTTCCCAATCCGCATCGCTATACTGCTTCAGCAAAGCAAAATCAAACCTGCCGGAATCACACTGTCCGGACAGCTTTTCGAGGAGCAGATAGTTTTCGTTATGCTTGCCCATGCCCATGACAGCGTACTGTCCGGCAGTAGCCTTTTTTACATAGTCGCTTCGGTCCATAGTCTTCATATAATTATACATTCCCATGTGACCGCCGCAGGCCGCACCGCAGGTAATGATGTTCGCACCGCTCTTCACCAGCGTATTGTAACCGCTGCGTTCATCCTCGCGCATTGCCCAATGGCAGCAGCTCAGCGCCTTGGCTCCCTGCTCCGCAAGCAGCGCATCAGCAGCGACGAACATTTCCGCCAGCATTCTGTCGTTATATTCATATTTAATATTTCCCTTGGCAATCGCCTGACCTAAGGGAGATTTCGGCATAATCTGCAGCTTGTATAAATCCATGCCGCTCACACCGCAGGCCAGCGCCGTTCCGATATCGTTCAGCAGCATTTCCTGCGTTTGGCCGTTCAGGCCGTAAATCAGGTCGATAATAACCTTGACGCCTTTGGCTGCCACCTCTTCGAGCTTGGCCGTTACCTCTTCCTTGGCATTAAGCCTGCCTAAGGAGCGGCGCAAATGCGTATCAAAGGCCTGCACGCCGAAGCTGAAGCGGTTCACGCCGCCGTCAATGCAGGCATCCAGCTTCTCCGCAGACAAATCATAAATACTGCTTTCAAAGGTTACCTCGCAGTCATCCGCCAGGCTGGCCACACTGTGAATTTTGTTCAGCAGTGCGCTGATTTGCACAGGATTCAGCACCGACGGTGTACCGCCGCCAAAGAATACCGCTTCCGGTCTTTGCTTAGCAAAAACGCCCTGCTGCTGCAGAAAATCCAGCTCCGCCAAAAGCGCCTGTACATATTCCTCAACCTGCTCCGCCTCAAAGGGATTGCGATAAAAGCTGCAGTAGGAGCAGCGCAGATTGCAGAACGGAATATGCAGATACAGCGCCGTAGGCTGCTGCGGCTGCAAAGCAAACTCCTGCAGCATCGTCCCGGCCATCATCCCCGGCAGTGGTTTGGTCTTGCGCGGAACATAGGTCAAATCTTTGAAGCTTGCTTCAACAGCAGTTGCCCCCGATTGGCCGGCAAGAGCCTTATAATCATCGCGCTCATAAAACGCCTGAATATTTTTTGCATAATCAATCATCAGCCTACTCCTTTACTGCATCAGGATACATTTTAGCTGCCATGTAGCGTACTGCCTTAGGATATTCTAACCCCGGATTGAGCAGGAACAAATCGTCCGGCAGGAAAAATACCTGCTTATTTTTTACCGCATCGATAGAATTCCAGGCAGGATTGCTCATAATCTCCAGCTTAGGATTGCCATCACTATCTCTGGGCGCACCCATAGAGGTGATAAAAATTACCTGCGGATTTTTCTCCAGCAAATCCTCTAAGCTGTAGGGAGCCTTGTCAGGCTGAGTTCCCATCGGTCCGCTGACAGGCTTGGTTTCGCCCTGTACTACGTTGCGTAATTTAAGCATTTTGGCACAGCAGCCGGCAATACTGGTTTCCTTTTCCATGGTGATGCCCATGCTGGTGGTATGCAGAATCGCTACGCTGCGCTCGCTTTTAGGCAGCTTGCTTACTGTAGCATTGATATCCTTATCAAGGTTTGCCACAACCTTCTGCGCCTTATCATCCTTGCGCATTATTTTGCCAATGGTGAGCATGCTGTGCTTAACATCCTCATAGGATTTCAGATTCAGCACAACAACTGGAATATTGTTGGATTCCAATGTATGCAGATAACGCTCGTGCATGCCCTTGTAAGCAATTACCAGATCAGGCTTCAGCTCCACGATTTTTTCTACATTGATATTAAAGATAAAGCCTACCTCGGCAGCATCCTTGGCAAAAGCGGGCACCTTGCCTACCTGTGTTTTGGCACGGCCGACAACCTTGCCATCTACTGCCTCCACCAGCTCCAGGAAGGACGGGGACAGAACAACGATTTTTTCCGGAACCTTCTTGATAGTAACAATACGCTGGTTATCATCAGTAATTTTCACTGCGCTGCCCGAACTGGAACTGCCGGTTAGCGGAGAGCAACCGCTTATACATAAGCATACCATAAGAACCGTTAAAATGAAACTGAAAATTTTTCGCATAATACTTCCTCGTTAGGCAAACAAAGCAGGCCATCGGGCCTGCTTTATTTGTTCTTTTACTTTACCGCTATGTTTAGAATTTATATTCCATACCAACTCTGTACAAGCGACCGAGATTGCCGTCAGAATACGGGCCAAAGTTCTGGTGATTGCTGATGTTGTCAATGCCCAGATAAATCTTGGTATCCTTGTTGAGATGTCTGGAAGCCATGATGTTAGCAATAGTGAAGTCCTTGGTTTCGTAAACAAAGTTGCCCATGGTGCTCTTATCGCCATTATTGAAGTAGTAGCCGATGTTAGATACAAGGTCAAAGCTCAGGTCCCAAGCATAAATATTTTCCGGCTGATAGGAAACCCCGAAGGTTACCTGATGCTTAGCTCTATCTTTCAGACGGGTTCCATTAGTTTTGTCTTTAGCATCCAGGAAGGTGTAACCGGCATTCAGATAAATATTCTTGCCAAGTCTGTGAGAACCGTACAGCTCTACGCCCTGCAGAGTTGCTTCCGGAATATTTTCATAAGCCATAATCATATCGCCTTTAACGCCGGGATACAAATCTGGATCATCATCGGTCAGCTTACCGGTCCAATAGGTGCTGATCAAATCTTTAACTTCATTTCTGAATACTCCCAGATGGACGGTAGATCTGTCGCCCCAGTCCTTTTCAACAGATAATTCATAGCTTAAGGATTTTTCCGGTTTCAGATCAGGGTTACCAACATAGAATTGGCCTTTACCACCCGGATTTGCAGCATACATTTCCCAGAAAATGTACAAATCGTTTACAGTCGGAGTTTTATAGCCCTGACCAACTACAGCCTTAATACGTACATCATCGGCAGCATTATAGGTTGCAGCCAGGTTGCTGGTCAGCTTGTTGCTGAACTGATCACTGTGGTCAAAACGTACGGAAGGAATAATCAGCCATTTATCATCAGGTCTGAATTCATCCTGAACGTATGCTGCCAGATAGTTGATAGCTGCCTTGTCATAAGCATCATGAGCATTACCGTCTGCCAAAGATGTATTCGGTTTCTTTAAGCGGGTGCCTTCGCTCTGATCCTTACGATATTCAAAACCTGCAGTCAGCTTGTTCTTATCACTCAGATTGAAGGTGTCCTTGCCTTCAATAACGCTCAGAGTACGTTTAACAGTATCAATCTTCGGATCCTGCAGCTTCCACGCTCCCGGTTTACCCATCATCGTCATACGGGTATTATTCTGATTCATGTAATGCTTATCGAATACTGATTTATAAGCTCGGAACATCCAGTCCTGCTTATCATCGGAGCCCTTATAAGTAATAGCATAGTCAGTACGCTTATTATCGTTATAAATCGTCTGTACTTTGTCCTGCCATACCTTGCCTGGCATCATAACCGTTCTGCTGGTAGAAGATTTTTGATTATCTTCTTTAATTTTGCTGAAATCTACGCTTAATTCATTGCCATTATCGAACTTATAGCCCACATTCAAAGAAAGCGGCTGCTGCTTGCCATAAAAGTTCATGGAATCTCCGCTGCCTTTGGGATCCAAATACGGTCTGTTTTTATTCAGGCCAGCGTTGATTTTATAGGAATAGTTGCCTTCAGCGCCTTGCAGATACAGGTTTCCTTTATAGCCTGCGCCCTTGCCGTCCTCATACCAGCCATATTCATAGTTAATGTCAGCAGTTGTCTTATCCGGAGTTTTGGTAATAACGTTAATTACACCACCCATAGCATCACTGCCATACATTGCACCCGCAGGTCCGCGGATGATTTCTACTCTTTCAACATCCTCCATACGAATACGGTCTACGTCCCAGGCATTGGCAGAGTTGTAAGCTGCCTCGCCGCCTAAACGCTTGCCGTCAACCATAATCAATACGTGACGGGATTCACTGCCGCGGATGCTGACATTGCTGCGTCCCTGGAAATCATTAAATACATTAACGCCCAAAGCGCCCTTTAAAGCATCATGCAAGGTTTTAGCCTGTGTCTGCTCCAGCTTTTTGCTGTCAACAATCTCTACGGTCGAAGGGGTTTCCTTAACTGTCATTGCCGTTCTGGTTGCGGTAACAACCATGGTGTCCAAGGAAAATTCCTGTAAATTCTCCTCAGCAGCAAATGCAGTCCCCCCCCACAGTACACTACCGGTCAAAAGGGTTGTCAGGACTAACTTAGATAGTTCTTTTTTCTGCATACTCATACCACTCCTTAAAATATATACCAATCACAGCTATGACAGATTAAAATTCGGCAAACTCTGCCATAGCCAAAACCAGTCATTTACACATATGTCTATTCAGACATATGTGTTTTTTGTGCCTCTATCCGTTTTCGGAATCAATACTGTTTACAAGTATATCATTTAAAGATTGCGGTGTCAAGAAAAGTATGAAAACTGTTGCGATTTATTTTTACGTAAAAAATATTAAAACCAACAAAAATTTTTACATGATACGAACCAGAATATTTTATATTCCATTTATCTGTTGCAGATAACAAAAAAGACTCCCAATTTCTTGGAAGTCTTGAATTGCAGTTGGTGGCGGCGCACGGATTTGAACCGCGGACACTGCGGGTATGAACCGCATGCT
>OKSC01003037.1_pt1 | contig 13200 bp, 21 predicted proteins | sample 1601161 | NCBI WGS metagenome assembly OKSC01 (sample SAMEA3541552, study PRJEB24748) | human gut metagenome | biome: human gut; feature: human-associated habitat; material: faeces | place: China | collected 2012
CCAGCCGCCCGCGGCTGTACACCATCAGCTTCTCGCCCTGGATTTCCATCCGGTCGGCCTCGATGTTCGTCAGATCGTGGCAGCAATCGCAAACAAATCTCATGTCTTGTCCTCCTTGTTTTCCGCAAGCATCCTGTCTATTGCCGCCTGCTGGATCGTATCCAACTCATCCCCGTGGCGCTGTACGCCATGTTGCATCCGAGCGGCCCCCTTCGATACAGGCCCCATCACCCTGTCCACAGCTGCGCGTTCCAGCGGGTTCAGCTCGTCATGGTGTCCCTGCACGCCGTAGCCGGGCTTTGCAGCGCGGCCAAGCGCCGCAGGGCGTGTGCTGGCCTCTTTCAGCCAGTCAAACACGATCCCCTTGTAATTTGCGGCCATAGAGCGGGTTATCACGTCGATCATTGCAGCCTCGCCATATTCCTCTGCGGCTTTCGTGATCTGTGTGACAAGGCTTTGCAGGCCAACAGGCTTATACTCCTCCCGTCGTTCTCCCTTGTATGCCACCCATTTCTCAACTGATTCGCGCAGCGTGGGGGGAAGGGGGGAAAGAATACTGTCCTTGTCCTTGTCCTTTTCCTTTGTCCTTTTCCTTTGTCCATAGCTTTTTTTGCTTTCCTCGGAAAGCATTTGCTTTTTTTGCTTTTCGTTGCTTTCATCAAAAGCATTTGCTTTTTCGGATTCAGGCCGACCGCCCTGCTTTCCTGCCTCGCTTCTGGACGCGGAGATGGCTTTTTGAGCCGATACGGATTCGTCAATGTCCCGTCGAATCGCAGGCCAAATGAAACGTTCACTCCCGCTGAACTCTGGCTCTGCTCCCGACTCGCGATAATCCATCGCAGCCAGCACCAAGCGCCCCACCTCAGCAGCACTGTACGCCTCGAAATAGCTCCTGTAACTCAGCCACAGCTTGACGTATTCCTTTTTATCTCCCATCCGTCAGCCCTCAGAACGGCAGGTCGTCGTCGCTTTCGTCAAGCTGTTTGAACTCCTCTGCGCTGGCCGGTGCAGCCGTTACAAAGGATTCTGCCTTGCTGGGCTTGAGATACTGGATACAGTCGCACGTCACACCGTCATTGCCCTTAAACGGCTCCATGTGCAAAATGCAGTTGCGGCCTACCAGATCGTCAAGTTCAAAATCTGTGCCCGGCTCAATGCCAAGCGCGTTTGCATACTTGCCGATCTTGTCGGCGTCGTACTCCCCGGTGTCGCGGTCAGGCCAGAAGTTCTTGAAGATATGCTTTTTCTGGTACTTCTGTTCAACGTCCTCACGGACAACGAAATCGAACTTGATACATTCGTTTCCGTTCTTCGTTACGCTGTAACCGCACGATTTCAAATAGCACTCATAATCGCCAGCCTTCATCAGACCGCCATCATTCTTTACTGCTTTAAATCCCATCTATTTTGTCCATCCTTTCAGTGTTCATTTCCCAATGGGTAAAATAATCGTTGATATAACCGTTTGCCAAAAGCCAGTTGATAAAGCATGAAATCGTATCTTCGATAGGCTCGAAATCGCCGCGCCGGTATGTTTCCGTATAAGTGCTTGTTCCGTCGAAGATCAGATATGCAAATTTCGACGCGCCGGGTAGCAGATGCAGATACATCGGGTGCTGCGGACTGTGCAGATACTTGCCGTATTCGTACCGCTGCACGCGCTTGATATCGTAGATGATTCCGGCCTTTACATAGTCGCAGACACCGTAAAGCTGGAACTCCAAGCCCGCCACACGAAGCCGCCCGGCAACCGGCACTTGCGGTTGACCTCCTGTACAGATACGGGAAAACTTTGCTACAGCCCGGTCGTATTTCTCGCTGACAGGCTCAATCGGTACGCCCGCAACCGTGCTGTTGATTGCCGCCTCGAAGTCAATGCCAGCCTGCATCGCCTGCGTTGTTTCCTTCTCTTCACGCCGAAGCGTGGAGAGGAAGGAGGACAGCGCCGCGTCTGCATACGCATCATCCGCATCAAGAAAGTGCTTCCAGCTGCTCAGCAGGCTTTGTGTCAGCCAATACATAGGCGTTTTTCTCCTTATCGTATTTCAGGCCGAGTTCCCTGCACTTGCGCTTGAACTCTGCGCCAAGCTCTGCGGCACTGGTCAGCGAGTGTTGGAGCTTTGCCAGCTCTTCGCGGGCTCTCAGCGCCGTTTCTGGGTCGCAGACAAGGGCGATAAACGCGTGTCCGGCTTTCATTGCCGTGTCGTAAGCCGCTTTCTCACCGCTGTAGATTGCGGCCTGCGCATTGATATCCTCCTGCGCCTTACGGAACAGATCTGTTAGGAACGTGGACTTCTGGCCGGGCTTGAGTTCCGGCAGCTGCATCACACCGCGTACACCGAAGCAGCCCTTTGCGAAGTATTCGTCCGTCGGTGTAAAGCCGATCATGCGCTTGTTGCCCATCATGAACATATAGCCACCAAAGTCCGCAGGCGTCCAGACGATATCCTTCGCGCCGCCCTCGCAGGAAAGGCGCGTCTGGATGGTGTCGCCCTTCTGCTGTTCCGTCGTGTGGAACACCACGATCAAATGCTTCCGGTCTTTTGCGCGGATCTGATAACACAGCCGGTCGAACTCGGATTTGATCACGCCGTACATCGCGCGCCCATCCTTCGCGGCCTTGCTGTCCTGCTTCTTTGCCCAGTCCTTCATCAGCTGTACCAGCATACCGCCGGTATCGATCACGACGGACTCAGCCGCCTTGTATTCTTCGGAGTCCATATCGCCAAGCATTTCTTCGTAGGATTCCACCACAGACGTCACGCCGCGCTGCTCCGGCCTGACGCGGGCAATGCCATTGTCCGTGTCGAACAGAAACGGCTTCGGGGCCGAAAGGGCCAGCGTTGTCTTGCCCAATCCGGGCTGCCCGGAAATGATGCACATAAACTTCTTGTTGCTGAAATCGAGTTCAGCGGGTTTCTTGATTGCCATTTACTTAACCTCCACAAATTCACCGTTCTGCATCCGATACCAGGTATCGGCCTTGATCTTCTCGCCGTCAACGATTGCAGCCTTGACGGCAACAATCGGATACGTCTCTCCGTCCCATTCGCCTCGCTCGACGCAGCAGATTGCGCAGCCAAGCGCGCCCATTGCCTTGCATTCGCGGCCGGCCGCGAGCGCCACACCGGCTTTCCCTGTGGCGGAGGCCGCGCCCCGATCGCCCGTGGCGGAGGCTGCGCCCTGATAGCCCGTGGCGGAGGCCGCGCCCTGATCGCCCGTGGCGGAGGCCGCGCCCTGATAGCCTGTGGCGGAGGCCGCGCCCTGATAGCCTGTGGCGGAGGCCGCGCCCCGATCGCCCGTGGCGGAGGCCGCGCCCCGATCGCCCGTGGCGGAGGCTGCGCCCTGATCGCCTGTGGCATGATTCTCTTTTTCGGCGTTTGCGCGCTTGATCGCGTCCTCAAATCCGATTTGGTTCTTGACATATTCGATCTGCGCTTTCACGAGGCCGGGAACGCCAATCTCAGCTTTCAACATCATTTTTTTCGCGACGATTTTGCTGTCATTCGATTCACGCTCGTCAGTTACTTCTTCGGCATCTGCCTCAAAATATCGGCTTTCGTTCGGTGCATAGTGGTTCAGCACATCAATCGGTTGTTCGCACGCGTGCAGGCCAGCCTTGCAAAGATGCGGCTCTCCATCAAAAACGGCGGTTTCGCCGAGTTTGTATTGAAACCCGCGGCACTTCATATCCTTATCCGTGCCTTTATAAACTTTCATGTTGATCCTCCTGTTTCATCTTTCCCACCAGCCACAGCGGCGGGAACAAATAACGATCTTCTTCCTCCGGCTCGTCCGGCTCGTACTCCGGCTCCGGAATGCTCAAGTACAGGTTTTCGCCGTCATACGCCATTCCGGCTCACCTCCTGTCGGATCAGCGCTTCACAGAAGCTCTGCACCGTGGAATAGCCCAGCTTTTTCAGAAGCCTGTCCAGCTTCTTAGCCTGATCGTCCGTCAGGCGGAAGTAATACCGGTTCGTCTTCTTCCTGCGCTCAACCCGGTTCTTCGGCGCGTCCAACGCCTTGATCGCCGCGGCTGCCTCCGGAACAAGCTGCACACCGTATTTCTCCGGCGCTTCGCACTGAGAAAGCAGGCATTTGTTGAACTTCGGGTAGTCGGCCCGATGTACCGCGTCGACGCAGGCTTTCGCACCATGCCGGACGCGGGAATCCGTTAAACTTGACATAGGTTCCTTTCTGCCCTATAATAAAGGCGTCTTAAGTTTCCTTTCGGCCTCTGTCGCGTTGCCGCGCGGCAGGGGTCATTTCTTTATGCCAGCCCATACAAGAGTGTCACGAGCGCGACGAAGCCAGTCACGACGCATTCATACGTCATTGCGGCTGTCCCTGCCATTGCTGACAGGATCATCGCTGCGCCGCTGACCCAAAGGCACAGGCCCTTGACGATCCGCCGCGCCGCCTTGCGGGCCTCCAATTCCTCCCGCAGCCGTTCCCGGCGTTCCTCGGTCGTTTCCTCCGGCTCATACCCGAGCCGCTCTGCAAGATTGGTTCTCATTCTGCTAACTCCTCCCTCCATACCGGGCTATCCTCCCGGTTTACGCAGTAGCGCATGGCTTTCTTGAATTCCTCGCCCATTCCCTGCTGGCAGAACGCGGCATAAAATATGTTCAGGATTCGCGCGGCAGCAGCGCTCAGTTCCAGCGCGCTGCCGGATAGCGCAGATACCGTTTTTTTGCCGTCCATGCCGATCTCGACGTGTACCTTCCCGTTATCCATTGGTTTCCTCCTTCGTCTCCTGCATCCGCCTGACGAGCCGCGCCAGACGGGCGTTTTGTATCACAAGCTTCTGCGCGTCCAGGTCCATCCCCTTGCGCTTGAGCCCGTTTATGATCTGCGCAGTCTGGCACTCACACACCAGCGCCGCCTCGATCAGATCATGCAGCTCCTGCCCGCTCAATGTGAGGGTGTAGGCCTTTTCCTCCGCCATGTTGCATCCTCCTCCTTTTCCTGTTCCCGGCGGTTCTGGCTTTCATTTGTTCCTCCTCATGCTCCGAGAAACCGCAAAAACGGTTCTCTCGGGATCTTCACTCTGTGCTTGCTTGTGCAGCAGACCGGGAAGCCCAGCTTTTCAGGCCGTTCCCTCGCCATCAAGCGAAGCCATTGCGGGTCACAGCCGAGCACCTGCGCCGCCTCGCTTGCGAGGATTGTAGGCTTTGACATTGCCCGGATATCGTCCAGCGTCATTTTTCCTCCTTTCTGCGTTCGATCACAGCCTTAACCGCGCCTTCCAAGCGCTTCCTTGCGCCCAGCGGACTTCTTTTCCCGTTCAGGATCATGGAGATGTAACACTTCGTCACGCCAAGCTCAGCTGCAACTTCGTCGTATGTGACCTTGCTGTTGTGCATCTTCCCGATCAGGGCTCCTGTCCATTTTTCCGGCAATATCGTACCCTCCTTGCTTGTTTAATTTGTTGACTGCCGCCCTGAAATCTGATATTCTGTCCGTAGCCCTTTACGGCATCTTTAAGGGGGTGGTCGCGCTGACCAAACTTTTGAACTTGCCAGTTCCAGACCGAGGTAATGGCGCGATGCGTTAGGGCAAGGAGCAGAACCGGAACTGCTAAAGTGAGCGGCACATAAAGAGACGTGCTACGAACGCGTATCTTTGAGCGCTGCCGCTAAGGAATCTGCGGCAACAGTGAATCGCACTTCTCAAGGTAACGTGGAGGCTGCGTGAAGCTGTGCGCTCAACGGTTGCAATGTGTTCTGGTAAACAAATTCCGGTGCAGCCGCCGCCCGTGTTCGCAGCGCGGGCGGCGGTTTCAGGTTTCTAGGGAAGCAGTCAACTTTTTTGGTTTTCTGGGTTGCGAAAGTTAACACATTGTGTTATTATGGATTTGCGAGATACATAACAACTTTTTGACACGAGCGGTTTCGCTGGGGTCTGGTTTTGTGTTACCATATGCAACTTGTAGTGTCATTATAGCGTTAACAAACGTAACTGTCAAGGCGTTGTGATAACAAAAGAAACCTTTCTATGTATTGCACAAAATAGGGAGGGATTTACTGTGACTTTTTACGAAAATTATGTACAGCTGTGCAACCAGATCAATAAATCGCCGTCCGCTGTGGCTATCGAGTTGAAGATTGGGAAACCATCCGTTACTAGATGGAAGTCCGGTGTCAAGCCGAGATATGCAACGGCGATGAAAGTAGCAAACTACTTCGGCGTAACAGTAGAAGAACTGATGGGCAAAGGCATAAAAAAAGAGCGCCCCGCCGATGGCGAAGCGCTTATTCGTGACTTGCCGGAGGATATCCAGCAGATTATTCGGATTTGCATGAATCGTCCCGAGCTTGCATCCGCTCTATTAAATCTTGCGAAGCAGATAGAAAAAGATTGAGTTTTTCGGGCGTGAATCTTGATATAGTTTCCACCAATTCCTTGATTGTCGCGGCTTCTTTTTCGTTCTTTTCAGTTCCTATCTCCATTCTTCCAAATTCCGACGTTTATTTTTGTGCAGCTTCTACATTGCGGTTGCTGGTTCTAAATGGTAATATGTAATTGTTTACAGCACTTGCATAGAAAATTCTGTAATCTGGTGGTGATTTCAAATTTTCAACTTCTTTAAGAACAACAAAAATCCAAAATTCAAGATAGAAATGCACGCATTCGAAAACGGTCGCGAGGTCGAGCTCAAACCTGATGCTTCACCATCGTGTGATATTCCGGACTTCGAAGAGATGAAGTTTATCAACGAGCATATCAAACCGTATGAGGATATTATGATTGGCTTTTCCGTCGCGCTAAAAGAGCGGCATGGGCTTGACGAGGAAATCAGTCTTCTCGAATGCGAGATTTCCGCATATAACGATCTTCGGCAATTCTGCATATCTTGCGGAAGAAAACAGTATTTTGAAGAAGAGTGGGGAAAGCCCCTTCGGAAAATGCCAGGAGGAACTACATATATTACCCCAGCAACTGATCGTCTAAACTATTTAAAGGAAAACTATCAGGAGTTGAAGCAGCGAGAAAGTATAAGAGTTTCTATTCTTCCAACATTAGATGCAGATTTACTCGCTTTTATCTCTAAGGCCCAGCCAGTTTTACAAACCGATATATATAAGGCGTTTGATAATGCCATCAAAGAAGACATCAAAGAGCATCTTTATTTTCTGGATAAAAGCGGGCAGATATCCCGGGTAAAGCACGGAAGCACCTACGTTGTCTCGCTTCATATGCGTTTATAAGGCATTTTATTCCCACTTTCTTAATGCAGCACGTGCGGCCCCCGGCGTTCTTCCTGCTCCCGGCCTATGTCGGCGACGCAGGAAAAGAGCAGCGGCACGCCCTTGATGTAGTCCACGCTGACGCTATGCACGTCTGTCAGCTTCGCGCCGTCGACCGTCACGTCGACCCGCCCATTGTTTACCCGGATGTTGATGCACTCCATATTTTTTCCTCCTGTCATTTATTATAGAACGATTGTTCTAAAAATCAACATGGTATTATAAACAAACAGACCGCGTTATTTTTGGGAATCAGGAATCCGATGGTGTACAGTTTATGGGACTGATGATTTGATATAATATTTGGTTTGACCGGCCCCATCGTATCTGGAACATACGGTGGGGCCATTTCAGCAGATGCAGGATTCAGGAACTATCTGCTACGTTTTCATTGTACCAGATAATGTTTGTAAGAAAAGGGCGAATCCTGCGTTCTTGTCATATGTTTTGCATTTTTATATGGAAAATGTAAGAAATAAAACTGAAACTTACGAATGGAGGCGTAATCATGTCCGCAATACAGGATCTCGCTCCGTTTATCGGCGCGTATCAGGGGAAGATCAGAAGGGCAAAAGATGCAAGCGGGATGACGTTGGAGGAGCTGTCGAACGAGTCCGGCGTTTCCTTCTCTGCCGTGAGCCGATTATACGCTGGAACACAAGCGGATCCACGGCTTTACAACTCGGCTGCGCTATGCAAAACGCTCGGGTTGTCGCTCGACGAGCTGTTCGGCCTTGAAAATCGCGTCGGAAGCCCGGAAAAGCTGACCAAGCAGATCCATCACGTCGAGCTTGAAAACGCCAAACTGGAGGCAACAGCGGCCGTGCAAAGCGCACAGATAAAGTCTACACATACAATGTGTTACGTCCTCGCCCTGTTTTGTATGCTGCTCTCCTTTTCTCTGATTGCCTGCCTTGTGACGGATGCGCAGAGTCGGAGCGCAGGCCTCATTCGCGATGGAGATTTGTCCGTAGCTGCATGGGTTTGCATTGCCCTGATCGTAGGTTCAGCGCTGGCTTCGGCAATTACTTTCTACGCGATCCGAAAAGAACGTGGAGGGAAACATGGAGTGCATCAGGTGTAAAAAAGAAATCCCAGACGGCGCGCCCTACTGTTGCTGGTGCGGTAAAAAACAGGAAGCGCAGCGCAATCGGACGCGCGGAAACGGGCAGGGAAACGCATACCAGCGAGGGAAGACGTGGACGGCGCGTTGGACAGAAAGAACTTACCTAGACGAGAACGACAAGCTTCGGCAAAAGATGCGAACAAAAGGCGGGTTTACATCAAAGCGCGCCGCCCTCCAATATGCAGCAAACCCTCCGAAGGAAGAGCAGCGAATCCCCACTCTCAGAGAATACTACAAAACATATCTGCGTGGGGATTATCTGTCCTTATCGGCTGATCGTCAGGGCGCGGCGGAAAAGGCTTTCGAGCGCATGAGAGAAATCGCCGACCGTGAGATAGACGCGCTTACCATCGCGCAGATACAGGATGTTATCGACCGCAACGCCAGCACCTATTACACACGGAAAGATATGAAAACCGTCCTTTCCCACTGTTATAACCTCGCAATCGCAGAAAAGCAGACAACCGTGAATCTTGCAAAGTACATAAAGCTTCCGGAATTGGAAGAGAAGTCGCCGGAGCCGTTTACCGACGCCGACGTAAAAAAGCTATGGGAAGCGTATGCAAAAGACCACTTCGTTGGGTTTATTTTAACGATGATTTATACCGGCATGATGCCCGGTGAGCTTCTGAAACTCAAGAAAGATATGATTGACTTTGAAAAGAATGAGATCGTCCGAGGCGGCATAAAGACAAAGAAGCGGAAGGAAACGCCTATGGTCTTCCCGGATTTCGTTGCGCCGGTGCTGCATGAACTATGCGAAGAAAGCAAATCGCGCGTCGGAAATATCTGCTGCATAAACAAAGATAATTTTTACAAGAGATATTATGAGTGTTTGGAGCTTGCCGGAGTGCAAAAGCTACCACCTTACTCATGCCGCCATACAACCGCTACAGCCCTCGCAATGAAAAACATTGATCCGTTTACGATCAAGGAAATCATGCGCCACACGAAGATAACCACTACCCAACGGTACGTACATCCGGACATGAAAGGCATGGTCGATGCCGTAAATCAGTTGCAAAACGACTCGCCAGAGTGAATTCTGTATGCTACAAAATATGTTACAAACGCCAATTTCCCCAGTGTTTTCAATGGTTTTTTCTCCCCTGCTAAGGGAGTAGGCGTCTAAAAAGCGCGCGAGAGTTCAAATCTCTCCTTCCGCGCCAGAAAAACCTTGAAAACATCTGTTTTCAAGGTTTTTCTTTTATCAATTTTCCGCTGCTTCAAGCGGTTCGGGCGTCCAGAATTCCGTGTGGCGGCTGCTTTGGCCGGGGTGCGAGTCCCGCAAGCTCTACGGCGATCATCTTCCCACTGACCACGTGCTTGCCCGCCAGCTGTGCGGTGCCGCCGCAGCCCTTTGTTTTTTGCGCGCAGGCCAGTTCTGTGGTAGTATAAACAAAACGTTCAGAAGGACGGGATCCGAAACGGCTTTGGATTTTTCCGCTTCTTTGGCCGGTATCTTATCATGCTCTATTGCATGGAGCTCTACGATATTCTCTTTTTCGACTGGTTCCTGCTCTGCCATTCAAACTTCTTCCCGCATTTTTATCCCGAGCTGAAGGGCATCGTAGGGCCGCATATGTTCGGCTACAATAAAAGGACGCACATCCTGCACTTCCTGCTCTATATCCCCCTCTGCGCCGTGATCGCAGGGATCTGCATGATTTTTTAACCGCCCCTGCGCCGCCCTGTCATACCGGCGAATCGCCGGTATGTTTTTCGCAACTTTTCTGCACCTTCCGCTTGACAAGCAGGAATATCTGTGGTAATATATCCGAGCAGTTGAAAGACTGCAAACGCGCGAGTGGTGGAATTGGCAGACTCGCTAGATTCAGGTTCTAGTGTCCACTCCGGACGTGCGGGTTCAAGTCCCGCCTCGCGCACCAACTCCTCAGATTCTTCGGAATTTGAGGAGTTTTTCTTTATCAAAAATTCGGGTTTTTCCGCGTTTGAAAATCGCAACACCAGATTTTTACCCCCATTTTGACGCCAGATTTTTTGCTGTGAAAATGGAGGATTTTTTATGCGCAGAACCACAATTTTGAACGCAAGACAGGTCAAACGAACGTCCTTTTCAGAAGCGGAACAACTGTTCATGAAACACTGTAAACTAAAGAATTTGAGCCCTCAAACCATGCGCTATTATGCGGAGGATTTGAAGTATTTTCATGCGTGTGTGCCGGTTCAGTATGTCGACGAAGTCAGTCAGGACGCTTTTGAAAACTTCATTGTCTCAGAGTTAGACGCAGGCAAGAAAATCACGTCCCTGAATTCGCGCATCCGGGGACTGCGCGTATTCTTCAAATTCTGCGCGGAACGGGAATGAAAAGGAAGTAAAATGGTCCAAACACGCACCACAGACTGTGGAAATTCACTACGCCGACATTGGCTGCATGGAGAACAGACAAACGGCCGAACCCGAACAGCACAAAGAGATCCCGAAGGTATCCTGAACCATTCCCAGCTATACGCCAATGGAAAACCCGGCTGGTGCCTGAAGCACCAGCCGGGTAACCCCCGCCGCCATTGTTACCCCTGTCAGGGGACAGCAAATCCAAACGCTGGTTTTTATACTGATCCTGTTTGAGGCAGCCCCCTGCCGGTCTGCCGAGAGACGATGGCACGCAGAATTTCTTACCGAAGCATCAGCGCAAGCACGATCAGCGTCACGCAGACAGCACAGGCTTCGGCTTCGTCGGTATAGCTTTCGCCGCTGTGAATGCGGCTGATGGCGCGGAAGGCGAAAATTGTTCCGATAAATGCAGCGGCAAGCGCCAGAATAAACAGAACGATGCTCATTTCAGCCGCTCCCCACATATGGTGCAGAACATGGCGCCGGGAATTTTGACGGCTGCGCCGCAGCGCGGGCAGCGGAGGTCAGACGGCTGCGTCTGGACCGGCTCCTCCGGCGGCTGCTGCGGTTCAGGCTCCGGGGAGAAGACGACCGGCGCTCCCTGCGAAGCGGGCTGCGTCACAGCTTCGGTAAACGAAGGCTGCACAACAGGCGAGACAGGGCATACAGGCTGTTCAGGAGCAGCGGACTGCACGGGCTGTGTGGGCGGGATGGGCCGCTCGGGCTGAACGGGAGCGGACGGCTGCACGGGCTGCACCGGCGGAATGGGCCAGTCGGGCCGTGCGGGCGCAGCGGGGTGCCAGGAGCCTGCCGCGCGGCGGTTCTGAATTTCCACATAGAACGCCGCCTGCATGATCCCGCTGAACAGCGGCGCAAGCAGGCCGTATGCGATGGCGATCAGGACCCACAGGATGCGGAACAGCACGCCGAGATACGGGATTTCCCCCAGCAGGGTAAAAACGAGAAATGCGCCCAAATAGACTGCGCCGAGCAGGATATCCGCGCCGAACATCTTGCCCTTGTAGCCCATCGTCTCCTGCTTGGAGATCTTGATGGCGTCGGTGGGCTTGACGTCGTCGCGCGTCATAAGGATATAGGGCACGAAGCGGTATTCATACATACGGATGATGCCGAACACGATCCCGACGATCGGAATGAGCGACCACAGGAAGATCCAGAGCTGCATCCATGCCATGCCGCCCAGAACGCGAAGGATCCGGTCCTTTTTGAATGAGGCGAACAGATAGGTCGTCTTCGGCTCAAGTCCCGTACGGTAGCTGTTGAGGAAGATCATCGACATGGAAGCCGACAGCAGAAGCGCAGCGCAGAACGCGGCAGCCGGAACGCCGATGAACCCGGCGTAGGCCACCAGACACAGGAACTCTGCAAGCAGGGATATGCCCCAAAGCCGGAAGGGGCGCTTCATCAAAACGGAAAATGTTTTTTTGTAAATGCTTGAGACCATAAGAATCCTCCTTTATTCTTGTTTCTTCGACTTTATTATACAGGATACTGGAACAGGCTGTCAATCAAAAAACCAGCGTCTGGGAGTTCAGACGCCGGTTTTTGAGAAAAGTTCCGTTATTCTGTAAAAAGCGCCTCTCCGGCCTTGTAGATATCGCCTGCGCCGACGGTCAGGATGATATCGCCCGGCTGCGCATTCTCGCGCAGATAGGCCGTCACGCCCTGCAGGCTCGGACAGTAGACCGCGCCGGGGATCTCCGCGGCCAGCTCCTGCGAGCTGACACCGACGGTGTTCTGTTCACGCGCGGCGTAAATATCGGCCAGAACGACCTGATCGGCCGTACGCAGCTCGTCGACAAAGCTCTGGAACAGCGCCTTCGTACGCGAATACGTGTGCGGCTGGAACGCGCAGATCACACGCCGGTAATGCATCAGCCGGACAGCCTGCAAAAGCGCGTGGAGCTCGTTGGGATGGTGGGCATAGTCGTCGTAGACGTCTGCGCCGTGGAAGCTGCCCTTGTATTCGAGCCTGCGGCCCGCGCCGTGGAACTCTGCGAGCGCCGCAGCTGCGGTTTCGCCGGAAATGCCGAATTTCCATGCCACCGCGCAGGCGGCCAGCGCGTTCAGCGCGTTGTGACGGCCAATGACGCCCAGATGCAGGTGCGCATACGGCTGCCCGCCGCAGAAAACGTCAAATTCGCTGAAATCTTCAGAGAAGTTCTTCCCGTACACGTCGTTTTTCGCATCGAAGCCGAATGACAGATACGGCATCCCGGCCAGCGTGTCACGGGTGTTTTTGTCGTCGCCGTTGGCGACGATCAGACCATCTGCCGGGACGAGGGAGGCAAATTTCCGGAACGACCGCTCCACGTCCTGAAGATCCTTGAAAAAGTCCAGATGATCGGCGTCCACGTCGAGAATGACCGCAGCGGTCGGGAAGAAGTTCAGGAACGAATTGCAGTATTCGCAGCTTTCGAGAATGATCGTGTCGCCCTTGCCGACGC
>OKSC01003043.1_pt1 | contig 13181 bp, 9 predicted proteins | sample 1601161 | NCBI WGS metagenome assembly OKSC01 (sample SAMEA3541552, study PRJEB24748) | human gut metagenome | biome: human gut; feature: human-associated habitat; material: faeces | place: China | collected 2012
TCACTGCTGCTCTCGCGTGAGCGAAATAAAACTGCACAGCAAAGAGGAGCGCCAAGCGGCGCTCCTCTTTTTCTTATTATCTGTGGCTTCTGTCACTCTTCAGCAGATTGAAACGCTTACTCTCTCTTTCCCGCATCTCTCAGCTGACCCGCAAGCAGGACGAGCAGGAACACCGAAAAAATTTTTGTAAACTGCAAAAGCGTGTCCATTTTGCCCTTGAGTGTGTAGATCAGGCAAACCTCTATAACAAATACAAGAAGCATCGTAAGAATGATCGTTCCTTTTCTTTTCATGTTTCCTCCGTTTGCGGTCTCCGGTTTGTTTCCTGCCTCGAAGCCATTCTACCACACTCCCATACAAAAGCGGTTTTATCGTCTTGGCGTTATCGCGGCCTTCTGCGATCGTGCTCGGCGTAGTAGCGCCGTTTGTTTTTCAGCATATTTTCATCCGCCTCGCGCACCAGATCGCTAAGCCCCTCCGTCGTTTCCTGCGCGGCAATGCCGTAGGAAATGCTGTAGTCCTGTGCGGCAAGCGCCGATGATACCGCCTGCATACGCGCTTCACATACGGCTGCATCTGCCTTTGAAAAGACGACAAACTCGTCGCCTCCGATGCGATAGAGGCCGTCGTCGGGAAACTGAGCTCTCAGGCATTCCGCCACGGACTGCAGCAGCTTATCGCCTGCCTCATGGCCGTGCTTGTTGTTCAGCTCGTGCAGTCCGTTTACGTCGATATAGACGCACACGGTGTGGCTGAACGTATGCGGTTCGCTCTCGTTCAGGTACTTTTCAAAGGCGCTGCGGTTAAAAAGTCCCGTGACCTGATCGGTGACGCTCATGCGGAAGGCGCTGCGTCGCGCCGAGATCAGGTACCAGCTGATGTAGGCAAGATAGCTCAGCAAAATCACGCCGACGATGACCGACATCAGGTAGAGGATCTTCACCACGCCGCGCGTTCCCGCCAGCGCGTCCTGCTCGCTGACGCCGAGAACGACGCTCCAGTTGTTGATGCCGACCGGCTCGTAGTGCAGATAAATCGTCAGCCCCGTGGAGCGGGAAACGATGCACATATCGCCGCCGATACCGTTGGGGATTTTTTCCATCGTCTCCTCGTAGGTGTAGCCCTTGAGCATTTTGCGGCCACGCAGATCCGAGAGGTTGCCGAGCGAGTCATGCCAGGTATCCAGCAGGATGTCGCCGTTGTTGCCGTCCACAAGAAGGAGGACGGCATTGCCGTTGTAGAGGTCGATCTGATAGTTTCGGGAAAGCTCCTGCAGGAAGACGACGCCGTAGAGGATGGCGATGGTCTCGCCGTCGCGCTTCACCGGCACGACGTTGCGCACCACCAGCTTTTCCGGCGCAAAGTAGCTTGTCACGCGGTCTGAGATGTACGCGCCCCGCGCCGCCTCCGTTTCAAAATCGAATGTGTCGGAAACGTCGTAGCGGGCGCCGTCGGTCAGCAGCAGTGTGCCGTCGGGTCGCAGCAGCGCGACGGTGGAGACAAAGGTCTTATCAAGGCTGAAGGTGTTCATGATGCGCAGCACAGAATCCAGATCGTCCTCGTCCTGCCCCGCGATCAGCTCCGCCATGGCGGAGAGGATGGTCTGGTCCGTGCGTGTGGCATTGTTGATGTCCTTGGCAAGCTCCTTTGTTGCGGTCGTCAGCTCATCGAAGGAGCGCTGTGTGACCTCCTCACCTGCGCGCTTTGCGCAGACGAAGACCGTACCCGACAATACGATCGCGCTGAACAGCGTGATCGCCATCATGACACGCGAACGCGTTTTGTTTTCCATTTCTTTCTCCTTACTGCTCTGTCAGCTCGCGCAGATAGCGCTCCGCCTCCCGCTTCGGCAGGACGCGTGAGAAATAAAAGCCCTGAATGAAGTCGCAGCCCGCCGCAAGCGCAATATCCAACTGTTTCTTTGTTTCCACGCCCTCGCACAGCACGCGGATGCCCATGCTGTGAGCAAGCTGCACCAAACCGGCAAGCAATGCCCTTCCGCGCTCTTCCTCCGCATCGAGGAGGATGCTGCGGTCGATTTTTACATAGTCGAACCGGTAGGTACACAGATCCGAAAGCGAGGAGTAACCGGCACCCATATCGTCCAACGCGATATGAAAGCCCAGCGCGATCAGACCGTTGAGCGTTTCCGCTGCTGCGCTCCGGTCATGCACAAGGCAATCCTCCGTGATCTCGATAATAAGGCAGTCATGTGAAAAGTCATACTGCTCCGCGATCTCACGCACACGCGGCAAGGTCCGCTCGTCCGAGAGCGACTGGCGCGTAAAATTACAGGACAGGCAGAGCTTCTCCAGCCCCTCGCGTCTCCATGACTGGAGCTGTGCACAGGCGCAGCGGAGCATATAGAGATCATGTTCTGTGACCGTACCGGCGCGGATCATCAGGTCGATGTACTTGGACGGCGGCAGCAGTCCCTCCTCCGGGTTTTGCCAGCGCGAGACGGCCTCCGCGCCGACGACCGTGCCGGTGCGATCGACGACGAACTGGAGGTACGGCTCAAATTCGCCCTTTTCCACCGCCTTGCTCATGCTGCCGCGCAGACGCTCGAGCTGCTCGCTCTCGTCGATCATGCCGCGCGTGCTGAACGCGCAGGGCGTTTCCGCGCGGAACGCGTGGGCACAGCCCTGGCGCGCGTTGTAGAGCGCAGCCTCGGCGCCGCAGTCGGGGTTTTCCGACAGCGAGCAGATGCCCGCGCGGAACGCGCCGGCATATTCGGCGCGGAAGCCCGCAAGGTAGCCGTCCAGCCCGCGGATAAGCCCCTCGGCGCGCTGCTGTGCCGCCTCGCGGCTGCTGCACTGACACACGAGCGCGAACATCCCGCGCCCCACGCAGGCGAGGTATTCCTCGCGTCCGCAGCCAAGGCGCAGATACTCCGCCGCGTGGGAGAAGATCTCCTCGCGCTCCGCCTCGCCAAAGCGCCATTCGAGCGAGGGCATATCGCAGCCGATGCAGATGACATAGACGATGCTTCTGAGCGGGGCGGGGATGAGCGTTTCCATGCAGTTCAGATAATACCCGTCGTTGCCGATGCCGTAGCGCGGATCGATGAGGGCGTTGGTCTTTTGCTCGGCACGCTTTTTTCGCGCAAAGACTATCAGCGCGACCGCCGCGGCAAGCATCGCCGCGATCAATGCGGCGAGCGTAATGAGCCACCTGGTACGGTAGGCTTCCGCGCCGCTGCTATTCGTATAGTCTGCCAGGACGCCGATGCTCTCCGCGCCGGAGAGGTCCTCCAGCGCTTGTGCAAGCGCGCCGGCCAGTTCCGGCGTGAGTGCGTTGGTAAAGCCAACATATATCGCGCGCTCTGCGCCGTCATGTTCTATCGTGCAGAGCAGCACTTGACGGCGCATCGCGCCGCTGTCGACCGCGCCGGAGGGATAGGCGGAAATAATGTCCGCCTGCCGGTTTGCGGTCTGCTGCGCCTGCGTTGTGTTCTTGCTGTACGGGAGATAGACAAGATCGTACCCTGTCTGCTCACTCAGGCGCTCGTACAGCTCCGGCAGCAATCCGACATAGCATTCTCTGCCGCGGTCATAGGACTCGATGGGATAGAGATCGGCGTTTCCCGAGATCAGAAGCGTCTCCCTCGCGCTTGCATCCTGCATACAGCACAGCAGCGCTCCGATCGTCAGCACGGCGCAGAGCGTGATTTCCAAGAGCTTTTTTCGGCGCACAGGCGGCACCCCCTCTATTTCAAATCGATCTTGCGGCGCTCGATGCGCCCCCAGCTGAGTTTTTTCTTCCTATAGCCGATAAAGGCCGTGCAGCGCACCCATGCGAGAATAAAGCGCAGGAACACCAGCTCAAAGAGGCACAGACAGACGGCCTTGAGGCCATCGCCGAACGAGAGCGTGAGGTCCGCCGTGTAGATGCGCGAGAAAAAGGCGGTAAGCGTCAGGACCGAGCCGAACACGGCGTAGATCAGGAAAAAGAGCAGCATAAACGGGACGTTGATCAAATCGAACCACCACGCGAGTACCATTGTAAAAACGCCGAATATCTCAATAAACGGCGAAAGCAGCTCGTAAATGAGGAAATAGAGATAGGATACAAAGCTCACCGCGCCGAACCTGTGATTGGAAAACATGACGCGATGCTTGTACATACTCTGGAACAGGCCCAGATGCCAGCGCTTGCGCTGCTTGCACAGATCGCGCAGCCGCTCGGGCGCCTGCGTCCAGCAGATCGCGTCGGATGCGTAGCGAATGGCATAGTCGATGTTGTTGACCGTGCAGTATTCGTGCAGCTTGACCACAAGCTCCATATCCTCGCCCATCGTTCCGCTGTCATAGCCACCTGCCGCGATGACGGTATCCTTTTTGAACAGCCCGAAGGCGCCGGAAATGATGAGTGAGCCGTTGAAGCGGTCAAAGAGAATGCGGGAGGCAAGAAACGAACGGTCATATTCCAGCACCTGCATGAAGGCGAGAATATTGCGCGGCAGCCGGTAATGCTTCACCCGTCCGTTTTCCAGCTCAACATCGTTGGAGATGCGGACGATGCCGCCAACCGCCACCACATTGCCGTTTTCCAATATCGGCTGGGCGATGCGGCGCAGAGAGTCGTACTGCAGAACGGAGTCCGCGTCCATGCAGATAAAGTACGGGAAATTTGCGGCGTTGATGCCCATGTTCAGCGCGTCTGCCTTGCCGCCGTTCTTTTTTCGGATGAGCGTCACCGGTACCTTCTGTGCGCGTGTCTCATAGACGTATTCCTCGCGCTGACAGTTGATCTGCCGGCGAATGGGCCGGTGAACAAGGTGCATATCAAATGTCTCGGCCAACACCTCCGAGGTGCGGTCCTTCGATCCGTCGTCCACCACAATGATCTCATAGGAGCGGTAGTCGAGCGCAAGCAGTGAGCGCACGGTGTCTGCCACGGTGACCTCCTCATTGTAGGCGGGAACGATGATACTGATGGGCAGGTAGTAATCCGAGGGCAGAATGCTTTTGAGCATTTCCTGCCGGCGGTGCTTGTACAGCTCAAGTGAGCCGACGACGACCGACAGAAACAGAAAGGTCGAGTAGCCGATCAGATAAGCGATAAAGAAATAGCCCACCCACTCAAGAAACAGCTTTATACCGTCGTACATACTGCCTCCTCCTTTCGCTCCTCCAGCTCCCGCACATCAAAGCGATAGCGCAGGATCTCGGAGGCGTAGCGGTCGTGTCCCTCGATCACGTCGATCAGATCGCGGTAGCCGAAGCCGAGCTGCTCCAGACTTTTTGACGCGTTGAAGCGGATATACCAGTTGGGATGATAGAGGTTCCTCTTCAGCACCGCCGCAGTCTCCGCCCCGGGATAGCTCGCCAGTACAAAGGACGCAATGGCTGCATACTCCCAGCGCGCGTTTTCCGAGGGCGTCGCATAGCGCAGCAGATCGGCGTAGGCGGGCGGATAGGGATAGCGGCCAAGATAGCGCAGACAGGCAAAGCGCACCTCGTCGTCCTGCGCGGGATCGTTGAGGAGCGCGTGTATTTTCTCGCAGTATGCGCCGGAGGAAAAGCGGAAATAGTTGAGCAGCGTCACCTGCATCCACGGCTGAAACGCATCAAACGCCTCCCAAAGCGCGTCGGCAAGCTCCCATGTGTCGCCCGTGTAGTTCAGCAAGCCGTCGGAGAGGAGCTTGCTGTGATAATAGAGGCTGCTTGCGTCGATGATCCGCAGCGCACGCACAAGGACGGCGGGATCGCCCGCCGTGTAGAGCGCCTGCATGGCATTCTCGCGGCAGTAGATGCTCGATTCATGCAACAGGTCGAGCAGCATCGTTTTCAGCGCCTCGTTCTCCTGCCCGTCGAGAAGCCGGTATTTCCGGATGATATACGGAAAATACGCCGCCTCGATCTCATCGCGGCGGCAGTAATCCTCTGCCAGCGTGATCGTCACACCGTTAAGCGCCGTCAGATAGGAGCGGGTCAGCTCTGGCCGCCTCACGCACAGGCGCTCCAGCGCGGCGTCAAAGGCCGCCATGCCGTTCACGCGGCGCAGTCTGCGCTCCATGAAGCGCAGATGCCTCTCGCTGACCGCTCCGGTCTCCGCGAGACGGTCAAGCTCCCGCGAGACCGTCAGCTCAAGGCGGATGCCGTCGCGGAAGGACCGATGCTCCCTGCGCCGCGAAAGGAGCGCCGTTGCAATGTTAAAGAGGATCATGCCGGCGCACATACCGAGGTAGATGTAGATCAGAATTTCAACAGGCACCGGCGCTCTCCCCTTTCTCTTTCTTACCGCCAGAGTCTCCGCATCGCATCATACGAAGCCTTCAGCCGTTCGTGATAAGCTACCCTGTTCCCCCAGCCCTTGAGCGACGCGGGACAGAGCGCCGCGCGCCCCTCGTCCTCACCGTCTGTCAGGCCCAGATACATCGTGTCGATGGTGATGTAGTCCACACCGTAGTTTTCATAGTAATCGTCGTGGATGGTCATGCGCGAGGGATCGGCAAAGTTCAGAAGCTGCCAGGGTAGCTTCAGCTCCACATAGTCGCCCGCAAAGATAAAGTCTGCCAATGAGTTGAAATCGGGCGACGACGGGTTCGCGTTGCCGTAGGCAAGATCGCCCGTCTCGTAGGTCTCAGAGCTTGCCTGCCAGTTTCCGGTGAGCAGCGGCGTGGCCGTCTGGAGCATCAATTCGACGGGCTTGAACAGCGGTGTGTCTGCGTCCGGCGGGTCAAGGTATGCATCCTCGTCGTGCGTTTCATGGTAGAACATGGCCCGCAGCACCTCATAGCGCTCCTGCACCACGAGGCGGCTGTTCTCTCTGCCGTCGATGGCAAGGACGAAATCAACCGCGCGGTCAAAGCGCAGGCCATAGTTTTTGCAGTAGGTGCTGCCGGTCTTCGGCGTGGTGTCGATGGGGATAAACATCCGCTTTTCCCCGTTTGCAAAGCCCTTCTGATAGGCCAGAAGGTAGATATAGCGCTCATCGTACTTCATGGAAAGCGCTCGCTCGCCCGTGTCGAAGAGTTTATCCTCCTCCGTCCACTCCGAGAGGTCGCCGTCCACATAGCAGACGCTTTCCTCCTCGCCGGGGTCGAAGGAGAGCAGACCGAAATACTGCTCGTTGGTCTGATAGTCGCTCCAGTACGGCGTGCGCTGGAGATTCACCGCGTGCATGGTGTTCCAGGTGCGCTTGAACCACTCGTCCTGCCAGGTAAAGACGCAGCCGCCCGCGCAGTTTGCCGCGGTGATGTCGCGCCAACAGTCCACGAGCGCCTGCCCCTGCTCCTGCTCGGACATGTGGCCCTGATTGCGGCCGGTGTTCTGGTCCCTCTGCGCCATGCCGCGTCCCGTAGACACACCGAACTCGGAGATGACGACGGGCATCGTGTGATGCCGCCGCAGGGCGCGCAGATAGGCAAGGTAGGTGTTCACCGCGCCGGTCTCATCGTAGAAGTCCGATCGGCGCAGCACGGAACCGATGGGCGTGCCGGGACCGGTCTCCACACGAGAGATGACGGCCTTGCCGTCCCAGATGGGCGTGCGGTCCATCACCGCGGGGTTGAGGCTATAGTTGAGATAGTCGGGATAGTAGGGATAGACATGATAGGAAACGAATTGCCCGGCAAGAAAGGCGTCCTCCGCACGGATATGCTCCACATCCACCTGCGCGCACTTCATAAAAAAGGTCGTGATATCCTCCGGGTAGAGGAAGGGGTCGGTGGTTGGCCAGTTGGAAAACGCCACAAGGCGCTGGGTCTTATAGCGGCGGCTCTCGTATTCAATGATCCGGTCGCCCGCCTGCGCCAGCATGGACTCAAAGGCGGAGGCGTCCTCCGTCGCGGAGAGGTACGTTCCCTGATAGGGCGGCAGATCGGGGTATTTGTGGTCAGTGTAGGCGACGGTCACATCCTCCCACTCCACACCGAGGATGTAGGCGATGACCCAGCGGGAAACATCCTTATTGTAAAAGCCCGATCCCGTGCCCCGCCCGAGCGAGATCTTCTTGTTGCCGTGCAGAACGTCGACCAGCGTGCGCCCGTCCTCGATAAACGCATCGAGAAAGTCCTTATCGTAGGCGTCGCGGTGGGAGTTTTGGATATAGTCGTTCACCCATACGCCGTGGATGAGCCAGAGCGGTTCCTCGTTCGCCTCCTCGCGCGCGGCGTTGTACTCGTAGAAGGCGTTGTAGAAGTCGTCGTGGAGCGTAATGTAGACGCGCACGGTGTTCGCGCCCATCTCCTGCATCTGGGCAAACCAGCGCAGATAGGTCTCCCTGTCGATGGCGTAGTCCGTCGCCCACTCGCCCGGGATGCCCACGCCGAGGTTCACGCCCTTGACGGTGAACTCCTCCGGTCCCGCGCCGCGGTCCATATAAAGGTGCTGCGCGTCGGTGGACATGAAAGCGCTGACCGGCACGTCCGGCTTCAGGTCGATGTGCCATCCCAGCCGGTAGCGCGCCGTGTCATAAGCAAGATAGAGCAAGATCAGAGCGGAAAGCGCGATGATAAATTTTTTCACGGCTCCGCCCTCGCTTTCTCAGTGGTTGAATTTCTTATTTCTGGATTCGTGGCTGTACTGGCGAAGAATGTCGATATTCTCGTCCATCCACGCGCCGCGCTCCGTGCAGAAGCGCTTCATCTGCGCGACGGCCTCGGTGTGCGTGTGCGGGTTTCGCTCTGCGGGTGAGATCATATCCTTATCCAGCGCGTAGCCCCAGACGGAGAAATTGCGATCGACGGCGGGGCCGAGCCATTCCACCACGGCATCCATATAGCCGTTGAGATATGCATCGCTCAGGACACCCTGCCGCAGCGCACGGTAGCGCTCGATCACGGCGTTCATAAAGTCCTCGTCCTTGCTGAGCATATAGTACCAGACATTGTATTGCAGCTCAAAATGCTGCGGCTCCGTGACCGGATAAATGTAGTTGTCACAGGCGGAGTTGAAGTCCCAGATGCACATTTTGTATTTGCCGCGCACATCCCTGTAGATATAGGTGGAAAGCCAGCCCGCATCATAGTTGCAGGTAAACTCGTTGAGGATAAAGTAGTCCACGAAAGAGCTCATGTCCGCCTGCTCCCACCATGCATAGGGCTCGGTATCATAGTCATAGGAGTAGAGTGACTTTTCAAAGTCGGAGAAATCCTGTGCGATCCACGCCGCGCGCTCCGGCGTAAGCCATTTTGTTCCCGGATAGACGATGTCCATATCCTGCAGATTTCGCAGGGCGTATTGGGAGAAGGTCTCGATGTTTTTGACCTCGTTGCCGCTGCCGCGGTCAAGGCGCAGAGCGTAGCTCGTCTGCACTGTGTCCTTCGACGGCTCCGTGAGCTTCAAGCGGGCATCCGCGCCGGAGCTGACAGTCTCCGTCATAACATAAAGCCCCTGATACACTCCGTTGAGCAGTACCTCGCAGAAGCGCACATTCGGCGCGTAGTCCATGATCTCGCCCGCAAGATTGTACCACATATAATTGCGGATGAGCGTCTTATCGAGGTACGGCCCATGCAGCGCCCACTCGTCGAAGGCATCCATCCCCAGCATGGCGACATCGCGCGAGGCCGCACCGTCGTCCGTCAGCGTCTTGACAAGATAGCTGTGCTTATCAAAATAGCGCGAGGAGTTGCCGCGCACGCGAATGTCGATGGTGCTTTGCAGAGTCGGCGCGTCGGCGGGGTGATTGTTGCCCTCGGCGTGATCCACCACCGAGACGGACGCGCGCAGCAGCGTACTGCCGTCCGCCGTAGTGGTGAAGGTGTCGTTGCTTCGGCTCCCGTCGCCGTCGCGGATGGGAACGCCGGGGATCTCCGCGCCGCCGGTGTCGATGAGCACGAGCGGCAGATGAGAGCAGAGCAAATCTTCTCCGTGGTCGGCACAGGGTGTATAGGCGGGGCGCTCAAGATGCTGATGATAGCGTGGGTGCTCATCGGTCAGCACGGCTGACAGGTTTGTTGCGGATAGGAGGAGCAGCAGCGCACAGGCCGCAAGAGCCATTCGCTTGTATTTCATGTTCGTCTCCGCTCCCCTCTTTCCGGTTTCTCAGTTCGACACCTCGTCGTTCTGCATGACAAGATTGACATAGTCGATGCTTCCCAGCGAATAGATGCTGCCGGGAATGTCCGGCGTTGTCTGCTCCGCGCGGCGCAGGAGCTTTTGCGTGATCTCGTAGATCAGTTCGACCGTATCCTCCGTCGTGTTTTCCACACGCAGCGTCGCTTTGGCGCGAAAGAGCTTGTAGACCTGCGCCTTGATCGGCTCCTGCTTGCTGCGGTGGGCGCGGATGATGAGCAGCATCCGGTTATCGCTCTTGATGCAGCCGAGCAGCAGGATCACCGCGAAGGTCACGGCGCTGCCGATGCAGGCCACGGCATAATCGCCCACGCCGCAGCAGATGCCGACAATGATGGACCAAAAAATATAAACCGTATCGCGCGAGTCCTTGATGGCGGTGCGGAAGCGGACGATGGACAGCGCGCCCACCATACCGAGAGACAGCGCGATGTTGTTGCCGATGACGGTCATGACCGTCCCCGTCAGCACCGCGAGAATGACGAGTGAGGCGTTGAACTTGCGGCTGTAGATCGTCCCGCGGTGGGAGATGGCGTAGGACAGGAAGATAAAAAAGCCCAGCACGGCGGCAAGGACGATATTGAGCAGAATATCCTCCCACGACATATCGCGGGGTGTGGTAAAAAGGTTCAGGATCTGTTGTCTCATGGTGTTTTCCTCCTATAGCCTCGTCTGACATCCGTTTTGGCGGGCAAGCACATATTTGCTGACAGAAAGCTCACTGCGATCCACGCTGTTGATCAGCTCGCGAAAATAATCGAGCAGAAAGCCGTTGTACTTGACCTCAAGCACCACGCAGTACGGATCGAGCACGGGGTTCATGTTCAGCCGCGGTGAAAAGAGGTCGAAGCAGCTCTCGACGGAAACAATGCGGCTGTCAAAGGTAATGCGTATTTTGTTCTCCTTGGCGATAAATGCCTTGCGGTCGTATTCTACGATCGTTTTGGGGCGATAGCACCGGCTGTGCATCAGCGCGTAGCACTCCGCGGCAAAAGACTCCGGATACCGCAGCAGCGGCGCGTAGTCGCCGCGCGTGAGCGCTTGGGCATCCTCCCGTGTCACGCGCAGAGAGCGCTTGAGCTGACTTGCGCCCTGCTTCTGCTTCATCTCCAGCATGGCGAAGTCTGCCGCCGGATCATAGCAGCGCAGGCGCAGCTTGCGCCGCAGCTCTACGCCCGCAGCCTTTTCGCGGAAGTCCCTGTCGTCGAGCGTATCGAAGTAAAGCGAGCGGACAGGGTAGCCGCTTATGCCGTTGTGCGGGTCCTCGTGCATGACCTGCGCGAGCCGATGGCAGGCTTGCAGCGCCTCCGGCAGCGAGATCAGATATTTCTTTTCCTCGCGGAACACGCGGTTCACCGATGCTCCCTCCTTTCGCAGAGAAAGAAACTGACCGCAGTCCTGCTAAGGCAATACCGCAGCTTTCACTGCGCGGTGTTGCCTTAAGAGTGCGGTCGGTCGATCATAGGGGCTCTTCCGCTCAGACATATGGCCCTGCAGCATAGTCTTTCGACGATTTTCCATCTTAAACGATTATACAGGGCTGCGCCGCATAAGTAAAGTCCTTTCTGGCATTTCCGGCATTTGGCGTGTGCCGTCGCTTGTGCGGCGGAAGTCCTCTCGTGCGCGGGAACCGGATATAGAAATGACCCTCGTCATGCCCATTCGTTTTTTCCATACTGCACCTCCGTTGTTGTGTATGCCCGTGCTTCCGCAATGACTGTCTGCGCCGACCGCACTAATGTATGTTTACTCTCATTGAAGCAGCCGCGCACTGATCTCCTGCCCTCCATTTCCGACCGTAAGAGGGCTTCTCACCTATAGTGTCGTTCCATACCTCCCCAATTTGCCGAATCACTATCTCCTGTTGACTGCAAAACCACATCATTCTGAATTTGGAACATTTGGAACGCCGTGTTCTTTTTTATACTGATCCCTCATTCTGTAATACGTTCCCGCACCGATATTCATCTGTCTGCAAGCCGCGGAAATACTCAGCTCATTTGCTTCTATCTTTGCCTGCAATTCTTCAAAAAGCTCTGTGTGACGCTCCCTGTGCGGGGCACTCTTGACCTTACGCCAATAACGGTAGTAGGTTGTCTTCCCAATGCTCATTTTCCGGCAGACCTCCGCTACGGTCATCTGCCGCCTCTCCACAAGGTCAAAGCACCGGTGCAGTTCCTCCATAAACCGCGACAGCCGCGCCGCATCATCGGTGTTCCGGCCTGTCAACGTCGCAAGGTCGGAAAGCACAGCCTGCCAGTGACCTGCCGCTGTGTCAATCTTCGGAGACTTGCAGAGCAATGTCGCCTGCCGTTGATAGAGGGCAAGTGCCATCTCCGTGAACGCTCCGGCAGTGCCGCCCAACTCACCGACCATCTCCACGGTTACACTGTCGCCCGCTCTCACATACGCAAGCAGCTCCCGCAGGATACTGCCGCTCCCATCGACCTCCGTGTAAACCCTGTCAAAGCCCTCCGGCGCTGCGCCCTTTCCTCCGCGCCTGTAATAAATCCTCATGCTGCATCACCTCTGCACGGACTGTACCGCACGACCACACCAAAGGCAATGCATCACTCTCGTTGATAGCGCCAACCCTTCCGAGTGCCGCTTCCGCGTGCCATTCAGAGTGCCATTCCGAGTACCGGCGGCACACGGAATCTGTCCATGACGCGGTTTTTCTCAACCTGCCCCGCAAAAGATGCAAAAAATCCGGTATCGCTCCAAACGGAACAATACCGGATTTTTGTTTGTTTTCAGCCAATGATGTCTGCAAACGCAGTCACATCAAAGGTTTGCAAGTTTCAAGCCGCTTTGTGAACGCTCAAAAGATCGCTCACATTTCCTTGATCGCAGCCTGCGCGGCGGCGAGACGGGCGATGGGCACACGGAAGGGAGAGCAGGACACATAGTCCAGACCGACCTTGTGGCAGAACTCGACGGAAGCGGGATCGCCGCCGTGCTCGCCGCAGATGCCGAGGTGGATGTCGGCATTGGACTCACGACCCATGGTAGCGGCCATCTTCACGAGCTTGCCCACGCCGACCTGATCGAGCTTGGCGAACGGGTCGTTCTCGTAGATCTTCTTGTCGTAGTACGCGCCGAGGAACTTGCCGGCGTCGTCGCGGCTGAAGCCGAAGGTCATCTGGGTCAGGTCGT
>OKSC01003044.1_pt1 | contig 13181 bp, 7 predicted proteins | sample 1601161 | NCBI WGS metagenome assembly OKSC01 (sample SAMEA3541552, study PRJEB24748) | human gut metagenome | biome: human gut; feature: human-associated habitat; material: faeces | place: China | collected 2012
GCATCGATCCGAGAAGACTGTTCTCGAACTGACGGGTGCGCATGCGTACGCGTCACGCGTACGCGCGCGACCCCAGCAACAGATGCTCTGGCTCATCATGGAAAATCAAAGGTTGGGTGCCGAATCCACGAAAGAACGAAAGGCCGCTTCTTATCCATTGTCCAGCACACCGATCGCGCAGGGCGTCAGCCCCTGCGCGGGGTTCTCAAAAACAATCAGTATGTGTCAAACTCAGGTACTAATCAGATTATCCTTTCAGACGCTATCTCCACTAATGATTCGGCCAGTCTTCTGACGTCATCCTCAGTATTGTATTTACCAAAGGAAACGCGGATAGTTCCTTCCGCATAGGAATCGTTGACTCCGATTGCTTTTATGACATGAGACAACATATGATGATTGCTGTTGCAAGCAGAACCGGTAGAAACACAAAAACCCTTGAGGTCTAAACGATGCAGCAGCGCTTCCCCATCACGATCTTTGATTGAGATGTTGATCAGCCCAGGGATGTGATCTTTGGTACCATTGAGAACATAATCCAATCCAGAGTCGTTGAGAATATCAATGAACATCCGTTCAAATCCTCTCAGTTTTACCTCATTAACCTTAATGGATGAACAATTGTTCCTTAGCGCAATAGAAGTGGCATATGCAGATGCTAGATTTTCTGTTCCAGCTCTTTTACCATTTTGCTGAGAACCACCATCAATTAATGGTGCAATATCTGTCCCACGACGAACATAGAGAAAACCAAATCCCTTTGGGCCATTAAACTTATGTGCCGATGACGATAATAAGTCCACGCCAAGCTCTTTGACATCAATGGGTATGTGTCCCACGGCCTGAACTGCATCGGTATGAAAAAGAGCTCCGACCTCATGTGCGATCTCACATAACTCTTCAATGGGTTGAATTGTTCCAATCTCATTGTTCGCCGTCATGACAGAAACAAGACGAACGGAATCATCTATGGTTTTTCTAAGTGCCTCAGGAAGTATAGTGCCCGTATTGTCAGGGCTAATCATAACAACCTTCTCACCCATTTTTGACATAGATTCTACAGCATTCAAAATAGAATGATGCTCGATCGAACTACTGATGATGGTATGTCTTATGTCACTAACATGGTACGTGCCCTTAACTGCCCAATTGTTGCTCTCACTTCCACCGGATGTGAAAAAAATCTCATCTGGATGAGCTCCGATGCAGTCGGCAATGACATCCCTCGAAGACTCCAATATCCTCCTTGCCTTACGAGCTGACGAATAAAGCTGAGAGGGGTTGGCATAATAATCTCTGGTACAACGCATGAACGCCTCCAGAGCTTCAGGATCCATCGGAGATGTAGCGGCATTATCAGCATAGACATGACCGTTCATAGCTATCACTGGAACAGCGTACATCCTTCGTTCTTGAATTCCTCAGCCAAATCGACTAAGTCCTCTGTGGAAGTATCTAGATATTCAGAAAGACAGTTCAAGCAGTAGAACCTCTTAGTCTTTCTATCAATTAATTTCAAACATAGAGCCTTTGACATTTTCTCCACATTGGCCCCGCATACACAACACTCGACCATACGATTACCTGAGCGTATAGGATGCCATCGATTTATCTCCGAATTCCTCAGGATTGATAATTGCCATCTGCTCCAAAACTTTCTCCTGCATCTTGACGGCGGGCTGAAGACAATATCTGTTGAAATCCCTCTTGAAATCGGTTGTTTGAATTAAATCCTCGTTCGCATGAGGGAAGAAAAGCTTCATGTACGCCGTACATAGCCTTTTAATAGCCTCTTCTTCTCTTCCGGAGATTGTTCCGTTTCTTGACGTACATTTGACCAGATCTTCCACTAAACCCCTAAAATACACGTTCTCGCTTTTGCTGCGCATCGTGTGCATTATTTCAGTAAAGTATTCTGTGTTTAGAGCCCAACCCTTTTTGTACATTGTTGAAGAAAGCGGCGGGATGTAATGTCCTGGAACGAATCCGTGAATACGCTGGATCAGAGCCGTGTCTCTAAACACATCTGGAAGCTCCTTGAACATATCGTGGCCATTCACCATATCGTTTACACTAATGTTTCCCAGGAAGACTATGCCTGCCTCACCCTCAACTTTAGTACCTCCAACGTTGACATAGCCGTCCTCCATGTATCCTTTCAGGATTCCGGCCATCTCCTTGTCGTTAGTAAACTTGATAGACTTAATTTCGTCTATGGCTACATAGTCGTTGAATGTAACCAAACCTTTTGTTTTCGAACCAGGACGCATGTCTAGGAACAACTTGGCCCGACTGAGACTCCCTCCACCTGCCAGCCACCCATACTTGTCAATCTTGCCGAATATGTATGACTTCCCCGTCTGCTGTGGAGCCAGTTCTATGAGGTTGACTCTTGGCTGTATCATAGGAAGTAGCCGTGTGAGCATCGTGTGCTTAGCTAGCCAGACATCATCATGGTTGTACCCCTCCTTCTTAAAACCGTCAGCATCATAATCAATAGCTCCAAGAAGAATATCCATCCATTCTTCAGTACTTTCATACTGAGCTCTGGCCGCTTTATACGCATCAATATTAACTTCGTATGGGCAGAAGTTCCTGAATTCCTTCAGAGTGAACCTGCCAGGGGTGTTGTCTATAGGCGGATCATACCCGAGCTTAACCATGCCCCAACCACCTGCTTCAGCGATAAGTTGATCCTTTATTTTGTCCCATACATAGGACTCGATTACGGTATCCTTGAAGTTAAACCCCAATGAGGAAATCTCGAAACAATATTCATTCTTGATATGATTAAAAGCTATGTTGATCTTGGCCAAGAAAGGCCGGGTTATCCCTTCATTGCGTGCTTCCTCAATCAGACGGTTACGATCTGAACTCTTAGGGATTATCTTGGAGATGTACTCACTCAGTTTGTCCGTGTTCTCTATACGACCATCAGGACCTGCCAACTTCTTGATTATCCAGTCACGCAGAAAGGCCTCGATCTTCGCATCTTTGAACACCGCTGTGACAGAAGGATCCTTGTAAATGGTGGTGTCTGGGAACACCTTCCTCAGCTTATCCTCATCATACATCGTATCACCCAAACAACTCATCCAGACTATCGTCCTCTTTGATCTGTGAGGACTGACTACCGCTGAACCTCTTTGTCACTCTCTTTTCTGGTACAACCATATCAGAAGCGTCTCTGACAACCACGATGAATGGCACCATCATTTCCTCGACAGAAGAGCCGCCATGAGTTTCATATTTGTTCCAACTACTCTTTTTGAAGCGATTATAATTCCTTATCGTCCAGTAATGCCTGTTCATTTGCTCGTTGAAAACAGCATCCACATTATCTGGAATCTCCCGATCATCTTTGGTGGAATCGCGGAACCTCCAACTATCTCCCTCATAATCTAGAGTGCTACTTAGACCAAGCTCATAAGCACGTACTGCCAACCTAGTCAAACCATGATCTGCGGTAATGATGATTCTTTTAAATTTACTGATATTGTTAGCCACGCTGTTGACCACATCCTTCTCAATAATCTGAAATGTAGCGTAAATGTTCTCTTCGAGACTCGTATTAACATGCTTCTCCGCTCCATCATGGGCAGTATTATCCACCCCTTTGATGTCACGGAGCTTGTTATTCCATTGGATTGGGTTGAATTCCGTAGATGTGGGAAGTTCTGCCTTCACCGTATCAGCACGCTCTATGTTCAGCCCCCTTCCTTTGAGCAACCTTATCAATAGTGGAAGATACTCAGCACCAAGGCCGTCAACCACCAAAATAGCAGTCTCGAGATCGTCCGAATAACTCTGTAACGCTTCCCTGCGAGTTGGAACTTGAATGCTTTTAGCCCTAATTTTGTTGACCTTCTCCAGGAATTCTTCTGGAACATTATTAGTGATCTTATTCACCCGATATTCCAGAAAGTATTCGGACAGAACCTCATCTCCATAATCAAATTCCTGTCCGATATAATCTTTCAATGTCGGATATAGCTCAGAGACCTCCTTCGGAAATGTCCCATAAAGGTTGAATTTACCAGCACGGCGGATTAGATCACACTTCTCTGAATCTTTTCCACAGTTCAACCAACATATAGCCTCTGGGAATTCTTTAACCTTAGAAACAAACTCCGAAACCATTGATTCCTCGGAACCTCCGGAACATTGTCCGATGGCAGCCATCCTCTCTTCGGCCAAAGCCTTCTGATTCTTGTCCCCAACACACTGAATCGCAGCTGTCACGATATAGTGGTGCAGAAACGAACCCTTCCCAGAATATGTTTCTAGAGCCTTCGAGATAAAAGAATCCACAGGCATTCTACGTTTCAAAAACTCCAAAACTGCTGGTAAAACAGGATTGTCAGATAGTTCATAAATACGATTCAGAACACGAAAAGAAGTCATGTTCTCCTTTCCAAAAAGACTTTCAAGATATTCAGTTGGGCTTTCACCGTTCTCGATGCATGATTTAAGAAGAAGATTGGAAACCTCAGGAGAAACAACATCCCTGTAGTTCCAGACCGTATTGAGTATTTCAGATGGATCCTCAGGCCACAATATCATGGGGGTAAGGCCTGCAGATTTCGGTCCACGATCGTGTACCGCATACAAACGGCGATCGCCAGAGAAAGGATTGCATATCTTCCTGACAAGCTCCTTGTATGAACCGACAATAATAGAGGATGGCGCGAAAGTGGCATCAATCACTGTCACAGTTTCAGAATAATCAGTAGGCTCAGACTCCTTAGTTGAGGTTAAAAGGACGATCTTACCCGACGAATACTTAGGATTCGTGAAAATAGAGTCGAGAAACACGTTACTTTGAACGATGAGGATCAGGCTCAATATGTTCGAATCAAGATGGTTCTTTAATCTGCTGTAGAAATCTGAGACATTGATATTGTTCCATAACCTAAGGTAATAGGAGAATCCGGTTACGACGATGTTCTCGCGCTTGGCCATTGCCTCTAGTCTCCTAAGAACCATCAGCGGCGTCAGGAGGAACTGATCAGTCTCCTCAAACACGTCGGACACCTCTACAACCTTGAATCCCCGATCCTTGTATTGACGGATCAAGACAAGCTCCGAATCACGGCTGTTGACCACTTCGATCCTTGTATTGACTGGATTCTCCATCACATCATATGAATCCAATTCACAAACCCGCGTCATTTAATCGCCTTGATTATCTCAATTCCAAGTCCTTCGTTATTCTGAATGGTCTCTAGAATCACCTTCTTTAGCTCATCTGCGCCCATATGATCGATACGTTCCTTCGCCTTCGGTACAATCTTCACACTGTACAAATCACGAATCAGCGGTTTCAGATCCGTGTTGCGTCTCCATCTCGAGGGCTCTCCGACATTTTCCCTAAGATAGTAAACCAAATCTGAATATTCAATCAAACCACGATACTGTTCAGGAAGCATATCTTCCATGAACTTATTCCGAGATCTATCAATATCAGGCCTGTCCTGACACTCTAGGGTTTCTATTGCATCCTTTAGATTCTTCTCCGAACGTGAATCCGGGTCGCGAATAGCAGAGAACATATCCTCTGGAAGATTCGGAAAAGCATATTTGGCAGGCATGTTGTTAATCTGCTCCCACTCACGCATGCTGTTTGTATTAGTCTTGCTCTTCCAAATTGTCTCGATTTTGCTCTTGAGGGAATTTACATAATATCTATCTATCTCAGCCTTCAGCAACTCACCATAGACACTATCTGAGACAGTCGATATTTCCACCTGAGGATTGTCGTGGACAATAGTTCTGACTATACTGGTTAATTCTGAATCCTGTACATCATTAACCTGGTAGACACTTCTCACTATCTCATTCAGCTCACGATGACTATTGTCAAAGAAGAGACTACGAATCATCTCGGCATTCTGCTCCAGCATGATTCTTACTTCGGCAATTATGCTCGAAGGTTGATCCTTCTTAATCTGATGAATACAGTCGATTACATCATTTACTTGAGGATATTTCTTATTAATGACACTCAATGGAACCATCGAAGTCCTTATACTATCTTCCAGAGTGTTTACAGCCTTCTCGAAAGAGACGAATGAAGAGTAGGATGCAATTTCTCTGATGACTTTCACTATGCGATACTCTTCAATCACCTGGTTGACATTCTCATCCAAGTTCATCTCCTTCCAAAGATACGAAGATGTTTCCGCCATCTTGTGAAGAATGGAGTCCGCATAGTAGCAGTTGTTATCCTTGACATCCTCTGCGATACAGTCGATTTCCGGGTAATTCTTCCTAATATAGTCCCTAAATGCGGTCTGGAAAATATCTTTGGTGATGTATTTGACTACCTTCTGAGGCAATTCTGGATCTTCGATAACCATCCTTCCAACGCTCCGAATCATTTCCGACCGGAGTTCTACATCCCCCTTAGCGCTAATACTAACAGCCGTCGCCACATTACGAATCGCGGTGGAGATTTCCTCGGCATCTGGATCCCTCTGAGACACCACAAAGTCCGGGATGACCCATATCGGTACTTTGTTTGAAACAGACTCGAACTTCTGAGTTATCAATGTAGTGGCGTCCTTGATACTACCAGCTTTCGTCTGGACGCCGAACATCTTAGGCGCATAATCTATGAACGCTTGATCCTCTGGAGTCAGAAGACAGATTTCTTTCTTGTTACGATCTTTCTCCCCGCTGGCAGTTTTGATTGTCGATTCGATAATGGAGGCCAGACTTTCATTATCCAACACCGAGGAGATTTTTCCATCGGTCCATTGATAGCGTCCGCCTGTCAGTTCCTTCATGCAGTACCCCAAGGCTAATGCTGACATAGCCACCGGTTGAAAACCATATGGTGTCCTCATTAATGTCTCATAGACCTTGTCCAACGAGAAATTACGATGATTGTTTACATCTGACTCCAATCTGCTGATTATCATGTTGCGGACAACTGTCAAAGCATTGTCCGGATTCTCTTCGAACCATGAAGAATCTAAGGAATAGCCTGCATCCTGTAGCTGTGAGACGACTTTTTTCAAGTTGTTGTTACCAGCTATCAACGTCATTCCAGCCAAAGCCGCCGACTTGTAACTCGATGGTAAGGCGCCTATCCCGGGGGATTTAACCAGATGATCGATGTTAAATTTGAGACAATCATTATCTATCTTCTCTAGAGCCAGATCAAACTGACCCCACACTACCTTCGCAGTCATCATCCCCGATTCGGATCCGTAGTATACTGTGATACTTTCACATTTGGTGATCTTCTCAGACCATCTTGTTTCAATTCCGCGTAAGTAGTTGTCGTAATTCTCCCTGATAGAATTGGTATTCTCCAGTTCCTTCTTGGCCAAGGCTGTGACGTAATCATTCCACTCGTTCTTGTTCGTACTACAGAATGTTACATTGTCAAACGAGAAAAACACCAGCCTGCATCCATGGCTGCCTTCCTCTAGACATTTCTTTACCTTGCCAATAATCCTCAAACTTTCCTCGTGATCTTTGGCAATGACGAACCAAAGACATATCCGCCCGTTATCTTTGCCCACATCACCAAATTTCTCGATGAACTGTTGATTAGGCACTTTCACATCATCCGGATTAGTGACTCTGATTTCAAAACGATCCTTCGGATAAGATGACAGGTAAGGCCTCATATGATTGGCTATCTTCTCCTTAGTCAAACTGTTGACACGATCAAACTTCCTTCCGAGCTCTTCGGCTCTTTTCTCGACTTCCCTGTCCTCTACTGATGACGTAAACAGACAGATCATACCATCATTCAGGACAGATATACAGGACATGCTGCAGAGAGTATCTAAAATCAGATCGACACTTCCTATTGAGCTGTCTCCGAGGTAAGAAAGCATAACATTCTCTTTATTGGGCTGAAGTAATTCAGCACCATCTGTAGCAAGTCTGGACAAAAGAACAAACAAGAGTATCGTCTTCAATATTCTGACAGTATTGTCGTCATCGGGTTTGTTACGAAGCTTGTTCCCGTTTCTAAATTTGAGATAATATGAATGGATCTCGTTGACATCCTTAGATGGTTCTAAGCTGTCATTTTCTATAAAGTAGTCCCAGAGGTAATCTATCGTCAGAAGATTTTTACCCCAGACTGTTGGACCACCTTCTTCAATAAACTTTCTAAATGTGCCTGCACCAATCTCATCACTAAGATAATCAAATACACTTCTCTGATTGGAACCAATTAGGACAGATAGAGTCTTGAGCATAAATCCAGTCATGGGGTGAATAGGTAGCATATCCTCCAGAGTCTGCTGAAGTCTGCTCGATTGTTCTGTATTCAGCTTGTCAGCAGCATCCTTCACCGCGCTCCACAACAATGACCTGTATTCATCCCATTCCTTTTGCAGATCATATGGCAGATCATGACTAATAGCATGAGCCATGAGCTCAAAGGCGATATTGTCGGGCATTGTGATCTTGTGGATTCTATATCTATCCTCTGATTTCTCAGCACTATTAGCAGTATCAGATCTGAATGCACCTAGCCCCAGATGCGTAATTGGAATGAACATAAACCTATTCAAACCTGGAGATTCAGCCAGCTCCTCGAAAGTTTTCAGATTAGCAGTATTGTTGGAGATGAAATCCGAGAACTCATCGAAGATAAAGATTACACGACCGAATCCATTTGCATCGCATATTTTGGAAATCCAATCACGGAATCCCTTTACGTCAACATCCAGATAGATGTCGCGAGACCTCAGTACCTCTTCAACCTCTCCAAGAGCATGGAGAGAGTCGTTCCCTTCCGTGCCCTCTAGAATCTGAATGACGTCGTCTACTGTTTTGGCCTGGTTGATGAATTGGAACCTTCCACGGAGCTCACCAAGCTTCTTCTCAAAAGCCTCACCCTCCTCACCAACACGTTTCACAACCTGTGATAGCGGGGAAGCAGGAGGCACTACACATCCATTCTCTCTGAGCTCCCTGACTACTGATTTCTCCAGACGAACGATTAGCTCGCGGTCGGGACCGACGCCACTAGCATTATAATCATAGACAACAAACGTTCTCTCCTCGCGTCCCTGTCTCAATTCGTCCTGTATGTCTGGAAACCTTTGAGTAATGACATCCTTATAGCGATTGAACCATTCATCTACACGATATTTGTCGTCCAAAAACAGTTTCTGAATTACCAGGGCTGTATTGGTCTTTCCAGTACCGTAGTTCCCAACCACCCAGATTGGTTTCTCGCCGCCGTGCATGGTTTTAAGAATCTTGTCAAGCAATTCCAAGAACGTCCCATGCGGATAGAATTCCATCCACCTCTCCGGTGTCTCCTCGATGACCTCGCGAGTCATGTTCGGACAGAACGATTTTCTAATGGAAAGATAACGAGAATAGTGCACTTCCTCAGAATCCATATCAATCCCTCAGGACCAGCTCCAGAACATCGTCCAAGGAGTGTCTGTCTGGGAAGACCTCTATACCGTCATTCCCATGAGTGAACGTTAATTCAATGAAATCTGGATACCTTGATTGAAGCCCGACACAAATCTTTTTGAATTTATCCACAGGGATATCAAACACGTTGGTAGGTGGGATGAATGATGAGCTAAAGTCGCAGTCGATGAAATCCCTGCTGATGGAAAACACACTGCGATTGGCGGTACAAGCGATAAGATAAAGACTATATAGTACAGTGAAGGGCTCAACCTCGTGGGAAACTCTTGTTAAAGTCTGTACCACCCTCCCCTTCATAGTAGCCTCTATAAACCCACCAGGCTCACCTACTGGTGATTTAGTGACCATGTCTTTTAATGCCGAAAGACCGCCGTCCACATTATTTTTAGACAGCGTAGGATCGAACTCGTGTAGCATATCTGCTAGCTCCGAAATCGTATATGTTTTCCCAACCTCGGTATTAGTAATGAACCATTTGACCATGGTGGAATTGTTGGCCAGTGCAATCCAGATAAGTTCCCATCCCATTTTACTCCTACTTCCATCCTTCCTGAAGACGTCAACCAATTTGGTCGTGTGACGGGTCTTGTTCGTGACCAACAACGCCTGCTGGAACCATTTGCTGGCAGAATCAACCATTTTGACCCCTAAGGGGTGGTCATCAACATACGGGAAGAAGTCATCACCCATTGTCATAAGGTAAGAAATCCATGTGTAGCGATCGTTCTCACGTATTCCGAAGTTATAATACTGGTTGATATTGCTAGTCCTAACTGTCTCTGAATCCGGTTTATACATAGATCTGAACCTCCAACAACCTTGGTCAAGTTCTAAACATTTCTGACATCTGATACATTTTACGGAGTCTATAGAGACTTTATGCGTGTCATCAAAGGTCAATGCTCCGTGAGTACATTCCGCTTCGCAAGTCCTGCAACCAACACATGAAATTACTTTGCGAAGAATATTCTTAATCGGTTTAATCAGCTTCTTCCGCTCATCTTCATCGTTGAATGATAGATTAATCTCGATCCTGCCATTATCCTTGCACTCTATATCAATGGGAATAGAAGCGGCCAATGATGACTGCTTCAACACTGTGATTCCATCCTCACTGCAAATGCTACCTAGAGTCTTCAACCATTCCATAAGAGAGTGTTGATCACCTCCTCCTATGATCAACGACACATTGTTCCCCTCTATTTTCTCAATAGGGTTTGAAACACTCTCGGCCAGCAATATTCCACTTTTCCTCGCCTGCCACCCAAGATTAGCTAGAAAATCCTTCTCGTCATTCTCATCGCGGAAAGACTTTGAAGATGTTTCAATAATGATTCTGTTATATGGATCTAGAATTCCAGGATACGCTTTTTCGATGAACCATTCGTATTTAGCTGAAGATTCAGGACACATTACACAACCTACACGAGGCAATCCTTTCCTGTAAGCTCCATTGATTGGAAATTTCTCTCCGAATATGTACAACCATACCTCATGAGAACCCCAGTCCAATATAGGCATCTTGTTAATTTGGGAAGCGTTCTTCTTACCCTCGCCACTGTCCTCATAGAATGATCTAAGATAACTTTCATCACCGCGAACTCCTACAAAAGCCATTACACGAATTGAATCCTTGAACAGCTTCTTTTTTAATGTGATGATTGCTGGAGTGCTTTTATGAACTGAACAACACCATCTGATACCTCTAGCAGGAGGACCGAAGACTACCCAGTTGTCTAATGCACTTGTTTCGGCACGTGCACGAATAAATTCTCTTTGCGGATACATCTTCTGTACTTCATCCCATATTTTGTAAGAATCAGGCAGTTCCATGTCTGTATCGCTATAAATTACAGAAACAGATGTTGGTAAAACCCTATTGCATATATCCAACAAAACCATCGAATCCTTACCACCAGAAAAAGCGATATATGCAGTATCACAACGATCTTGATCTTCATCAAATAGTTCCTTGGCACGTCTCTTTGTATCTGAAATTAGACTACTCATGATGTCTGAGTTTTTCTCTACCATACGCTCGACATCAACCGGAAACAACTCTCTGATTCCCTCAAAGTAATATTTGATATTCAGCTCCTCACCCTGACGCGTGTTATTCAGTTGAGCCAGCTTTTCTCCATCAGCATAATACATGTTTTTTAGAGACCACATCAAAGGCCTGTTCTCATTATGATCAAATAAAAAATGAGAATCCATGCCAGCAGCAATTAACTCCTCTGCAAACACAGGACGTATCTCAAACGCAACGAATTGAGCGCCATTACGAGTTAGAATTATCCCTCTCGTTTCTGGATCCCATTCATAAGCATACAAGGCGATACACCCCGTTAATCATCCGACTCCTCTGCGTCGATTGATCTTATTATCTTCTCTAAAGTTTCAGGCGTTAGACCATGCTCTTCATAGAAATTATAATCATAATGTAGAGACAATACCGAATTCATTTCTGAATAATTTATTTCGATACCATATGATGCAAGTTTCTCTTGCATTTCTCTAAACACATCAATGAAATCCTCTGGAAATCCGAACAGATCCAGAGTCTCTACCATGTAGCCAGATGGATCATCGATTAGAATCAATTTCCTTGACTTAGTGGTAATTATACTTACCAACCGTGATTCGGTAAATCCCGGTAACTCTTGTTTCAAAGAATCTAGAGATACACAACCTACATGTTGCTCAATGACCAAATCTTCAACAGCCTCCACAATATGCTCCAAACCCTGTCCGCCTCTAAGGCGCACTAAAGTCTTTGTGGAATATCTCTTAGGAATGAAAGTAGCAACAAAATCCTGAAAATCGTTAGCATTTCTGATTATTGATGTATTGATCTGTCCTTTGTAAAGATCATAGAATGCCTCTGGCTCATACTTACTGAACCTGTCAACAAAATCTATAATACTCGAGCTAATCTGTTTGATTACATCTTCGGTAGCAATGCTTTCCATCAGGAATGACACCCCATTCCGATCAGTGTACATACTTTTCTTGACAGCCTCAACTATTTCATCTGAAATGGGCTCTCCTACCAGATTTTCAAGCATCAATTTTTTGACTGGATCTATACGAATCCCATCAGGATATTTCGTGCGTATGACCTCGATTACTTTTGCTTCAAGAGACATGAATAGAGATAGTGATGGAATAATAACCTTAAACTATTATTGGGACGGAATTCTCAGAGAAATACCATTGCGAGTATTAGGACAGATAAACTCCTGAATTCTCCATATCAATGCTGCCTTCGGAAATATGTGGGGCACATGTTCAGAGTGAGTGAGGAGAAGGGGACAACCCCTGAGAACGGACATCATAGGCGGAGAATGAGCTCCGAAGACGGATGCGCCGGGAACGACAGCCATATACGAGCTTAACGGCCGCAATGTGCTAATTATTTAAAATCCGGCGTCGGCATGACTCCCGATGAGGCCATCTTCGGTAAAGAAGACGAGGAATGACATCCTCTGAATATCACCACAATCAGGCATGCTGATCAGGTTTTGATAAAAATTTTATCAAAAAGAATTTTTGATACGACTCTGCATCGATGCCGAATCGGCCCGCAGACACCCAGCTTACACTCTATTCTCGATTCACCGATGCTGATGGGCGACGAACCGCCCAGACCCCTGTGATACCCGGGATCAGGACATGATGTCCTTCAGGTGGCCCTGCTGGATCGCGTCCCTGATCTCCATGGCCATCCTGGCGCCGGTGCTCAGACCGGGGTAGATGAG
>OKSC01003046.1_pt1 | contig 13170 bp, 9 predicted proteins | sample 1601161 | NCBI WGS metagenome assembly OKSC01 (sample SAMEA3541552, study PRJEB24748) | human gut metagenome | biome: human gut; feature: human-associated habitat; material: faeces | place: China | collected 2012
AGATACCCGTCGGGCGCTGCCAGCTCGCGGATCGTGTACTTGCCAACCGCAGCACCCACGAAATGCACCAAGCCCTCCGCATCCGAAACAGCGGTCATGACCAGCTCATCCTTCTCATCGAACAAACCGAACTGCGCGCCAGCCAGGGCGACACTGTTCTGATCAACCTTCTGAACCAGCAGCTCTGTCGGGCAGTTGGTCAGCGTAGCGATGGGCGCGTCCGGGTTCTTGAAGGTGCCGTCTACCGTGATCGGGGTCTTCGTATGGTCCTTCACATAACCGGGCAGCTGTTTGATCTCCTCGATGGTGTAGGAGCCGTAGGGAATCCGTTCAAAGGTCGCCAGACCTTCACTGTCCGTAACACCGGTCGAATGGAGCGTGCCGTCCGCGCGGAAAAGCCCGTATTCAACCCCTTCCAGCGGCCTGTGCTGCGGATCGACCTTTCGGATGGAAAAGCGGGAAAATTCATCCGCAATGGTGGTCTGCCCGACCACCTCGCCCTGTTCATTGATGGTGAAGGTCATTTCGGTATCATCCAGCGCATAGCCCTCCGGGGCCAGCACCTCCCGGTAGGTGTAGGTGCCGGGTACAGCCGGGAAAGCGGGCAGATAGCCATCCTCGCCGGTATAGTCGCGGCAAATGATTTCACCCTCGCTGTTTCTGACCTCAATCAGCGCGCCGGGCAGGGCTGCAGAGCCGGTTTTGTCGGTCTTTGCGATCCGCACATCCGCGTGGACAATCTCGTTGTGGATGGGCAGCCCCACCTGAAAAACAACCTCGTGCTGCTCGTCAGCGAACTCGTCCGTAATGGTGACGCGGTATCGGGCATCGCTGAGCATCCAGCCCTCCGGGGCAGCCAGCTCCTGCACATAGTATTCGCCGTGGGGATAGTCACCGGAAAAGGTCAGAGCGCCGTCCGTATCGGTGATGCCGGTTTCGATCAGCGTATCGGCAGGCAGTGTGCCGCCAGCATACTCGATGGGATCGCTGCTATACAGGCCGAAAACAAAGCCCTCGCCGGGCACGTTCATCAGCCTGGAATGAACCATGCCATCTTCATCATGCTGCGTGGTCACGATTTCTTTCTCCTTCGTCAAGGTGATTCGTGCAGCCATGAACTCATTGACGGCAGAAAGGCGGGCTTTCACCACCGGTGTGGTGTGGTCTGATGCTGTCAGCGCAATCTCATGGCGCGTTTCATCCAGCACATACCCGGCAGGGGCGGACACCTCGGTCACGATATATCGCCCAAGGGGCAGCGGCTCTGTGACAACGCTGCTGCCTGCCGTCGTGGTCAGCGTCGCAGCCAGCTCGCCCTCCCTGAACCAGATTGTCTGATCCTTGCCCACGATGTCCTCTCTGGCGCGCACCTCATACACCGCACCGGGCAGCCAGTCATCCTGATACAGCGGTGTGTGTACCGTATAGCCGAGCGTATCCCGGTTCTCGCTGAAGCCCTTCAGCACAAAGCCCCACTTGTCGATCTCAATCGTGCCCTTGATGGGCGTGTTGGATACCGCGATCTCCTGCACAATCATTGCCTCGTCTTCTGCATACGTCAGGATAGGAATGGCGATTGCGAGGAGCAGAAGCAGCAGGAAAAAGCTGTGCATTCGTCTCATCTTCATCTGATTACCTCTTTTCTGAATTAGATAGGTAAGGAAAAGGCAGCGGTTTGACCCGCTGCCTTCTGCAGTTTACTCTTCGAGAGATGCCGGCTGCGGCTCAGCCTCCGCAGGAATCCGAACCGTGGTGGAATATCCGTCGTCCAGATAATCATCCGGCACAACGGTTTCGACGATCTCGTATTCACCCCAGGTCAGCAGCGGCGTCTGCGCAATGCCGTTTTCGTCCGTCGTGATCACAGCGACCACTTCACCGTCGCCCTCGCCGTTATGGGAAGGCAGACCGGAAATGCGGGTCACCGTAAACTCCGCGCCAGACAGGCCGTTCCCGGTCTCGCTGTCCGTCTTGACAATGCGGATGACGCCCTGAATCGGCATGTTGGTCACAGCGCGGGTCACCAGCTCATCCATGCCCACGGTGATTTTCTCGCTCCAGAGCGTATCCTCATAGCCGGTAGGGTTTGCGTGCTCACGAACGATGTAGTCAGTGGGGAACAAGTCGAGCGATTCCGCGATGCCCTGTTCATTTGTTGTCATCTGCGCAACACGATCCATGGCGTTCCCGTCCTCGTCCACCGAGTAAATGTCAAACTGAACGCCGGCAATCGTGTGCTGATCCAGCGCATCCTGCTTCGTGATCCTGATTCGACCCGGCGCATCCTCATTGATCACCGTCGCCAGCAGCGTGGTGGGGTTGAGGTAGGTACCGTCAATCGTCACCGTCCACTCTTCCACAGACGGGTGATAGCCGTAGGGCGCGCTGATCTCGCGGATCGTGTACTCGCCATATGCGATCTGCTGGAACAGCACGGAGCCATCCGCAGCGGAGGCAGCCTCCTGCACCTTGTTGCCTTCGCTGTCAAACAGGCCGAACACCGCGCCCGCCAGCACTTCACCGTTCTGCTTGGTTTTCTTCAGCATGATCTTGTTCAGCTCGTCCCGAATGACCGTATCACCCGTCACCTTCCCATCGGCAGTCACCGTGAAGGTCTTGATGGCGGTATTCAGCGCATACCCGGAGGGCGCGTAGGTTTCCTTGAAGGTGTAGGTTCCGGGCACAACGGGGATGTTGGGGATTTCGCCGTTCTCATTGGTGTATTCGCGGTAAATGGTGTTTCCGTCGGCATCGTACACCTCGATGAGCGCCCCCGGCAGCTTCTTGGCACCGGTAATGTCCGTCTTGGTGATCGTCACGGGCGTGTAGATCAGGCGATTCAGGATCGGGTTTTCCAGATAGACGGTGATGACATTTTCGCTGACAGCTTTATTGGCAGGAGTCAGCGTAACGGGGTACTTCTCTGTGCTGAGCAGCCAGCCGTCCGGCACGGACAGCTCCCTGATGTAGTAATTGCCGTGCGGATACAGGCCGGAGAAGGTCAGATTGCCCTGCGCATCCGTCGTGCCGGTGGCCACCAGCGTATTGGCGGGCAGCTTCTGGCTGTCACCATAGGCAATGATCTCACCGGTGTACAGGCCGAAGACAAAGCCCTCGCCGGGATAGACCTCAACCGTCTGGTAGATCATGCCCGCCTGCGTCTGTGTGAGCAGCAGATCTTCCTTCTGCTTGCGCAGGGTCACGCGCACCGGCAGATAAGTGTTGCTGGCAGACACCTTGACCTCGACAATCGCGGTCTGCTTATCCACGGCAGCCAGCGTGAAGGGATGAGGCGTGCTATCAAACACATAACCGTCCGGCGCGGAGATTTCCGTGAGGGTATACTTGCCCAGCGGCAGCACCTTGGATTTGACTGATCCGGTCTTGCTGGTGGTCAGCGTCTCGATCAATTCGTCCTTGCGGTAGAACACGGAGCCTTCCTTGCCCACGATGTCTTCCGCCGCCCGTAGTTCAAACACTGCACCAGCCAGATAGCCATTTTGGAAAACCGGGCGCATGACGGTATTGCCGCAGGCATCCTGCTCATCCTCAAAGCGCACCAGCTGCAGGCCGGTCTTTTCCAGCAGCACATCGCCGCGCACCGGCGTGTTGGTCACGTTCACCGTGATGGTCGCCGTTTCGGCAGCCAGAACGGTTGCTGCCGTGAGGGACAGCAGCAGAAGCACTGTCATGCCCAGACGGAGCAGGCTTTTCATGCATCTCATCATTGTTTATTCTCCTCATCATCGGATGGTTACGGTGGTTGTGTACCCGGCATCCAGATAGCCGCTCGGCACGCCGGTTTCGGTGATTCTGTACTGCCCCCATGGAAGAAGCCCTGTTTCAGCGATGCCCTGGGTATTGGTCGTGATGGTCGCAACGAACCTGCCGATGTCGGCGGCATTGTCAGAAGCCGGGCCAGTCAGGCGTGTAACAGAAAAGACAGCCCCAGCCAGCGGTTTTCCGGTCAGGCTGTCCGTCTTGTTTACCCGAATGCGACCCATAATGCGTTCATTGGTGAAAGAAACATGGGTGGTTGTGCCCGCAGCGACGGTCACGCCGGACGAGGCCGACGCAGACAGGGCATATCCCTCAGGTGCGCTCTTTTCCCGAACGGTGTATGCGCCGGGCGTCAGGTCAGCAAAGAGCACCACGCCGTCCGAGCCGGTCGTCTTTGTCGCCAGCACAGCTCCACCACTGCTCAGCAGCTCAAAGACCGCGCCCTTCAGGAGAATGCCATCCGAAGATTTTTTGGTGACCTTGATTTCGCCCGTGCTCAGCTCAAAGGTCACGCTTGCAGATTGCAGCGCGTATGGAGAGCCGTAGAGCGGAACCATGATTTTCTGGATGGCGACGCTGGGGATACCGACGAGGAAATAGGCTTCCTCGTCATCCGAGGAAACGGATTCCATGGAGACAGCAAACCGGCTGCTTGATGATGTTACCTGGATGGTATCCCCGCTTTTCACATAGTAGTAGCTGCTATCCGAGCCGCCGCTGTTGCCGGTCAGCGTGCCCACCGACCTCGGAATACGGATCAGATCGGCATCCGTGGTCAGCGTGACGGTGCCGATGTAGCTGGAGCCGGACACGCTCAAACTCTGATTAGAGGCTGTGATCTTGCCTGTGATGGATGCGCGGGCAATGCCGTTTTCCGCAAGCCATCTGGCGTAGGTGAGGTACACAGCAGGCGCGCCGCCGGAGAAGGCGTAGAAGCTGTCCATATCCCAGTAGCCGCGGACATACTGCGAACCTTCGAGCTGCTTGATCACCTCGCGCATGGCAAACTGACCAGCGACACGCGACCAAACCTCGTTATTAGAGGCGCTGCGATTGACCGCCATGAAAGGGTAGGTGTGGCGCAGCACCCAAGCCAGCGCGTGCATGGTCTTTGCGGAAAAACGCACGCCCGAAACACCGCCGCCGCCGGAGTTGTTGACGAAGTAATTCATATCCACCAACACGTAAGGGCCCTTCGCGGTCTGATTGGAGCCGGAACCCTCACCGGGGCCAGATAGATTGTGCTCCAGACAGTACACTGTATAGCCCTCCAGATCGTGCGGTGTGGCATAGATCGTGCCATGAGAGGCGGATTTGGCGATCTGGGGATAAGCACTGTCCCTGCCCGAGCTGCCATAGAGTGAGGACTGCCATGCGTAAAAGCCGCCGACGCTTCCATTGATATTTTTCAGGGAGAAACCATTCATCGCCGTCGCATAAAGGCTGATGTCCATTGCCTGCAGTGCTTCAAGAAACTCCTGCGAATACGCAAAATCCGTCACTGTACAGGCATCGCTGTTTGCAGGACCAGTCTCGGCAGCCATAACCCAGCAGGTGGCGTAGTCCGTCCACTTCATGGTACCATCCGCAAAGTCGTCGCCATACAGGAAGCGCACCTCGTACCAGCCGTTGCCCAGTTCATCGGTAGTGACGGACAGCACCTGCACGGTCGCGTCATTCACAAACTGCCCGAGTTACCCGTCGCAGTAATAATCCTCGATGCCATATTCGTTGACGTACTCAAGGACGCGCGTATCAGTCGTAACGCTGACATAATCGCCGGGCGCGGCAAGCACTGGCGCATCAGTGTTTTCTTCAGGAGGCAGGATTTCTTCCATGTCCGTAACAGGAAGCTGTTCATCCGCATCACCAAGTTCACCATGTTCGGGCTGAAGCCCGACAGTGTCCTCCGGTGTTTCCATATCAGGCTGCTGTTTGTCGGGCACAGCGTCCTCCTGCATTTCCGCAGGATCACCTTCCGCATCCGTTGTCGGCTGTTCGCCGCTGACGATAAACAGTGGCATCAGGCCGATGTCCGTCATGCCCTCGCCTGCGGGGAAGAAACTGATCTGCGGAATATCCTCATCCAGCAGATAGCTACTGTCCAGATCATCTGCGCGGACATAGCCGCAGATGACTTCGCCCGTTTCGTTCAGGAACCACACCTTCGCCGATGCGGGAGCTACAAACTCGGTTGCCAGGACGAGAAAGACATCCTCCGTCGTGGTGTAGACCAGCGATTCTTCTGTCCTCGCAGCGTCGCTGTACACGGCTGCTTTGTGGACGGTGGCGACGTACACATGACCGTGTTCATCAAGAGTCGCCTGAATCGGGAGTCTGTTGTCGGGTACGATCTCCCCATCGGGTGTATTGTCCTCGTTTTCTTCTTCCGATCCGTCCGCAGGCTCATCTGGAATCGCATCCTGTGCATCATCTCCCTGCGGATTGTCAGCAGGCGCGCCGTCAGCGTAGCCATCTGTGGGTTCTCCCTGTTCGGAAGCAGGGCCATCCGCAGCGGGTTCGCTGTCGCCATGGGATTCATCGGGCACTTCGGAATCCTCCGGGGCAGGTGCATCATCTGTTTTCCCGGCCTCCTGTTCATCGGAAGGAAGCGCCGGCTCAGGTACTGCCTCGCCATCCGTAGCGATGATCGGGGGCAGATCGGTGGGCGTCGTGGCTTCCGCCCATGCACCCACAGGCATACAGCCGAGTGCCATGCTCATCGCCAGCACAAGCGCTGCAAACATACCCGCAGGGCCGAAGCCGACGATGACCGGCCGCTTCTCCGGCGCGGCGACATGCGGGATATCATACACCGGCTCCGCATATTCGCTCACGTCTGCGCTCTTTGCGTGGGCGATCGCTTTCTGCTCATCACCATGAAGCGCCGCCGCCACGGCACAGACATAGTGAATGTCGCTCTTCTTCCGCGCGTCAAGCGAACGCTTCACGAGCTTCAGCTCTTTTATTTCCCGCTCCGGAATACGTAGCTTTTTTGCGGCCGGACCGCGCAGCGCATCAAGCGGCTGCTCCGGCGCGAGCCGCAGATTTCTCACAAGTATCATTTGCCAAGTCTCCCCGCGAGCCGCCCGCTCGCCCAAGCCCATTGCAGATTGTATCCGCCGCAGTCCCCGTCAACGTCCAGCAGCTCGCCGCACACAAACAGCCGCGGCATAAACCAGCTCTCCAGCGTCTCCGGATCAAAGCCGCCGGTTTTGATGCCGCCGGCCGTCACCTGCGCGCAGTCGAAGCCTTCCGTGCCGAGCAGCGCAAGGTGGAAGTTCCGGCAGGCATCGGCGACGCGCTCCAGCTCCTCATCCTCAAGCAGACGCAGCGGAGCCTGCGCGCCGATACCTGCGTATTTTATCATCATCCGTCCAAGACGGTTATGCAGCATTCCGGTCAGAAGCTCCTCCGCGGGCAGGTCGGGGAGCGCCGCGCGCCGCGCGCGCAGCAGCTCCAGCACTCGCTCCCTCGGGTAGTCCCGCAGGAAATCGATGCTCAGCGTCAGCTTCCCGTCCTCGGAAGCGGCGCGGCGCGAAATATCAAACGCCGCGGGGCCGGACACGCCGGTCTCGGTGAATTGCAGCTCGCCGCGCCCCTCGCAGAGCGTCTCTTCTCCGCGCTGGAGACTGATGCGGCAGTCCGCCCGAACGCCCTTCAGCGCGCGGGGATACTCCGGTGCGGTCAGCAGCTGCACCAGCGACGGGCGCAGCGCGGTGGCCTTGTGGCCGAGCGGCTTCAGAAGCTCGTACCCGTCCCGTACGCCGCCAAGCTTGCTGCCCGCAGCGCCGCCGCAGGCGACTATCAGCCAGTCCGCGTGCAGCGAGCCGCCATCGTATTTTATCTCATATCCTCCGTCCGCGCGCAGAATTTCGCGCGCAACAACGCCGGTGCGCAGCTCCACTCCGGCGCGGTCCAGCGCGAAGCGCAGCACGTCCACAACGGAGTTTGCGGAGTTTGACAGCGGGTAGACCCGCCCGCCGTACTCCTCCGTCATCAGCAGACCCAGCGAGGCGAAATAATCCATCGCGGCCCGCGGCGGGAATTTTTCCAGCGCGGGGCGGACAAAATCCGCGTTCTCACCATGATAATTCTCCGCCGCGGCTCCGGTGTTCGTCAGGTTGCAGCGGCCGTTTCCAGTCGCGAGCAGCTTTCGCCCGACGCGCTGCTGCCGCTCCAGCAGCACCACGCGTCTGCTCCCGTCCTCCGCCGCGGTCAGCGCCGCCATCATGCCCGACGCCCCGCCGCCTATAATAACAACTGTCTCCATAGTTAACCCCTGTACAAAATGTCGTGTGCGACCGGCTCATAGAACATGCCGCTGACCTCCGCCACATCGCGGCTGAGCGAGAGTATCCACATCATTTTCGCAAGCGCGGCCTCGGTGGTCATGTCGTAGGCTTCGAGGACGTTCGGATTATCCTTGAGCCGGTGGCCGACGCTGTACACCGAGAGGTCGGAGCCCTCGTTCTGCACCTGCGTGGTGACGACGATAAACTTCCCCACGCCGGTGTACTTCCTGATGACCTCGAACAGCTTATCGTCGCTGTACGACGGCAGGCCGCCGACGCCGAAGCACTCCATGATCAGCGCGTCCTTGCGCGAGAGCATGAAGTCCAGCAGTTCGAAGTCCGTGCCGGGTATCATCTTTATCAGGCCGATATTCGGGTCGAGCGCGTCATAGAATTTCGGCTCCGGCAGGCTGCTGGGGCTTATATAGCTGATGAGCCGGTGATCCTGTAGTGTGGCGAGGTACGGATAATTTATGCTGGAAAAGGCCGCATAGCTCTTTGAGCAGGTCTTGCGGGCACGGGTGCCGAGGATTACGCGGCCGTTGAAGACAATGTTTACGCCGGAGAGTTTCTCTGAGCAGGCGCAGACGAAGGCGTCCATAAGATTGAGCTTCGAGTCTGTCGAGTCGTAATTGATGGGCTTCTGCGAGCCGGTCAGGATTATCGGCTTTCTCGAGCCCTGCACCAGATACGAGAGCGCCGCGGCAGTATAGGCCATGGTGTCCGTGCCGTGGCTGATGACGAAGCCGTCATACCGTGCATAATTCTCCCGCAGTGCCGCCGCGATCCGCGTCCAGTGCGCTGGGGTGACGTTCGTGCTGTCGATGCTGAACAGGGACAGGCAGTCCACGCGGCACAGACCGGATATCGCCGGAACATACCGCAGCAGCTGCTCCGGAGTCAGCTCCGGTGTCAACCCGTCGTCAGTCATTTCGGAGGCAATCGTTCCCCCAGTGCCTATCATAAGAATATTTTTCATACGCACCTCCGCAAAAGCGTCCGTTTCTATACCTTTTATTATATCAAGCGCGCGGGGCATATGCAATAAATTCGTGCGCCGCGCCGCAAGTTCAAGGTTTGAACAATTATTATCGTTGAATTATTAAGAAAACCAAGGTATAATACCCTCAGCTAGTAATGGAACGGGAGTCTGACATGGGCAGCGCGAAATTTACATTCAAAAGATACGAAAAAAAATATCTGCTGTCCCGCGAGAAATACGAGTCGCTGCGGCAGCTCCTCGATCCGCACATCGTACCGGACGAGTACTTTGAGAGCACGGTATGCAGCATATACTACGACAGCGACGACTACCACCTGATCCGCTATTCCATAGAGCGCCCCGTCTACAAGGAAAAGCTCCGCCTGCGAAGCTACAATGTTCCCGCCGGCGGCGACTCCGTGTTCGTGGAGCTGAAGAAGAAATACAAGGGTGTCGTGTACAAGCGCCGCATCCGTATGCGCGCGGACGAAGCGCCGGACTATCTCAACGGGAGCATCCCCGCGCCGAAGCCCAGCCAGATGTCGCGCGAGATAGACTGGTTCCTTCGCCAGAACAAGCCCAAGCCGAAGGTGTTCATCGCGTGCGACCGGCAGGCCTATGTCGCGTCGGACGATCCTGATCTGCGCATAACCTTTGACCACAACATGCGCTGGCGCGAGACGGAGCTGGATCTCCGCGCGGGCAGCCACGGCGAGCCACTGGCCGCGGACGGTATGGTGCTGCTGGAGATCAAAGCGCCCGGAGCCGTGCCGCTGTGGCTGGCGCACATTCTCGGCGAGCTGGACGTTTTCCCGACCGGATTTTCAAAATACGGCGTCTGCTACAGAGACAATATCCTTGAGAAATACATAAACGGAGTGATAACCTGTGTTTAACAGCCTGATTTCCCCTGCAATAACGCTTTTCTCTTTTCTCGCCTGCATGGCGACGGCAATGGTCCTCGGCGTACTCACGGCGCTGGTCTTTTCCTTCCGCAGCCGCCACAGCAGTTCGTTCACACTGGCGCTGGCGCTGCTGCCCGCCGCGGTCACGATGGTCATCATAATGGTCAACGGCAACATCGGCGCGGGACTCGCGGTGGCGGGCACCTTCGCCCTCGTGCGCTTCCGCAGCGCGCAGGGAACGGCAAGGGAGATCGTCGGGCTGTTCCTCTCGATGTCGATTGGCCTTGTCTGCGGCATGGGCTATATATATGTTGCCATGCTGTATTTCGTGATAATGGCAGCGTTCGTGCTGCTGCTGACGCTCGTGAAATTCGGCGAGCGCAACTCCGGCAGCCGCATGCTCAAGATAACCATCCCCGAAACGCTCGATTACGACGGCCTGTTTGACGATCTGTTCGATAAGTACACGAGCTATCACGAGCTGGTGCGCGTCAAGACTACGAACATGGGGACGCTCTACGAGCTGAGCTACCTTATAAATCTCAAGTCCGACAGCGGCACCAAGGCCTTCATGGACGACCTGCGCTGCCGCAACGGCAACCTCAACATCATCTGCGGCCGCGAGACCGATAAGGACTCCATATAAACCGGCGATCATTTTGCGGCGAGTCCGCACGGAGGATTAACACGCAATGAAAAACAGCAAATTATATCTTGCACTCCTGCTTGTCACGATATTCTGCGCCGCGCTGCTCTGCGGCTGCGGCAGCGGTACTGCCGCGCCTGAGGACGCGGCCACGAAAATAGAGCTCACCGGCGACGGCGCAACCTTCACGGGCGGCGGCGTGGCGGTAAACGGCAGCGTCGTGACCATTTCCGCCGCCGGGGAATATTCCGTCAGCGGTACGCTCGACAACGGGCAGATAGTCATCAACACCGGCGACGAGGCGATGAAAGTGACTCTCACGCTCAATAACGCCAGCATCACCTGCCTTGACGCACCGGCCATCATGGTCGAAAAGGCCGACAAACTCAAGCTTGTCCTTGCGGACGGCAGTGAGAATACCGTCACCTCCGGCGTTGAGGGTACTGCCCCGGCGGTGGACGCTTCCGGTGCGGCCATCTTCTCCAAGGACGACCTTGACATTGAGGGCAGCGGCAAGCTGACCGTCAACGGCTATATAAACAACGGCATCGCCAGCAAAAACGACCTGAAGGTTCAGGGCGGCTATGTCACCGTGAACGCAGTCAACAACGGCCTGCGCGGCGCGGACTCCGTCCAGATCGAGGCGGGTACGCTCGTTATTTCCGCTGGGAACGACGGCATCAAATCCGCAACCACCGATAAGGACGGCAAGGGCTTTATCACCGTCAGCGGCGGCGACGTGACCGTTTCGGCCTCCGGCGACGGCATCGACGCGGCCACCACGCTGGACATCACGGGCGGCACGCTCCGCGTCGATACGCTCGGCGACGGCGTGGACGCGAGCAGCAAGGCGCTGAAGGCCGAGACGAGCATCAGCATTTCCGGCGGCGAGCTGGAGCTGAACAGCATTGACGCCGCGGTCAGATGCGTGGCCGACGTGAACATCTCCGGCGGCAGCATCAATATCAGCTCCGCGGCCGACGGTATTCAGGCCGGCAAGAATATAAACGGCTTCCCCAGCGAGACCGGAACCGCGACGATATCCGGCGGCAGCCTGTTCATAAGCTCCGCCAAGCGCGCCATTGACGCAAAGGATTCCCTCAGCATCACGGGCGGCACGGTGTTCGCGCTTAGCGGGTCGAAAAAAGCGCTGGAAGCCGAAGCGGACGGCCAGCCCTATGTCTCGTACAAGTTCAGCGGCAGCGCCGGAAACGACGTGCAGTTCGGCGAACTCGCCACGGTCACTGCGAAGTATGATTTCACCTCGATCCTCTTCTCCTCTTCGGAGCTTGCGAGCGGAGCCGAGTACACCGTCACCTGCGGCCAGCGCAGCGAAACCGTCACCGCGTGACGAACATTTTCGCAAATAAAACATGCGGCAATCGCCTCCACATATGCAAATACCCCACCGGAGCTTTCGCAAGTCCGGTGGGGTTATTTATCATTCTTTATTTTCCGTCTCGTCAGGCGCTTCGCAGGCCGCATCTCCTTCGACCTTTCTGCGAAGCTCGTTGAGTTCGCGGCGCAGCGCCGCAAGTTCCGTGCTCACAGGGTCGGACACGCTGACCTGATCGACGTCGCCCACGTAGTTGACCTTCTTCCCGGCGATTCTCACGACCTTGGCCGGCACGCCGACCGCCGTGCTGTCCGGCGGAACTTCATGCAGAACCACCGCGTTTGCCGCGACCTTGCTGCCCGAACCGACGGTCACGACCTTGGAAGTAATGCACAAAACAAGCTGTTCCCGGGCGAGCGAATCTGACTACTACCGGCAAAACGACAGCATTGTCAACGTTTAGACACAATCTTATTTACACAAGGCACGGGGCCCGGACCGGATATCAGTCGGCGGGAGCATCCTTGTCGGGAGAAAGCATTCCGGTCAATTCCTCTTGCAAGGAAGATTGCCGGATGGTATTCTTTTTCTCTTTGAGCAAAGCGTGAGATACTTTTCCTTCTGTTCATCAGATAAAAGCAAAGCTTTCATATATCTTCCTTTCTATAGGGCTAACGGTTTTTTATCGGTTGTCTAAGGCTTTTTATTTGCTGGATTATTACGTCCCATTACGGCAGGATATACGTCCCATTGCAGTAGGACGTACGTTCCACTACAGCAGGACGTACGTTCCACTGTAGCAGGACGTAGTAACAGACGGTAAGTAAGTCCTTAGCCTTCAGTATGAAAAGGCTTAATCTTCCTATTCCTGTGACTAAGTCTGTCTAAGCAGGGTGAATTTTTTAAATGAGTTGTGCCAGCACTTCTTCAAAGGAAGAATATGTATGCGTTTCTTCTTTTTGCGTGAGTATCAACCGGTGGTCGGAGAGTGCTTGCAGATAAGGTAGGAACCGGTTCCCTTGGTTTGCCGGCAGGCAAGTATAGCCGTGTCGGTTTAAGGCGTTGATGGTCCAGTGCAGCAACGTATCGTTTTCGGCTTCCACCCTGATTTCTTTTTTTCCGGTTACAGTAGGATAGTAGATGCCATGATTATAATCGAACCGGATATTACTGTGTGAGAACAGCGTGTCCATCCGATGGTTCAGAATCATATCTTCCGTCACTCC
>OKSC01003048.1_pt1 | contig 13165 bp, 10 predicted proteins | sample 1601161 | NCBI WGS metagenome assembly OKSC01 (sample SAMEA3541552, study PRJEB24748) | human gut metagenome | biome: human gut; feature: human-associated habitat; material: faeces | place: China | collected 2012
TCGTCATCGGCTTCAATATGTGGGGCAAGGGCATGACCAAGATCATCCCCATCCTCCTCGGCGTCCTCGGCTCCTACATCTTCGCACTCATCGTTGACCCCGCAGAGCGCGCTGCCGTCTCCGAAGCAGTCTCCAACGCAGCATGGATCGGCCTTCCCGTTCACTGGAACCACACCGTGTTCGGCCTCTTCGCTGGCGAGGTTGACTCCTCTCTGCTCTGGTCCGCGGTCTTCACCATAGTCCCCCTGTCCCTCGCCACCATGGTCGAGCACATCGGCGACATCTGCGCAATATCCTCCACCGTCGGCAAGAACTTCATGTCTGACCCCGGCTTCCACCGCACCCTCCTCGGCGACGGTCTGGCAACCTCCCTGGCAGCACTCTTCGGCGGCCCCGCGAACACCACCTACGGTGAAAACACCGGCGTCCTCGCGCTGTCCAAGGTCTACGACCCCCGCGTCATCCGCATCGCAGCCTGCTTCGCGATCCTCGTCTCCTTCTGCCCGAAGTTTGCTGCTCTCGTCTCCGCAATGCCCACCGCGACCATCGGCGGCGTGTCCCTCATCCTCTACGGTATGATCTCCGCAGTCGGTGTGCGCAACGTTGTTGAGAACAAGGTCGACTTCACCAACACCAGAAACGTCATCGTCGCCGCGCTCATACTCGTTCTTGCGATCGGCATCAGCTACTCCGGCAGCATCCAGATCGGCATCGTGAGCCTCTCCGGCCTCGCTGTCGCCTCCATCGTCGGCATCGGCCTCAACGCGATCCTCCCCGGCAAAGACTACGTCTTCGAGCAGGAAGACGAAGGTTCCACCTCCGTTGACCTCTCCGGCGCTGTAAACATGGAGAACAAGTAATAAATCCAAGGCTTAAAGAGCAGTACCAAATTGAGTTGGTACTGCTCTTTTGATAATAAAAGGGAACCTGAATTTTCTCAAAAGTTCAGATTCCCTTTTATTAAATGTAGTTTTACTGAAGCAGTCGTACCGCCAAGGATTCCGCCAGTCATTTATCTTGCTCCATTATGAGAAAAGATTATGCGCACTGTGAGCAGTATGCATTTCAGGTCGAGCCAAAGCGAGCGCTTCTTTATGTACTCGATATCGTACACTACCTTCTCCTCCGGCCGCAGATCGTAACCGCCGGAGACCTGCGCCAGCCCTGTGAGTCCCGGCTTGACCTTCAGACGCTCGCTGAAGCCGTGTATGTAGGTCTCGAACTTTTCGTAGAAGCATTCGCGCTCCGGTCGCGGGCCGACAAGGCTCATCTTACCGGTCAGTATCTGCGCGAACTGAGGCAGCTCGTCCATTCTGGTACGCCGCAGGAACTTGCCGAACGGGGTTATCCGCTCGTCGTTCTCGCCGTCGGACCACTGCGCGCCGTTATTCTCAGCGTCGGCGTACATCGAACGGAACTTTATTATCTCAAAGCTCACGCCGTCCTTGCCGAGCCGCTCCTGCTTATACAGGACGCTTCCTGGCGAGGTCAGCTTTACAATGACCGCTATGATAAGCATCGGGATAAGCAGCACGATAAGTGCGAAAAGCGAAAGCACTATATCAAAAAAGCGCTTAAAAAAGGAGTATACCGGCTTAGCGTCAAGCTCGCCCAGCGCTCCTCCACATAGTATTCTCCTGTTACCTCATAAGGAAGAATCACCGCGGCAGGAGTATAACTCTCTACCGTAGTCTCCTCAATCACGTCGATGTGAATCAACTCCCTTCAACCGGTCGCTTCTTACCGGAAACATGCTGCAATAGAACCGTCAGGCCGCAGTCCAACGAATATCTTATGTTTTTTAAGATTTTACACCAACTGCCACAACTTGTCAACCAAACGAGACATTTTTGACAAAAGATCGGTCGTTTCATCATGTGCCATCTGTATATTGTGGGCAGAATGCACCGGCATGCCAAAATATGGCGTGCCGCGTTCCACCCGCGCCGCCCCTTAAGAAACATAATTCACACCTGTCCGCGCCGCCCATGGTAGACATTTTTCGCCTTTTGCTGTATAATTGTAATCACTCCTAATGAAAGGACTGAATCAATAATGAAAAAAGGCAAATTTGCTGCGGTTTTGTTCATAGTATTTTTCCTTCTGGCCGTTGCGCTCATCTGCTTCTGGCTGACAAGCAAGGATAATGCGGCCGAACCTCCGGCTGCCGACGTATCAGGTTCGATGGAGCCGCAGATAGTCGTCGGCACGCCGAACGCAGGCGGTACGACCGGCGACGGCAGCAGCTCCGGCAGCACCGGCACGGCGACGACCCCGACGCCGTCCTCGGCTCCCACGCCTACCCCGACGCCGGCGCCCACTCCTACGCCCACTCCCACGCCCGCGCCGACTCCGGAGCCTAACAAGCTTCTCAATTCCGGCAGCTTCTCTTCCAACACGGGTGTGCCGATGAACATCCGCGTTGACTGGAGCATCAGCTCCGTGAGCGGTTCTCAGGCCGAGGTAACGGTCAAGGTCAGCCTTGACTCTTACAGCCTGCATCTCGTTGAGGTTCCCGGCGCAGTCACCGTTGATCTCAACGGCAGCACCGCGACCATGGCCAGCCCCGCCGTGGATTACGACGGCAAGAGCGCGCTGAACACCCCCTTCGGCAGCAAGACCTTCACCGTGAACATCTCCTCCGGCGAGTCCATCAGCCTGCCGCTGAGTGTCACATGGCACTTCGGCGGAAAGTACAGCGACGTTGACCTGACCGACATAGTCGCCAGCGGAACCGTCACTGCAAGCAGATAAATCAATAAAAGTCGGCGCGATAAAGCCGCGCCGACTTTGCTTTCTTACTGACCATTACCATTATACTATTATAGAAATAAGAGGTAAGCTTATGCGCACACAGGAGCAGGTAAACGAAATAGTGCGGCTTCTGCTGGCCGAGTATCCGCAGGCGGACTGCACGCTCGACTGGCGCAAGGACTACGAGCTGCTGTTTTCGGTGCGGCTCGCCGCGCAGTGCACGGACGAGCGCGTGAACAAGATAACCCCCGCGCTGTTCGAGCGCTTCCCGACGCTTGAGGCCTTCGCCGCCGCGGACGTCGAGGAGGTCGAGAGATACGTCCACTCCTGCGGATTCTACCGCGCGAAGGCGCGGGACATCGTCGCCTGCGCAAACGTTCTGCTCGAGAAATACGGCGGCGAGCTGCCGCGGACTATGGAGGAGCTGACCGCACTGCCCGGGGTCGGCAGGAAAACGGCAAATCTGATTCTCGGCGATGTGTTCAAGGTGCCCGGCTCCACGGTCGTCGATACGCACTGCATCCGTATCTCGAACCGGCTGGGGCTTGTGGATAACCTGAAGGATCCGGTCAAGATTGAGATGGAGCTGCGGAAGATACTTCCGCCGGAGCACTCGTCCGACTTCTGCCATTGCATCGATCACTTCATCCAATGGAACCTTGCTTTCAATGCCTGCCATTGCCATATCTGAGGCTGTGATCGCATTGACAGATCCAATGACATTTCTCTTGATACATGGTACTTCTACCAAACCACCTAATGGATCACATACCAATCCCAATAATGATTTCAAGGCAAATGCTCCTGCATCAAAGATCTGCTTTGTGCTGCCGCCACGAATGTACGTAATAGCTGTTGCTGCCATACAGGAGGCAGAACCGATCTCTGCCTGACATCCTCCTTGTGCCCCTGCGATACAGGCACGTTCTGCGATAACTTGTCCGACTCCTGCCGCAATATACATTCCTTCTAGCATCTTTGCTTCTGGTACTTTATGAAATTGTTCATATGTGATCAATACTGCTGGAAGCACCCCACATGCTCCGGCTGTCGGTGCTGCTACGATACGTTTCATACAGGCATTTGATTCGCCCATTTTTAAAGCATTTGCCATGACGGTCCCGACAAATTCACCGGTCAGATTCTGCATTTTTCTAACCTCTTCCATCATCTTTTCACCGTCGCCGCCAGAAAGACCACTTTGTGACTTTAAGTCTTTATCGTAACTTTCATTGGCATCTTTCATTGCAAGATACATACTGCTCATTTTCCCGATAGACTCTAGGCGGTCTACCTGTCGTTCTGTCATATCATCATGTAAAATTGTTTCCCATAATTGACATTCCTGTTCTTTTGCTCTTGTTTCTATCTCTTCTACGGATGCAAATCCCATACTCTAGTCCTCCTTCATCTTAGCAAGATATGTAACTTTCTGGATTCCTTCCAGACGTTCCAAAAAGTTCAGACCTTCTTCTGGTATTTCTTTGTCACATTCAATGACCATGACTGCACTTCCACCTCTGTGATCACGGTATAATTGCATCGTTGCGATATTAACCGATTTATGAGCAAGCATTGATGTTACTTCTGCTACATGTCCTGGCTGGTCGTCATTGTGTACGACTAATGTTGTATACTCCCCGCTAAAGTTTGCTTCCAGTCCATCAATCGTGCAGATCTTAATTCGTCCACCGCCTAAGGAACAGGCTACAATCTCAAGATTCCTTCCTGATTCTCCGACAAGTAATAATTTTACACTGTTTGGATGTGCATTTTTTAATTGAATCTTTCCAATCTCAAATTTCACTCCTGATTCTTTTGCAATGTCAAAACTGTCTGGAATCCGAATGTCATCGGCTGCCATGCCAAGTAAGCCTGCCACTAATGCTTTGTCTGTACCATGTCCTTTTCCTGTTGCAAGAAATGATCCATGTAATAGTATTTTAGCTTCTTTTACCGATTCTCCGAGCAGGTGCCTTGATACCTGTCCGATCCTTACAGCACCTGCTGTATGAGAGCTCGACGGTCCGACCATCACTGGTCCTACGATGTCAAATAAATTCATGTGATTTCTCCTGTCTATAAATGCCTTTCGTCTTTTGAAATGCTGTTTTGCCGTGTATCATTTTGTTTCTTGTATATAATTTACTCGTAATATATGAAAAAGGCAAGTATAGAATTTCCTATACTTGCCCTGCTTTGGAACATCTCATATTAATCTGTTAATTTTTCTTAGAAATTAAATCCTTTGATCGTTGCAAAATAATCTTCTGGTGTTTCTGCGCGACGGATCATTTCTGTTGTTCCATCCTCTTTTAATAAGATTTCTGCCGATTTTAATTTACCATTATAGTTATATCCCATTGCAAATCCGTGTGCTCCTGTATCATGAATCACTAACAGATCTCCCATGTCGATCTTTGGTAATTTACGGTCGATCGCAAATTTATCGTTATTTTCACAAAGAGATCCTGTGATATCATATACATGATCTGCTGGTTCGTTTTCTTTACCCATAACTGTGATGTGATGGTACGCCCCATACATTGCAGGTCTCATTAAGTTGACTGCACATGCATCAACACCAATGTATTCTTTATGTGTATGTTTTTCATGGATTGCTTTTGTTACTAAATGTCCGTTTGGTGCAAGCATGTAACGTCCAAGTTCGGTAAAGATCTTCACATCTCCCATTCCGGCTGGTACTAATACTTCGTCATATACTTTGTGTACACCTTCACCAATGACAGCGATGTCATTACCTTCCTGATCTGGAAGGTAAGGGATTCCGACTCCACCAGATAAGTTGATAAATCCGATATGAACTCCAACTTCTTCTTTTAATTTAACTGCTAATTCAAATAACTGTTTTGCAAGTGTTGGATAGTATTCATTTGTAACTGTGTTACTTGCAAGGAAAGAATGGATTCCGAATTCTTTGACACCGAGCTCTTTTAACTGTTTGAAAGCTTCAAAGATCTGTTCTGTTGTCATTCCGTATTTTGCATCTCCTGGGTTATCCATGATATCTGTTCCTAATGCGAAAACTCCACCTGGATTGTAACGGCAGGAAATCTTTTCTGGGGTTCCGGCACATTCTTTTAAGAATTCGATATGTGTAATGTCATCTAAGTTGATCGTTGCACCTAACTGTTTTGCCAGAATAAATTCTTCTGCTGGTGTATCGTTAGAAGAGAACATGATCTCGCTTCCATCGAATCCACAACGATCTGACATCATAAGTTCTGTTAAAGATGAGCAGTCTGTTCCGCATCCTTCTTCTTTTAAAATCTTTAAGATTGTTGGATTTGGTGTCGCTTTTACAGCAAAATATTCTTTAAATCCTTTATTCCATGAAAATGCTTTGTATAATCCTCTTGCTGTTTCACGGATTCCTTTTTCATCATATAAATGAAATGGTGTTGGATATTTTTTTACGATTTCATCTAACTGTTCTTTTGTTACAAATGGTACTTTTGCCATGGTGTTTGATTCCTTTCTTCTATACTTTTTGTATATTTATTTCATTTTTAATAGTTGTATTTCATTGGCCAGTGCATCTTTAAATACTTCCACCAGATTATTGTTACTGGAATACAGGCTGGTTGCTTCGTAACAATTTGTGATCGCGCCTGTTAAAACGTCCTTGGAATCCGTGATCAATCGAATCTGTTCTTTCTTACATTCTGTCAGATAAACAGTTGCTCCTTGTAAATCAAATGGTTCATTCGTTATGATCACGACTTTCTTTCCTTCACTTACCATCTTCTCTAAGTGTTCCCGAAACATCTCCAGTCGTTCATTGTATACAGAGATATACGCACGCTCTTCTGCACAAAGCAGCATATCAATGATCTTATCGCAAATATGTTCTTCGCCTTTGATCGTCAGATACCCGCCTTCGTTCTTGCGTTTGCCCGGAAGTTCCGCGATCAGCTCTGTCTTCTTCTGTTCCAGATGCCGGATCTTATTACTGCAGAATTCTTCGATCGCTACCGGTGTGTAACGAACTGTATCTTCCTCTTGTATATAGGCTGCGCCTTTATCTACCAAGCCTGCCAGTGCATTGTAAGCGTTCGATCTTGAGATCCCGCTTTGTTTGGCTGCCTCGTATCCGTTAAGGCTTCCTTCCAGTGTCAGTAAAATGTAAAGACTGGCTTCGTGTCTTGTAAGTCCGAATTCCATCAGACGCTCTACATTATCCATCACTTTCACCTCGTGTTCCTATCTAGGACTACTATAGTCGAATTAAAAAAGAATGTCAAGGTTTCCTTGACATTCTGAGAATTTTTCTTGAGTTTATTATGAATCCTTATATTTTTATATTGACATTTTTCATTATAATTGTTAATATATTCCATGTAAATATTTTACAGTATGTTAGAGTTTCTTCTTTCGTCTGTTTGCCAATCAAATATTTATCATATCATGAGTTTATGTATCAATTAATTTATTTTCTTATCTAATAGTGCTTGCCACTCTCTGTATTTTCTAATACAATGAAAGGAGAAACTTATGAGTAAAAATAAAAAATCGCTGCAAGATTTAACTTTACTTGACCGCTTTTTATTTGCTGAAGTTATGGAGGATCCTAAGACATTTGAGAATATATTATCTATTATTCTTGGAGAAGATATCTCCATCAAAGGCCGTCCACAATCTGAACATGAAAATCGAACTTCGCCTCTAAAACGGCAAGTGCGACTTGACGTATGGGCAGAGGATGAAACCGATGCTGTTTATAATGTAGAAGCTCAAAAAGAAAATACGAAAAATCTTCCTCATAGAAGTCGTTTTTATCAGGCTCTGATTGACTCCAAATTATTAGATCCTGGAGAAGTAGATTTTTCGAATATGAAAGACTGTTATTCTATTATCATTGCACCTTTCGATCTGTTTGGAAGAGGATTATATCAATATACTTTTCAAATGACTTGTGCTGAAACTGGTCAGCCATTAGAAGATGGTGCTACGCGAATTTTTCTAAATACGCATGGTAAAAATTCAGAAGATATTAGTCCTGAATTAAAGGAGCTTCTTTACTATATGGAACATACTACTGAAGAAATATCTTGCTCTACTTCACGCCTTCAGGAAATTAAGAATCACGTCAATATTGTGAAATCCAGCGAAGAGATTGGAGTGAAATATATGCAGGAATGGGAAGAAAAGATTCTTGAGAAGCGAAAAGCACGTGCTGAAGGGCTAGCCGAAGGACGTGCTGAAGGAGAAACCTTCCGATTAATTCAACTAATAAAAAAGAAAATCCAGAAATCAAAATCTTTCATTCAAATTTCTGACGAACTGGAAGAAGAACCTGACAACATTCAATCACTTTACGAATGCATTTCGCAGAATATTAATCTAACAACTGAAGAAATCTACAAAATCTACATCTCACCTGATAAAACTGAAGATTAATAAAGAACTCCACAGCATACGCTGTGGAGTTCTTACATTATCAATATTCAATTTCATTAAGAAATGATAAATCTTATTCGTCAGCTTTTCCTTCAGATCCGAATAATTTGATCTTTGTGATTACCATATCTTTGATAGCTTCAGCACCTGGTGCTAATAATTTACGAGGGTCGAAACCTTTTCCTTCAAGGTCTTTTCCTGCTTCGATATATTTACGTGTAGCGTCAGCAAATGCAAGCTGGCATTCTGTATTAACATTGATCTTAGCTACTCCAAGAGAGATTGCTTTTTTGATCATGTCATCAGGAATTCCTGTACCACCGTGTAATACTAATGGCATATCTCCTGTTAACTGCTGGATCGCATCTAATGTATCGAAGCTTAATCCTTCCCAGTTTTCTGGGTATTTTCCGTGGATGTTTCCGATTCCTGCTGCAAGCATTGTTACTCCAAGATCTGCAACTGCTTTACATTCTTCTGGATCTGCACATTCACCTTTACCGATAACTCCGTCTTCTTCTCCACCGATAGATCCAACTTCAGCTTCGACAGACATTCCTTTTCCTGTTGCAACTTTTACAAGTTCTTTTGTTTTTTCAACATTTTCTTCGATTGGATAGTGAGATCCATCAAACATGATAGAAGAGAATCCAGCTTCGATACATTTGTAGCATCCTTCGTAAGAACCATGGTCTAAGTGAAGAGCTACTGGTACAGAAATGTTTAATTCTTCTAACATTCCGTTAACCATTCCTACAACAGTTTTATATCCTGTCATATATTTTCCTGCTCCTTCAGAAACACCAAGGATCACTGGAGATCTTGTTTCTTCTGCTGCTAATAAAATGGATTTTGTCCACTCTAAGTTGTTGATGTTGAACTGTCCAACTGCGTAATGTCCGGCTTTTGCCTTATTTAACATTTCTTTTGCTGATACTAACATAGTTTGTCCTCCATATAATTCGTTAACTTTTTCACATCTAGTTTATTATACTCTATTTATACGTGGGTTGCAAGTTCTGAGTATTGACTAATTTTCATGTATTATTTCTGTTTTTTTTGAACAATTTCTTCATAGAGATCTTCAATATTCTGGTCCTTCAAGAAATTTTGAATTGTTACAATACGGATTCCTGGATTTGCTGCCTCTGCTCTTTCCAGAAGATTCTCATGTGTAACAATAACATTAACATCTTGAGGCACTTTTTCAATAGCATAGTTCTTTACATCCATCTTAATTCCTGCTTTTTCAAGTCTTTTTCTGAAAGAAGTCGCCCCCATTGCGCTGCTTCCAAGTCCTGCATCACATGCAAATACAACTTTATTGATATCTTCTGTAGAAGCTGTTACCTGTTCTTTTGCTCCTTCTAAAATGTCTTTTCCTTCTTGTTTCATAGCTTTGGATTTTTCCTGAGATTTCATCAGTTCTTCATCATCCACATCTTTTGATGCTCTGATCAGTAATCCATTTATGACAAAACTCACCACTGTCGCTACAAGAACTCCTGCGATCACTCCAACAAAATTTCCTTTTGGTGTTAATGCAAGATAAGAGAAAATAGATCCTGGACTTGGTCCTGCAACCAGTCCGACATTAAATAAACTAAATGTAACGATACCACTGGCTGATCCTGCGATCATTCCAAGAATTGTGATTGGTTTCATTAATACATATGGAAAGTAAATCTCATGAATTCCACCGAAGAAGTGAATAATGATCGCTCCCGGTGCTGTTTTCTTTGCCTGTCCTTTCCCAAAAACAGAATATGCTAATAATAATCCGAGTCCTGCCCCTGGGTTTGATGCTACCATAAAGAAAATAGACTTCCCAACTGCTAACGACTGCTGCATTCCTAATGGATAATAAATTCCTTGGTCGATTACGTTATTTAAAAATAATACTTTTGCTGGTTCATTTAAAATCGCTAATGCTGGTAATGCTCCTGTTTTTACAATTGCCTGAATCACTGTCGTCAAAAAATTATTTGCCTGTACAATTGCTGGTCCGATAAATGAATATGATAATAAACATAAGATCAGCCCGATAATTCCAAGTGAGAAATTATTGATGATCATTTCAAATCCTGCTGGTGCTTTATCTTCAATAAATTCATCAAATTTTTTAATCACCCACGCACTTAATGGTCCCATGATCATCGCTCCAAGGAACATTGGAATATCTGCTCCGATGATCAATCCAATCGTCCCTATTGTTCCTGCTACCCCTCCACGATCACCGCCAACTAATTTACCTCCCATGAAAGAAATTAACATTGGTAATAAATATTTTGACATTGGAGATACGATCTGAGAAAATGCCTTGTTTGGCATCCATCCTGTATCAATAAATAATGCTGTTAAAAATCCCCATGCAATAAATGCCCCCATGTTCGGAATTACCATTGCTGTCAGAAATCCACCAAACGCCTGCATTCTGGCTCTTAAACTTTTTTGCTTCATAAATTACCTCCTGACCCAAAATTGGTCACTCTTTTCTTATTTTCTTATTTATTTTTCGATCGATCATTTCTGCGTATACAAGGTTTCCGGACACCTTAAATACCTTTATAAATTAATAAATTACACTACTCAAATACTTCTTTGATCTGTGATGCCTCTTTTGCACCAAATAATCGTTCCATCTTGTCATCATTAATTAAAATTTCTGCAAGATCTGCCATAGCATCTAAATGTACATTTGCATCTGCAGCCGCTAATGCTAATAAAACTTGCACTTTCTGTTCTTCTGGAAATTCAACAGGTTCTTTTAAATGCAAGATAGACATCCCTGTCTTAACTGCTCCACATTCTGGTCTTGCATGTGGCATAGCAAACCCTGGAACAATAATCATATATGCCCCATTTACGTGGACATTCTGGATCATCGCATCCATATATTCCTGTTTGATAAATCCTTCTTTCAACAATGGTCCCGCTGCCACTTTGATCGCTTCTTCCCAACTGTTCATCATATCTCTAAAAGCGATTCTTTCTCCGATTAACTCACTTAACATTCTTATCCCTCCCTGTTATACACACTTCTTAAATACTCATTAAAATAATCTTCCAAAATATTTTTGATTTTTGGAAATACGATTTCTTCTTGTCCACGCTTTATTTCTTCCAAGAATTCTTCATCTTCAAACATTTCATTACTGATGCTTGAAACTGCAAGTGTTCTTCTTTCATCATCTTCTGGAATCAACATGACAATGATCGCCCTTGTCTTTTTAAAGTATGAATCTTTGAAATGATCTCCTTCTGGAAGTACTACAATGAATTGTGATTGTTCGATCACAGCTGTTCTCGCATGTAAGAAGACTATTCCAAATTCCTCGATCACCTGCGTTGACAATGCTTCTCTCTCGGAAAAATCTTTATATAATTGTTCTTTTTTGTTCGTATCTTCAGTAAAATGATCACTAATCTTCAAAAGTGCTTCTGTAAATGAAATATTTTCTGGTAAATATCTAAAACAAAATCCTTTGATGATAGAGTTGATCTCATTTGTGATCAATGTTGCCTCATATACATTTACATTGTTCTTTTGCGGCTTTTCTTTTTTTTCTTTCCATGCAAAAAATTCTATTTTTTCAGAAATCTTATTTAAATCATCTTCAGAAAGCATCGGATCTACACAAATACTTTCTTGTTTGGAATCAATTGGAAATGTGGAAATCAAGAAATCTACATCTGTATTTTTTATATGTCTTGTCTCCACAACTTCTGTTCTGATCTGATCTCCAAAATGATGTCTTAACTTTGATGATAATAAAATTGAAATTCCAATTCCATTGGAGCATACAATTCCAATATTAACAATCTGGCGATTTCTTCTTTTGTGATCTAACCGCATCATCGCCCCTCCAAAATGCAGTGTCAAAAAACCAACTTCATCTTCTGGCATTCTGCATGATAAAACACGTTCCATAACTTTCGCTGCATCCTTTGCTTTCTCAAATATCTCTGGATAACCTTGTCTTGTTTGTTCCAACAATGGATTTTTAATCGGAATTCTATGAACCAGCCTTGTGATCGTTGGCTGTAAGTGAGCGATCATTCCTTCCATAAAATCTGCATCATCTTTTAATTCATAGGCTGCCACTGGATCGAAGGCATTCGCCATCTCATAGATCATGTCTTTGATATTGATCTGTTCATTTCCTACACAGATACATTCGCCCTCTCTTTGTATATATTGATACTTACATCCCTGAAGAAAAATATATAGTGCATAAACTTCATTTTTCCCTATACATATCTTAAATTCTTTTTCCATGATCACTGCAAGATTATAAATAAATTCATAATTTTTTGGATGCTGAATCTCATTGGCTTTCAGTAATTCTGATATATATTTATGCTGTTTGATCCTTTGGATACTAATTGCTGTGTAAAGAAGAAAATTCTTTACTGAATATCCTGTCAATTTATCTATGATATCTTTCCCTGTTGCTTTTACAAAATATTTGATCTTATCATAAATATCTGTTTCTATAAAACTTTGATCTTGATACTTACTTGCATAAGCAAGCAATGCTTTTCGATAATCTTCTTCCTTATATACAAGCCCTACACCAAATCCAGCTCTTCTTAATAATAAAATATTCTGTCTTTGAAACCATTCTTCCAATGATTCCAAATCCTTACTTACCGTTGGTTCACTTACTTGCAGCATATCCGCATAATAAAATAATTTCTGCAGTTCATCCTCTTGCATCATCGCAAGAATTAATTTTTGCTGACGCTCTTCCCTGTTTCTTGGATCAAAATGATCACTTTTCTGTAATTCTGTCAACAATCTTTGTTTGTCTTGTAGATCACCTGTTAATTCAAATCCTGTTCGGGATTTTCTCTCCAATTTCAACCCACATTTTTCTAATGAAGAGTCAATATGATCCAGTTCCCGAAAGATCGTTCGTTTGCTGATCTGTAACTGTTCGGCAAGTTTCGCTGCCGGGATTGGCTTGTCTGCATTCAATAATAGAAA
>OKSC01003054.1_pt1 | contig 13137 bp, 10 predicted proteins | sample 1601161 | NCBI WGS metagenome assembly OKSC01 (sample SAMEA3541552, study PRJEB24748) | human gut metagenome | biome: human gut; feature: human-associated habitat; material: faeces | place: China | collected 2012
ATACCGGAGACAATCTTGTTCCTCGTCTTTTTCTTGACATTCTTGATCCGTTTATTGTTGGTGGACGGTTTTGCCGTAAATCCGGATACCGGAGAAGTATTTATGCAACCGTATAAGTATTTTATGAACCTGATCGAGATGCCAATCGTGTTAGCCGTATTATTGATTGGCGTGGTTGGCGTGCTATTCGGCATAGGGAAAACGATATTCTCGAAGACTTGGAGAAAAGGCATCTGGTTCGCGGGAGCAGGGACTGTCTTGACCGTATTAGCTTTATTACTTTGCGCAGGATGGAATAATACGGCTTACTACCCATCTTTGGCGGATCTACAAAGTTCATTGACGATCCAGAATAGTTGCTCAAGCCCATTCACGTTGAAAGTAATGAGCTATGTATCTATTCTCGTCCCATTCGTATTAGCCTACATTTTCTATGCTTGGAGAGCGCTTGATCTACATAAGATCAATAGTAAGGAAATGCAAGAAGGAGGTCATACCTATTAAATAATGTGCAAATTAAATAATATGCCAATGTGCCAATATGTCAATGTCCAGTGAGAATACAAGTGATAGTATCTTAATTGACAGATTAGCATATTGGCATATTGCTACATTGGCACATTAATTTATTGCCTTTGGAAGTCCGCCTCTTTTGTCCACTTAGGCATCTCATCATTGTTGGCGATAACTAAACCGATACTAAACATTAAGTTCATATCTTCCATAGCCCCATCAAAATCCCACCAAGATTCATCATACTCATCATTCGGTTGGTGATACCGGTAAACTTTCGGTTTAGCCTCATGGCGTGCTTTATCCACGTAATCCTTACCGCCACCAACTAAAATCGTAGGTACGCCTTTTTTCACGAAATTAAAATGATCGGAACGGAAATAACCACCCGCAGGATCTTCGGTAATAACCTTCACGGTCCGTCCTTGTGCCGAGGCCATAGCGATCACCAAGGCATCCGTATCCGTCTTACCCGCAGCCCGGAGAGAAACATCATGGGTACGCTCACGCGGAGCCGTGCCGTCAAAGTTCAAGTTAATAGCCGTTTTAGATAAAGGGAACAAAGGATGCTCACAATAGTACTGAGAACCTAATAAGCCACATTCCTCGGAAGTCACCGCCACGAATACGATGGAACGACGGGGATGAACAGGCAATGATTGATATTTCTTAGCTAATAACATTAAGGTTGCCACGCCCGAAGCATTATCGCTAGCGCCATTATAGATACTGTCCCCATCTATCGGCGTGCCGATCCCAAAATGATCCCAGTGAGCGGTAAAAACCAAGTATTCGTCTTTCAGGTCCGTGCCCGGTAAAACAGCCGCCACGTTATGAGACTCGCCTACAGTCATCTTTACATTTAATATAACCTTACTTTTCGCCTTCATCGTAAAACTCTTGAAACCCGGTTTCTTCGCCGCGGCAATCGTCTCATCAAAATTCAATCCGCTAAGGGCGAACATTTTCTTGCAAGCCTCCTCCGAGAGCCATCCCTTCATGCCCAAAGCTTCCGCATTCATTGTCTCCGAGCAAAGAGCGATATTTGTCTGCACGTGAGAAGCCTGACAGACCTTCCAACCATACGAAGCGGCCGCCTCGTTATGAAGAACCAATAAACCTGCGGCACCTTGGCGTTGCGCCTCCTCGAACTTATAAGTCCAACGGCCATAATAAGTCATGTTCTTTCCACGGAACAAAGACGTATCATAAAAACCGGGATCATTCACCATAGCGATAACGATTTTCCCCTTCACGTCTACATTCGCATAATCGTTCCATCCATATTCCGGCGCATTAATGCCAAACCCACAGAACACATAGTCCGTAGTAGGGATAACTACCTGCTCAGTTCCCCGGTTCGTCCAAACGACAATATCATCCGAGAACTTCAAATCCATAGACCCTTTCGCGCATTTCACCGTGATCTTATCCTTTACCGGACGGGTAAAAGTAGATATTTCCTTCACCGGCTGGAAATAACTATCGCCATTAGCAGGTTGAAGACCTAGTTTCTTAAATTCATCAGCGATGTAATGGATTGTTTTCGTCTCATACTCGGTCAAAGGCTTACGCCCTCCGAACTCATCCGAGCCTAAAGTCTTTACTCGTTCCTTGAAAAAAGCCAAATCTTCCTCATAACTCTGGGCCATAACAGATACGCCCATAGCGAGCATCAGAAGAAAAACAGAGATAAAATTCTTGTTCATAATCGTAGATTGTTAAATGACATAATTTATTAGATATAGGTATTTAGATTTCAAATTAACAATAAAAAAAGGAAACGGCGAAGCTCACGCTTGGCCGTTTCTACATTTAACCGTTTTAAACAAAAAGAAAAAGTTAGTTAAGGCTTAGAAAAAAATATCTTAAGTCTATTTACCGACTGTATATTCGCTTTCCCGAAGGACAGCAAACAAATATATGGAATACCTGTGACCCTCGGAACAATCTCCCCGCTTTTTTTGTTATTTTTCACAGTACGCCAATGCTTTTGTATTATCTTTACACCCGAATTATCCGAAGGACCTTATGGCAGAATTTAACATAAACATATTGGGATGCGGTTCGGCGTTACCTACCACGCGGCATCTGGCAACATCACAGATCGTAGATTTACGAGACAAATTGTATATGATTGATTGTGGGGAAGGTACCCAAGTGCAGATGCGGCGGATGCGCGTCCGTTTCGGCCGTCTCGCCCATATCTTCATCTCTCATTTGCATGGCGACCACTGCTTCGGTCTGCCGGGACTGATCTCTACACTCGGCATGCTGGGACGCACCGGCGAGCTGGTCGTGCACGGTCCGAAGGAGGTCGAGACTTACCTGCGTCCCGTGATGGATTTGTTCTGCCGGGGCATGGAGTTCGAAGTGCGTTTCAATCCTGTCGATACCCGCAGCCATTCGTTGGTGATGGAAGACCGTTCGCTGTCGGTCTACTCCATCCCGCTGAAGCACCGGATTCCCACCTGCGGCTATCTCTTTGCCGAGAAACCGAAGGAGGCGCATATCATCCGCGAGATGACGGATTTCTATCAGGTTCCCGTCCGTATGATGCAAGAGATCAAAAGGGGCGCTGATTTCGTCACCCCGGAAGGAGAGGTAATCCCGAATGCCCGCTTAACCCGCCCTGCCGTCGCTCCCAAACGGTATGCTTATTGCTCGGATACAGCTTTTCACCCATCTATAATCCCCATCATTGAAGGGGTGGATTTATTATACCACGAGGCGACTTTCGCTGAATGTGACGCCGCACGTGCGAAAGAGACCTTCCACTCTACCGCCCGCCAAGCGGCCGAGATTGCTTATAAAGCCCAAGTGAAGCGATTGGTTATCGGTCATTACTCGGCTCGTTACGAGGATATGGCACCGTTAAAGAAAGAAGCAGACAAGATATTTCCCGGCACGATCTTAGGAGAGGAAGGTATGAGGCTTAGTGTATAATCATACATCCGTTTTACGAAATAAAGCTAATTACTTTCTAATATGCAGAAAACTTTCTACATTTGTACGAATTTAGGGACAAGTAAATGAAGCTTATACATATCATCGCTTTGGCACTTGCATTCTCCGCAAGTTATCCGGTTTACGCACAAGCTAATAAATCGGGAGTCAAAACATTTGCTTCTAGGCAAGAAGATCCCTATCCTATCGAAATCACAGCCTACGAGAATCGCATCAAGGTAGAGAACGCTCCTGTCGGGAGTATCTTGGAAATCTACAGTGTCGTAGGTATCAAGGTGAAAGAAATCGAAGTCAAGCAGTCCACCGCCGAATATGTCGTAGATATCGCAAAGGGATATTATATCATCCGCATTGGCGATACGGTACGCAAGGTGGCGATACGATAAATAAAAGCCCCATAGGATAATCCTACGGGGCTTGTTTTTTGATCCGCTTTCTCTTCTCACGAGGATACCTGCGGAAGAACTTTTAATTACTTTAGTATTAATATACCACGTGTTCACCCGTCACGGGATACTTTTTTATTGCGGCATAGTTATTTAATTATATATATTACATAAAGGCGGGTCTCCCCGCCTCTATTCGTTTAGTCTATCAGTTAGTCTTATTTTACGACTACCTTAACTGCTTCCTCACCGTCAACAGCTACGGCTACGATACCAGCCGGTACAGCGATTGTAGCGTTGTCAGAAGTAAGAACTGTCTCAGCGACAACCTTACCTAAGATGTTAGTGATAACTACAGACTTGCCAGCAGCACCTTGAACAGTTACTGTACCGTTACCAGCGATTACAGAAACTCCTTCAACATTGTTGATGTTATCGTTAGATGTTACCATATCATCATCTTCAGTCTTAGAATATGCGTTGAATACCAATGCTCCATCACCACCAGTCTTAGCGGCACCAAATGTAGAGCTAGCATCTGTCAATACCAAGCAGCCATTGTGCATCTTCAACCATGCGGCAGCTTCATTAGGAGCGATAGCTTTTGCCAAATCACCCTTGATAGTCTGATATTGATTATCACCATCTGTTCCTGTTGCATATACGTTAGACTCGATCAAGAATGAGTTGTTCTCACCCTCTTTACCATCTACATAAGCTAAAGCAGCCTTATCCGGATTTACATAACGGAATGACCAAGTTACGTTCTTATGCTTGTCTCCAGACAATACGTTGATGAATTTCGGATAATCTTTCTTATAAACAGCCATAATAGACTCGATTCCCTCATTCTTCAATTGATCAGCAGTCATAGCTTTGTACTTACCTGTCAAAACGATCAAGGTATCACCATATTGAACGGCAGGAACGAAACCTACACGAGTATAGCTACTGTTTGAAACTGCTTTCGTATTGAACAAGTACGGGTTAAGAGCTTCCTTGCGAGCAGCAACAGCGGCAGCAGAGTCTGAGTAGTTAACCAAATACTTACCATAGATGAATGCTGGAGTCTTCACATGAACAGCATGTACACATTGATATGGATCTTCTGTAACTTGACCATCAGCAGTGATATGCTTGCCTGTCTCAGTACAAGGAATGATCTTCTCACCCTCGATCAACTCACGATAAGCGGATACCAAGTATTGAGGTTTAACCTTACCTGCGCCACGAGTTAACCATGCTGTGTCAATACGGAAAGCCAACTTACCATCAGCCTTACCCTCACTCCAGATACCAGCGTAATCAACATCCTTGTTCAACAAGGCACCATTATGCTCATCCATCAAATATTCACCACGGATAGTTTCCTTGAACATCAAGCTATCAGCTGAATTATCAACGTTCTCACCAAGAAGTTCATTATTGAATTGACGATACAACGGAGTCTCGTCCGGAGCGATAGCGAATGCGGAAGTACGAGTCTCACCCATTACCTGAGCTTTCAAAGTAGCGGAAGCATCATAATCGGAAACACCTGCTTTATGAGTGCTGATAGCACCTGCGGAAGTAGCCTCAAGGATAGCATAGTAATGGTTACCCTCAATATGGTTGTTCTCCTTGAAGTAAACAGAGTCATTCGTAGTATTAGGATAATACTTACTCAATTTATACTTAGACTCTACCGCTACGTTATGATTACGGAAAGTAGTCTCACCATTAGTAATGATATACATCGTTCTTACCGGTCTCACCAAGCCAGGGATACGACCCGTGATCTTCTTGTCCGCATTACCGGAAACCTCCTCAGAAGGATTATAGCCATAAGCATGTTCTTTGTAAGAAGACTTAAGAGTGAACGCTTTCTTACCCTCTAACACATTCATCGTAGAATCCTTAACACCGATAAATTTATCAGATGCGTACGGATGCCAGTAGTTGAAAGTATATTTGTTCGTGATCAACTCATCATTAGTCAGATGCTTATAACCCACATACTTATCAGTATAGATTTCTTTAGCGACTGGGATAAATTCCAAAGAGTCACCAAAACTAGCAGCATACATATAAGTAGCCCCCGCATTTTTATTCAATTGGAGAGTCGCATCAGCAGCCGTACCGTCATTATACTCACGGTTATACAAATCTACAGCAGAAACCTTATTCTTATCTGTTACGTTCTTCTTCAACACAACCCATTGATAAGCAGGCATATGCTTCGGATCTTGAGCATCCAATTTAACCCATTGAACATCATTATTAGCCTCGCCAGCAACGTTGTCGTTCAGATGGATAGGAGCAGCCAATACTTCACCCTTAGCGTTCTTGATAACATAAACACCATCGTTTACAGATGTCTTGTCCGTGCTAGTGAAACAGCCGTCTACACCAAAACTAATGTGTGTATTAATCGGTTTTTTGCCAATTGTAGCAATACGATCCGCAACAGTAAAGTTCTGCAACTTAACGAACAAAGAATCAGCTGAATCTGTTCCTTCGCAAGTAACCGCATGATATACAGTACCGTACTTAATTGGAGTCATATCCTTCCAATAGTCATTCTCTGTTCTCTTCTCCGGCAAATAACGAGCCTCTTGAACCTGAATGAACAAGCTATCGCCAGAAGGTCTGTAAGTAAACAAGAACTTGTGTTGGTTAGCGATTTCACCTGACGTTAAAGCATCCTCAGAACCCTTAGCTTTGACATCAGTCCAACCAAACTTCAAGAATTGAGTACCTACACCATTAGCGGCAGTATCTACCTTCAAATAAGAATTTTCTTTTGCTTTATCCGTTACATACACGAAGTTATGATCAGTATCGCTGTTAATACCTTTAGCAACAAAAGCTGTTGTAGAGAACGGGTTTACATCTGCGTTAGCGTCCGGATTAAATTTCAAGACATTCTTATTTTCTTTCAAATAAGCATTAATCTCAGCGGCACTCAACACATATGTACCTGCGTTGAACAACGTGAACTTCAATGCGTCTTGATAATTCTCAGCCTCATTTGCTTTGATTTTCTTAGCCTTAATACCATCGTCCTCCGCTAATAAAATCAACACATTATCTGCCTCTTGATAAGTATATAATGTTTGATTCCTTTCTAAGCTTTCCTTATAAACAGAAGAGAAGGCCCATCCACCATAAGATTCACCAACAGAAAGAGCAGCAGTCGTTTCACCAACTTTCATGCCATCGGGCACATTAATCGCCAACATTGCACTCTGTCCCTTGTTCACAAAGTCATAGATAGGTTGTTGTCCTCTGTCTTGTGCCTCAGTGATCTGAACACACCACAAAGAAGACTTCACGTCTGACAAATTCGCAGAAGTGACCAATTTGTACTCACCCTTATCATTTACAGTAAGAATTTTACCATCAGAAGTTCTTAATTGATAAACTCCCTTCGGCGTTGTAGAACCCAACTCACTCATTTCGGTAGCATCACCGCCCTTAAGAGCACCGCTCAAATCCTCTGCCTGAGCTGTAAATGCTGAAGAAAAAAGCAAGCTAGCGCACAAAAGCGTAGAAAACTTTTTGTTCATAATTAAATAATTTAATATTAATACTAAAGTGTAATAAGCTCTTCTATTGGATTGCCTGCCTTTTAAACGGACTTAGGGCAATCGGTTTTATTCATCATTGCAAAGGTACGCGTTTCTTTGATTCGTGCAAATCTTCCCTATTATTTTTTTGTTACCATATACGCTTTCTTATCAATCAAATAGGCTATTCATTACGAAACCGCCGATTATAAAGACAAACCATCTCTTATCCAATACCACAATACTTATCTTCGGTTCATTCCTCCAACAGATATACACTATTACACACATTTTACAATGTACGTGTACATTATAAAAATACGTGGTAAAAAACCACTCCGATCAAAAAGTCATTTGCAATAAGAGACTTCCTTAAAAGCATAACGGCGAATGCTTCCATCCCGTAATGCTAGCAAAAGATGCCCGGTTGATTCTATATCATGGATACAGGCCTCGAACTCGCCGGACTCATCCTTATAACCATGATACCCCTCTCTTCTATACAAAGCGGATTGATAACGAGCTCGAATATCCTCGTGTTCCTCTTGGAGAAGAGATAAATAATAGCGATAGAATATTGAGAGGAAACGGTGCAAAACCTCTTCCCGATCTACTTCCTTACCGATTATTTGAAACAAAGATACAGGATTCGGAGCATCTCCTCGAAATACCGTTTGATTCAAGTTTATGCCGATCCCGATGATGGAGCAATACAGATTATGCCCCGACAGGTCGTTCTCAATCAACATTCCGCAAATCTTCTTGTCTTTCCAGTAAATATCGTTCGGCCACTTCACGGTGATATGATCCGCATATAAGTCCAACGCCTCCTTCACGCTTAGAGCTGCTATTTGAGAAATCAAGAACTGACGGTTCGCAGGGATGCACGTAGGGTACAGGACTAAGCTAAACATCAAGTTCTTTCCCGCCTCAGACTCCCAAGTATTCCCGATCTGACCACGTCCGGCTGTCTGGAAATCGGCAACGACCACACTTCCTTCCGCAAGAGATTCCTTGATGACCAACTCACGAAGCAAGCTATTCGTAGAAGCGGTTTCCGCCACACGCAAGATGCGGGGAGATTCATTATCAGTGCTCATCATTATAAATTTCCCTTATATTTTTTGGTAGTTTAGCGATCACTTCCCGGTAAGAATGGAAGATCCAGCGTTTAATCTCCTCGTCTTCCATATCCCGGTCCAGATAAATGCTATTCCAGTATTTCTTATTAAAATGGTAAGCTGGCTCAACCGCCGTATAATGTTCCCGTAACTCTTCCACATAATCCGTACTACATTTCAAGGAGACATGAGGCTCCTCCGCATCCAAAGGAAGCAGCAGGAACATCTTATTCTCTACCTTAAAGACCAGCGATACCTCATCGAACGGGAAACACTCGATGGTATTCTTCAAGGAAAGGCAGTATTCACGTACTTCTTCTATATTCATAACTTTTATCTTTTAACGGCAAGGAGCATAGAAAGCATCTTCGATATGGTCGATCAGGAAACCCGTCTCTTTCTTGATCAATGTCACGATATCAAAACGGACTGGTAAGTCTATATTAAAATAACGGACATAGGCATCCGCAGCGGCGACAATCCTCCGAATCTTCTTGGTGTCTACCGCATCTTCCGGTGAAAGCAAAAAATCCTCAGAGCGTGTCTTTACCTCCACCACGATTAACTCATCTTCCTTGACAGCGATAATATCCAGTTCATAATGATGCCAATGCCAATTGGTATGCAACACGTTATATCCATGTTTTACCAGATAGGCACGAGCCTCAGACTCACCTTCCCGACCCATATCGTTCTGTCTTGCCATCGCATTAATTTGCACAAATATAGCCATTTTCTTTGTTATTCGGCTATTCACTCGTACATTTGCAAATGTATGAAAGAAGAACGTAAATATTCATCGGCTCACCCCAATCATCCGAGGGTACACAAAGTGACCTTTATGCTGAATGACGAAGAGCATAAAGCGGTAAAACGTTACCTTTCACGCTACAAGATCGAGAATAAGTCCCGTTGGTACCGAGAGACGATCCTTTCTCACATCCTCAAGACCTTGGAGGAGGATTATCCGACTCTTTTCAACGAAAATGAGATGAGAAGATGAATCCTTTCAATGACGAATATTTCATGAAGCAAGCGTTGGTGGAAGCTCGTGCGGCAGCGTCCGAGGGTGAGGTTCCCGTAGGAGCTGTTATCGTCTGCAACAACCAGATCATAGCGAGGGCGCATAATCAAACCGAATGCTTGAACGACGTGACCGCACATGCCGAGATGTTGGCGATTACGGCCGCCGCCGGAGTCTTAGGAGCGAAATACCTGACAAATTGTAGTCTATACGTAACCGTGGAACCCTGCATAATGTGTGCCGGCGCGATCGGATGGGCACAATTAAGCACGATCGTATACGGGGCATCCGATGATAAAAGAGGTTTCTCCAAATTCGCCCCTCAAGCCTTCCATCCGAAAGCGATTATCAAAAAAGGTATCCTTGAAAAAGAGTGCGCGGAAGAAATGCAGCGTTTCTTTAAGCAAAGACGCTAAGCTCTATTTAACTTCCTCGTAATCCACATACTCCCCTTCATCCTTGGCGAATATCTTCTTACGGTGCACATAAGGTGTACGATCATCATCATCGTCCCGGGCGGTAGTAGTCGTAGAACGATGTCCGGAAGTATTGCTATTTGTTTGACGACGTTGTTCTCCCTTACGAGTGCTGTTTCCGCTACCAAAAAAGATGTTCTTAAAGGTACGCAAGATGGAGAAACCCATCAGAAACACCAACAGGATAAAGAAAAAGAATATTACAAACAAAAACTTAAACATAATCCGATACTTAAATGATTCTTTACTATCACAAACACAAAGATAAGAATTCTTGTTTATCCCTTTTTGTTAAAAATAGACAAGACTATATATAACAGGATGGTTCCAGAGATTCCCAAGAATCCCCATAACGCCACGAAAATAATGGCACAAGCGATCAATATATAGCGAAGCTCATTACCCTTCCACGCTAAGGATTTCACCTTCAGCGAGAACATCGGTATCTCAGACACCAACAGCAAGGAGGTAATAAACGCCAAGATAACAGTCACCAACACGAACAAGCCTTCATTCGCATGGATAACCGGTAAAACAGAATATCCCACCGAAGCCCAAAATAAAGCATGCGCCGGAACCGGCAAGCCGATAAACGAGGTAGTTTGCCGTTCATCAATATTGAACTTAGCCAAACGCAAACCTGAAAACGTAGGGATCACGAACGCCAGATAAGGGATATACGTATTCAAAGAGCCAAAAGGCAAAGCCGTAGAAGCCTCTCCCAACAACCAATAGACCACCATGCCCGGAGCGAAGCCGAAACTTACCATATCCGACAAGGAATCCAATTCCTTTCCCATCGGCGAGTAAGCCTTCAATAAACGAGCGGCAAAGCCATCGCAGAAATCAAAGACCGCGGCTATAATAATCCAAATCAACGCAGATAAAAGATTTCCGTGCAAGGCCATAACACTGGCGACACAACCGGACAGAAGGCTTAGACACGTAATTGTATTAGGAATATGTTTTCTTATACTCATTTTGACAAACGGGCTATAGGCGTTTGATTGCCTGTTACTTTTTGATCCATCTCTATTAACACCTCTGTTCCTACCGGCAGGTAGACATCCACGCGAGAACCGAATTTAATAAACCCCATTTGCTCGTCCACATGACATTTCTCTCCCGGCTTGGCATACGTAACGATGCGGCGTGCCATCGCCCCGGCAATCTGACGAGCCAAGACATCCACCCCGTTCCTCGTGGTAATCACGACCGCCGAACGTTCGTTCTCCGTACTACTCTTCGGCAGATAAGCCGCCATAAAACGCCCGTTCTGGTGGGAAACATGCTTAACGGTACCGTTTACGGGAAACCAATTAGCATGCACGTTGAAGATAGACATAAAGATAGATATCTGTAGGCACTTCTTATGAAGGATCTCGTTCTCCATCACTTCCTCGATGGCAACGATCGTACCGTCGGCGGGAGCGATCACCAAGCCTTCCGAATCATAAGGAAACCGGCGGAAAGGACTACGGAAGAAGTTTAATACCAATAGGAACAATACGGTAGAAACAAAAGCGACAGAATAAAACAGCATACCCTTACCTACCGTATGGTACAAAGTTATATTCACAATAAATAATATTGTAAACAACGTAAGCAGTAAACCGGTTCCTTCTTTATGTACTTTCATTCTTCTTTGACTGTATCGTTTTATACTAAGAATCTGCAAAAATATTCATTTTTACCGAATATCAAAAATATATCACTTATTCACTGCCTCTATTTTACCTAACTCTACGTACCAAAGGTATCCATCGACCCGCTCGAAACCCATTTTACGGATTAATTGCAGGTAATTTCTTACCTGATTAGGATGGCGCTTATCTTGCCGTTCGCCAAATTTATAATCCACGACAATAACCTTACCTCCTTTTATTATCACCCGGTCCGGGCGTTTAGACAAGCCTTTACCGAACAGGATATCCACTTCATTCAAGACACGGGCGGAACCATCATACCAAGCCTTTACCTCCTCCGCTTGCAATAATTCTTCCAGACGGCTGATCAACTCCGCCGCTTCCTCCCGGTTAATCACCCCGGCTAACCGATAACTTTCGACCGAAGCGGGAATATCTTTCGGCGTACGTATCCGGCTCAATACCTCATGCATCAAGGTACCGTGCTTCCGCCTGGCATTATCGAAAAAGAATCCTTTCCCATGCAGGCGTAATTGTAAACGATCATCCGGGGAAACGGAATACAGGCGGCTCATGGGGATTTCCTCCAGGGTATCTTCTGCCGTTCTACCCGAAGCTGGATGCCACCATTCGCCCCTTTCAAAGGTATCATCCTCGATATCCGTCTCCACCCCCGCCCACAATAGATCGGCGATGGAAGTTATCTTCTCAACCTTACCTTCCTTGTTGATCTTCCTCGGACGGGGGGAGAATACGATCAGTTCTTCTTTCGAACGGGTAAAAGCGACGTATAAGGTGTTCAAGTTATCGATGAAAGCATGCAAGCGCTCCTTGAAATAATCCTTGGCGAAAATCGTGCTACTCAGGATCTGTCCGTAACGGACAGGAACTAAGTGCAGGCGGTCAAACGGCTTCTTCTCCGGGTGGCACCAAAGGATAACGGGCTTTGTCGGCTTATGGTCGATCTCCCAGTCCCCGAAAGGAATGATAACGACCTTAAAACCTAAGCCCTTGGATTTATGTACGGTCAAGATGCGGATAGCGTTTTGCCCATCCGGGGTAGCGATCGTCTTTCGATAACCGGTCTCGTCCCACCATCTCAAGAAACGGTTCAAATCTGCGCTTTCTTTTTGGGCGTACTCGGAAACCATATCCAGAAAAGCTTGCACGAATACCTGTTCCGTTTCCGGGAAGTAAGCGGAGAAGTTACGGAAGAGCCCTTCGGTTACCTCGTACAAGGATTGCCGGGAAATAGACTGAAGGTTTTGGAAAACAGACTCATCCGCCTCGCTCTCCCCGAATTTTCCGGTTAATACTTGATAGGCATACATCGCCAATTTCCTGTTCGTCCGGTCCTCCGGATTTCGCAAATAGCGCAATACGGCGATCAGGAAACGGACCGCCGGAGAACTACCCACGAACAGGGCATCATCGGAGATGATATCGTAATTGTATC
>OKSC01003059.1_pt1 | contig 13125 bp, 10 predicted proteins | sample 1601161 | NCBI WGS metagenome assembly OKSC01 (sample SAMEA3541552, study PRJEB24748) | human gut metagenome | biome: human gut; feature: human-associated habitat; material: faeces | place: China | collected 2012
GTAGCCGGGGATCTCGGAGCCGCGGACCTGATTGAGGATCACGGCGCCCTCGAGACCGGCGTTCTCGGCGATCTGCATCAGCGGGGCCTGCAGAGCCTTCGCAACGATGGCAGCGCCCGTTTTCTCGTCGCCCTCAAGCTCGGTGACGACCTTCTCGGCAGCGATGCCGGCCTGCACGTAGGCCGTGCCGCCGCCGGCGACGATGCCTTCCTCAACGGCGGCCTTCGTCGCGTTGAGAGCGTCTTCGACGCGGAGCTTCTTCTCCTTCATTTCGGCCTCGGTAGCCGCGCCGACCTTGATGACGGCAACGCCGCCGCTCAGACGGGCCAGACGCTCCATGAGCTTCTCACGGTCGTAGTCGGAGGTGGAAACTTCGTACTGGTTCTTGATCTGCGCCACGCGGTCAGCGATGGCTTCCTTCGTGCCGGCGCCGCCGACGATGATGGTGTTCTCCTTGGAGACCTTGACCTGGCGCGCACGGCCGAGCATATCGAATGTGGCGTCCTTGAGCTCCATGCCGTAGTCGCCGGAGACGACCTGGCCGCCGGTCAGAACGGCGATATCCTGCATGGTCTCCTTGCGGCGGTCGCCGAAGGCCGGGGCCTTGACGCACACGCAGGTGAAGGTGCCGCGCAGTTTGTTGAGAAGGATGGTGGCGAGCGCTTCGCCCTCAACCTCGTCGGCGATGATGACGAGCTTCTTGCCGGCCTTCACGATCTGCTCGAGCAGGGGCAGGATCTCCTGAATGTTGGAGATCTTCTTATCGGTGATGAGGATGTAGGCGTCATCGATGACGGCTTCCATCTTCTCGGAATCGGTGACCATGTAGGGGGAGACGTAGCCGCGGTCAAACTGCATGCCCTCGACGACCTCGGAATAGGTCTGCGCGGTCTTGGACTCTTCCACGGTGATGACGCCGTTCTGACCGACCTTCTCCATAGCCTCGGCGATCAGGGTGCCGATCTGCTCGTCGCCGGAGGAAATGGTGCCGACGCGGGCGATGTCCTTCGTGCCGCTCACGGGCTGGGACGCGGTCTTGATCTCGCTGACGGCGGCCTCGGTCGCCTTGGCGATGCCGCGGCGGAGGACCATCGGGTTGGCGCCGGCGGCAAGGTTCTTCAGACCCTCACGGATGATGGCCTGGGCGAGAACGGTCGCGCTCGTGGTGCCGTCGCCGGCGACGTCGTTCGTCTTGGTGGCGACTTCGCGGATGAGCTGCGCGCCCATGTTCTCGGCGGGATCGGCGAGCTCGATCTCCTTGGCGATGGTCACGCCGTCGTTCGTGATGAGCGGGGTGCCGAATTTCTTATCGAGAACAACGTTGCGGCCCTTGGGTCCGAGCGTGATCTTCACGGTGTCGGCAAGCTTGTCAACGCCGGTCTGCAGAGCCTTGCGGGCTTCCGCGCCATAAACCAGATTCTTAGCCATAATATATTCGTCCTCCTGAAATTACTCTACGATCGCCAGAATGTCGCTCTGACGGACGATGGTGTATTCCTCGCCGTCGAGCTTGACGCTGGTTCCGCTGTACTTGCCGGCGATGACCTTATCGCCCGCCTTGACTTCCATCTTCACTTCGTTGCCGTCCACCATTCCGCCGGGGCCGACGACGATGACTTCGTAAACTTCCGGCTTCTCCTGCGCCGCGCTCGTGAGGATGATGCCGCCTTTGGTCTTTTCCTCGGCTTCCGTCCGCTTGAGGACAACGCGATCCGCCAACGGTTTGAGATTCATGGTTTCTGCCTCCTATGATCATTTTAATTTTTATTTTGTTGATTTAGCACTCAATGACTACGAGTGCTAACCTATGTCTATAAAATAGCACACGCCCTCTGCAAATGCAAGAGGGAATGTGCTGTTTTAAAAAATAATTCACATATTGCGGGAAACGGTATATTAGAGGTACATATAAAGCTGGCAGGGGATCATGCCGTTATAAAGTCTCCGCCGCTTGTCGGCGCGCTTGCCGTAGACATTTTCAAAATTCTCAAGCGAGGAGATCACGTAGGTCTTCCAGTTTTCCGTTTCGCGCATCGTTTTGCCGAATGCGCGCATGAGCTCGACCGCCGCCTCCTTTTCGAGCAGGCGCTCGCCGTAGGGAGGGTTGGTGCAGAGCGTGCCGTTCTCCGTTTTGCGGGAGAAATCTCTTGCGTCGGCCACGGAGAAGTCAATGTACTTTTCCACCCCGGCGCGGCGGGCGTTCTCGCGCGCGAGAGCGACGGCGCGCGGGTCAATGTCGGAGGCGAAGAGGTGATAGTTGCCGGTATATTCGCGGCTGCGGGCAAGATTCCGCTCCGCCTGCCATATGCCGCGCGGCAGGCAGCGCCACGTTTCGGCGGCAAACTCGCGGTTCAGCCCCGGCGCGCGGTTGAGCGCCGCGAGCGCGGCTTCAATGGCGATCGTGCCGCTGCCGCAGAAGGGGTCGCAGAAATCGCCGCGGCCGCGGTAGCGCGCAATGTCCACGATGGCGGCGGCGAGCGTTTCGCGCAGCGGAGCCGCGACCTGCGCCGGGCGGTAGCCGCGCTTATGGAGCCCCGTGCCGCTCGTATCGATATAGAGCGCGGCCTCGTCCTTCATAATGGCGAACTGGATGGGGAAACTCTCGCCCTCTTCGGAGAACCACGAGAGACCGTACACGCTCTTGAGCCGTTCGACAACGGCCTTTTTCACGATTTTCTGGCAGTCCGGCACGGAGTGGAGCGCGCTCTCAAGCGCCCAGCCCTTGACGGGGAACGCGCCGTCCGCGGGGATGAAAGCCTCCCACGGCAGCGCGCGCACGCCCTCGAAGAGCTCGTCGAAGGTGCGCGCCGGGAACCGGCCGAGGACGATCAGAACGCGCTCGGCAAAGCGCGAGCGGATGTTCGCGCGCGCGACGGCGCTCTCGTCGCCGGTGAAGTATACGCGCCCGTTTTCCGGCGCAACATTTTCCATATCCATATGGCGCAGCTCGTTGCCGAGCGGACCTTCCAGCCCGAACAGGCACGGCGCACAGAGAGTGAGTTTCATGTTATTTCCTCCGATGTGATCTCTATTCGGAAAGATAGTACCCTGTTTCGCTCCAAATTGCAAGCAATATAAAAACCCCGCCGTTTCCGGCGGGGCAAAAAGAGAGAATGAGAGAGGGTAGGTATTTAAAGGGTAGGTATTTAAAATGTATGGGTCACTTGCCCGAGGCGGCTTCGATCTCGGATTTGACCTGCTCGGCGGTCATCACGCGGCCGAACATTTCCGCCCAGAGATCAAACATGGCGGTGTTCCAGTCGTTCGCCGTGCGGCCGCAGTGGTCGTAGGAGCTGATGCCGTCGGCCACGGCGACAACGTTGTAGTCCTTATGATAGGCCTCGCGGATCGTGCTGTCCACGCACCAGTTCGTCACCGTGCCGCAGATGATAAGCGTGCGGATGCGCTTTTTCTTCAGCCACGTTTCGAGCTCCGTGTGGGAGAAGCAGGAGTAGGTGTACTTCGGAAATACGGTGTCGCCTTCGACGGGCGCAAGCGCCGGATCGATCTGGCACTCCGGGGAGCCGGGCTTGAACTTGACGTCGCCGTCCTCGGTGAGAAGGCCGCGCTGCTTATTGCGGAACCAGTAATGATCGTTGTGGAAATCCACATCCTGCGCGAAGATGGACATAAATACGGGGATGCCCTTTTCGTTGCAGAACTTTTTGAGATCGGCGATGGTGGGCAGCTGCTCGGCGGACTGCGGCGTGTAGAGCGGACCGTCGGGCTGCGTGAAGCCGGTCTGCATATCAATGATCAGCAGGGCGGTCTCTTCCGGGTGGATCGTGAAAGGAGCGTCCCACTCCCAATATCTGGCCATAGTATTTTTCCTCCATTTTGTATGGGTTTACTTAAATCAAATAAGGACGTGCGTTCACTCCTGCTGCAGCAGGTTTTCGAGGATCGTTTCGCACGGGTAAAAGTCAAAGTTGTAGTTGATCGCGAGAAGTTGCATTCCCTGCCGGTGCTCCGCCTCGGTGGTGGAGTTTACGCCGTCGTCCGCAACAGCGACGCGGAAGCCGCGGTAAAACGCTTCGATCGCCGTCTGCGCCACGCACACGTCCGAGCGCCAGCCCGTCATGATGACAGTGTTGATCTGCATCTGGCGGAGCTTTTTTTCGAGCGTCGTGTTGACGAAGCCGTTGAACCGGTTTTTGTAGACAACAAAGTCGGCCGGGTCGGGCTTTACTTCGTCGATGATCTGCACGCCGTAGGAGCCGGCCATCATATGATTGTTCCAGAGCTGCAGCTCCGGATCGTTCTTATAATGCCGGTCGCAGACGTAAATGACCGGAACGCCCATCTGCCGCGCGCGGGCAAAGAGCTTTTTGAGCTGCGGAAGAATGAGATGGATACGCCCGCAGGCAAGCGCGCCGCCTTCGAGAATGTCGTTCTGAAGATCGATCGCGACGATGGCCGGACGGCACACATCCGGCGCGGAGGAAAGCGCCGCGGCATCGATATCCTCCGGCAGGAGAGACTGCAAGAGCATCTGCGCGCGCTTATACTCTTCCAGTATGCGGTCCACCTCCGCCTGCTGGCGGATCATGGCTTTCTGCACTTCTTCAGTGGATGCGTCGAGCAGCGCGGCGATTTCCGTCAGGGGGAATTTCATCTCGCGGAAATAACGGATCTGCTGCAGACGCGCGATGTCCGATTCCGAATACATCCGGTATCCGGCATCGGTGCGCTCCGGCCTCGGCAAAAGGCCGCGGCTTTCGTAGAGTCGGATAGCTTTCACGCTCAGTCCGGTGAGGGAAGCCGCTTTTTTTATCGTTATCATGCAGCGCGCTCCTTTCCGTGACGGTGGGATATTTCAAACGGGAGCATCCCGAAGGATGCTCCCGCGGGAGGCACGGCCCGCTGTGGGGCCGATGGATTTACTGCTTCTTGCCGACCTTGTTGAAGATGACCTTCACGAGGAAAGCCACGACGACGCAGTTGATGGAGGGCAGGAGAACGGGGATGAAGGTGACAGCAACGCCGACGATCCAGGACACGAAGCCGCCGATATCAGCGCGGGGCAGGGAATCCAGATCGGTGTAGCCGTGGTTGTACTTGGTGAGGAAGTCAGCGAACACGATGCCGACGATGGGAGGCACGGTGCTGGAGAGGAAGTTGATGTAGCTGCCGAACAGGTTGTAGAAACCAACGCAGCCGAGGATGGTGCCGACAAGACCGAACACGAGGGTCAGCTTGTTGCGGGGAACCTTGATGACGGAGCTGAGGCTCATGGAGCCGGAGTAGACGCAGCCCTGAGCGGTGGACCAGATGTTGAGGACCATGACGATGAACGCCGGGGCCAGAAGACCCTGCAGCGCGAGAACGCCCATGATGTCGGGATCGCCGTAAACAACGGAGCCGATGGCGCCGAAGAACACCATGAAGGAGTTACCGACCATGATCGTGATGATCATAACAATGATGGAGGTCTTTGCGTTCTTGGCAAAGCGCATGATGTCGGGCGTGAACATAACGGAGCCGACAACGTAGGAGCCGACGCCCAGAGCAACGGCCTTCGCGAAGGTGATGGAGTCTTCCTTGACAAGAGCATTGATGCCGGCAACGCCGCCGACGTCGTTGAACGCGCGGATGATGGAGATGAAGCCGAAGATCAGGACGATGGGCACGGCGATGTTGGAGAGCATGTTCATCCACTTGGTGCCCTTGGAGGCGGTGATGGTCATGCCGATACCGGCGAGGATGCAGACGAGGATCGTGGGCATCCAGGAGAAGAGACGGTGCGCGGAGTCGCCAATGAGGTAAGCGTCGATGGAGAACCAGCCGATGGTGGTGATAGCCACGATCAGCACCGGCACCCATGTGCCGACCTGGCCGAAGCTGTAGCGGGCCATGAGACCGAAGCTCAGACCGCTCTTAGCGGCGATGACGCCCATGATGCAGCTCAGAACGGTGAGGATGGCGCTGGATACCAGAACGGCCCAGACCATGCTGTTGAAGGAGAGGCTGACGCCGATGACGCTGCCAGCCTGCATGCTCGTAACGACGAACACATAGCCGAGGGAAATGATGAGCACGGAAAGGAAGGATTTGCGAGCGGTCGAAGGAACGGCAGTCTTACTGTATTCGTCCGCGGTGGTCTCTACAGTAACATTCTTTTTTTCTTCCATTGCGAAGGTAACCCCTTTCGTTTCGTTCAGCTGTCTTTCAGCGCTGAAAGGTGCGGGCCCGGGTTCCCGTTAATCAACGCTTACCGACTGTCTGGCTTCATCATAGGCGCAATGTTAACAAAATGCAAACACGAAACCTTTCCCTTAGGGTATACTTTACCATAAACCTCGGAGCGCCGCCATAGACAAATGATAGAAAAAGGGCCCGCTTTTTCCCTCTGCGGCTTGCGTTTTTCCGGAAATTCTCTATAATATAAAGGCTATGTATATTTTTTTACGAAACAATGATTATCGTTACGCCGCCGAGCAGATGCTGCTCATGCTCTTCCCCGAAGAGCGGCCGGTGTACCCGAGCGCCGATCCCGGTCTCCGGGAGGAGAATGCTGTCGAGCTGGAGCTGAAGCACGGCAAGACGTACACAACGGCTGTGTGCCGGCTCCGGTACGACCGGCGCACCGCGCAAAAGCATGTCCGCGCCCGCACCGACGGCATCCGCGCCGGGGAGGAGAGAGCCCGCATCGAGCAGCGCATCTTAAAGCTCGCTTTCTACCGCGCCGCGCTGGACGTCGGCGTGCCGAAGCCGGAGTGGGGCTGCCTTACCGGTGTGCGTCCGGCAAAGTTCCTCGCGGGGCTCATGCAGAAGGACGGCCTGACCGAGCCCGCCGCCGTGCGGATGCTGACCGAAACGTTTGGTGTGTCGAAAGAGCGTGCATCTCTCGCTCTCGCCGCCGAGCGCGCCGCGGCACGCGCCAAAGCGGTGCTCGCGCCGCAGGACGTGTGCCTGTACATCGGCATCCCGTTCTGCCCGACGCGCTGCGCCTATTGCAGCTTTGTGAGCGTGGACGCGCCGAAGCTTTTGAAGAGCATCTCGGATTATCTCAACGCGCTCGAGCAGGAGATGCGCTCGACTGCCGCGGCGGTAAAGGCTGCCGGGCGGCGCATCGTTGCTGTATACATCGGCGGCGGCACGCCCACGACGCTCTCGGCGCCGGAGCTCGACCGGCTGCTTGCGGACACGAAGGCGTGCTTTGATCTTTCCGCCTGCCGGGAGTTCACCGTCGAGGCCGGGCGGCCGGACACCGTGACGGAGGAAAAGCTCGCGGTGCTCGTCTCGCACGGCGTAAACCGCGTGAGCGTCAACCCGCAGACGATGTCGGACGCGGTGCTCGAGGAGATCGGGCGGCATCACACCGCTGCGCAGGTGCGCGAGGCGGTGGCGATGGTGAAAAAATTCCCGCAGCTCGCCTTCAACATGGATCTCATCGCGGGTCTCCCCGGCGATACGCCGGAGAGCTTTTCCGACACCGTGCGCGAGGTGATCGCGCTGGGCGCGGAGAATATCACGGTGCACACGCTCGCGCTCAAAAAGGGCTCGCGATTTCTCACCGAGGGTACGGCGCTGCCGGACGGGAAGGCCGTCGGCGAAATGCTCGGCGATGCGCGTGAAAAGCTCGAAGCGGCGGGGTACGCGCCGTACTATCTTTACCGGCAGAAGTTCATGTCCGGCAGCTTTGAAAATGTCGGCTGGACGAAGCCGGGATACGAAAATCTTTACAACATATGCATTATGGAGGAGCTCTGCGGCATTCTCGCCGTGGGCGCGGGCGGCTCTACGAAGCTCACGGCGCCCGGCGGCGTCGTAAAGCGTCTCATGGCGCCGAAGTATCCGCGCGAATACATGGACCGCATCGCGCGCACGTGCGCCGAAAAGGACGAGATCGTCCGCTTTTATAATTCCGAACCGAAAGGGACAAACTGAAAATGGCCTACTATCTTTCCGAGATCAATGCCCGGTGCCGCGCCGACGCCGCCGGGTTCATCGCCGAGTGCGACAGCATTTACGCCGACCGGCTGGAGCTCGCCGCCGACCGCATCATGGAGAACATGGAAAAAAGCCCGATCGTTCTGCTCTCCGGGCCCTCCGGCAGCGGCAAGACGACGACCGCGCTGAAGATCTGCGAGGTGCTCGAGCGGCGCGGCGTGCGCACGCACAGCATCTCGATGGACAACTATTTCAAGAGCGTGTCCCCGGAGACGACGCCGCGCACGCCCGAAGGGAAGTACGATCTCGAATCGCCCCTGTGCATGGATATGGAGCTTTTGAACGAGCACTTCTCCGTCCTTTCCGAAGGCGGGCGCATCCTTGTGCCGCGCTACGACTTTGTGCACCAGTGCCGTGATCTGGAGCCGAGCGCCTCGCTGCGTCTGAAGAAAAACGAGGTCGCCGTGTTCGAGGGCATCCACGCGCTCAACGACTCGATCACGCTCGTCCACCCCGAGGCGTTCAAGCTCTATATCAGCGCGCGCAGCAACATTTTGGACGATGACGGCGCGGTCGTATTCAAGGGCACATGGATGCGCCTTATGCGCCGCACCGTGCGCGACTATCTTTTCCGCGGCACCGCCGCGCAGGAGACGCTTGCGCACTGGGCCAACATCCGCCGCGGCGAGAAGCTGTATATCTCGCCCTTCAAGGACAAGGCGAATCTCCAGTTCGACTCGTCGTTCGCCTACGAGGTGCCGGTGCTCAACAACACCGCCACCGGCCTTTTCAACGCCATGCCCTCCGACACGCCGCGCTACAGCGAGCTGCAGAGCATCCTCCCGGCGTTTGAGCGCTTTGAGGACGTCTCGCCGGAGCTTCTTGCAAAGGACTCGCTGCTGCGCGAATTCATCGGCGGCGGAAAGTATTCGTACTGACCGCTTCCCCGGCCTGCGCCGGAACACAAAAGAGAGAAAGGACGCATACCGCCCATGCCCCAGTTCCGCGATCCGAACGAAAAACGGGATTTTATGCTCAATACGCCCATTCCCAGGCTCGTGCCGAAAATGGCGCTGCCGTCCATCGCGGGAATGCTCGTCACGAGCGCCTATAACCTTGCCGACACGCTCTTTGTAAGTCAGCTCGGCACGGACGCCACGGGCGCGGTCGGTGTGAACGGCTCGATCGATCTCATCATTATGATGGCGGGCTCGCTCCTCGCCGTGGGCGCGGCGAGCCTTACGTCGCGTCTGCTCGGCGCGAAGCAGGACGAGCGCGCCCGCGAGGTGCTCTCCACCTGCTTCTTCCTCGCGCTCGCGCTTGGGACGCTTGTGCTGATCCTCGGCTTTACGTATCAGGATAAGATCCTGCTCCTGCTCGGCGCGAACGAGGAGATCCTGCCGTATTCGGAGCAGTACTGCCGGTATATCCTGCTTGCCGCGCCGTTTATGGCGACAAGCTTTGTGCTCAACCAGTGTCTGCGCGCCGAGGGCAGCGCCGTTTTCTCCATGATCGGCATGGTGGCGGGCGCGGTGCTCAATGTGGGGCTTGATCCGCTCTTCATCTTCACGTTCGGCTGGGGCGTCGCGGGCGCGAGCGCTGCAACGGCCATATCCAAGGTCGTCAGCTGGTGCATCCTTATGACGCCGTATTTCCGCAAAAAGACGCTGCTCACGATCCGCTTCCGGCAGTTCCGCCCGCGCTGGAGCGACGCCAAAGAGGTCTGCGCCATGGGCAGCGCGAGCTTTTTCCGCAACAGTCTCGGCACGCTCGCCGGGATACTGCTCAACCGCATCGCCGTGGGCTACGGCACGAGTGCGCTCGCGGCGATCAATGTGGCGAACCGCATCACCATGTTTATGACGAGCGCCTGTCTCGGCTTCGGCCAGGGCTTTCAGCCCGTGGCGGGCTTCTCGTGGGGCGCGAAGCGGTTTGACCGCGTGCGGGAATCGTTCCGGTTTTCCATGATCGCATGCGTCGCCGGCATTTCCGCTGTGGCGCTCGTTGTCGGGATCTTCGCCCGGCCCATCCTGCTGCTTTTTACGGAGGACGATGCCGAGCTTGTGCGCATCGGCGTGTTCTCTCTGCGCATCCAGTGCCTTGCCATGCCGTTCCACGGCTTCGGCATCATTGTGAATATGCTCTGCTCCGGCATCGGGCGGGCGCTGCCGTCGCTGCTGCTGGGGCTGGCGCGGCAGGGCATCTGCTTCTTCCCGATACTGCCTCTTATGGTCCGGCTCTGGGGCGTGTGGGGCATCGCGTCGGTGCAGGGCGCGGCGGACATGCTCGTGATGCTGCTCGCCGTGCCGATCGCCGTGCGCGTCTCGCGCGACATCCGGCGGCGGGAGGCCGAGCAGGGGGGAGAAATATCCCCGGTGTAAGTTTTTTCGCGCGAATGGATGTTTATGCTTGACTTTTTCCTTTGGCGCGGTATACTTTTTAGCAGAAACTCAATGGTAGAGGCGCGATTAACATCAGTACGCTCTTGTCATCCGGCAGACACCGGGGAGCGGAAAGGGGCGATCGCCGAAGGGTCTCACCGCTGTCTGGCGGTGGATGCCTGGGACGCGGAAGAACATTCCGCGGACTGTCACTTCGGTGGAGAGCTGTCATTGCTGCGAATTTAGTTTTTTATTACTGATTTTGTATGCACAGCCGTGATCCTTCCACCAGGGATCACGGCTTTTTGCATGCGAGGGAGGTTTTTCTCATGTTTTACGCTACCATCTGGGCGCTGCTGCCGCCGGTCGTCGCCATCGCTCTGGCGCTGATCACCAAGGAGGTCTATTCCTCGCTCTTCCTCGGCATCGTCGTGGGCGCGGCGCTCGTCGCCGGGTTCGCGCCGGTAAAAACGCTGGACGTTATCATCAACGACGGCTTCATCGCCGGCGTGGCGGACGCCTGGAACGTCGGCATTTTCCTGTTCCTCATCCTGCTCGGCATTCTCGTTGCGCTTATGAACCGCACGGGCGGCTCGGCGGCGTTCGGGCGCTGGGCGGAAAAGCACGTGCACACCCGCGCCGGCGCGATGCTCGCTACGGTCCTTCTCGGCGTACTGATCTTCGTGGACGACTATTTTAACTGCCTCACCGTCGGCAGCGTCATGCGTCCCGTGGCGGATGGCCACCGCATCTCCCGCGCCAAGCTCGCCTATCTCATCGACGCGACCGCCGCGCCCGTGTGCATGATCGCGCCGATCTCCTCGTGGGCGGCGGCGGTCTCCGGCATCGTGGACGAGAGCGTCATGTCCGGCACGGAGCTGTTCGTCCGTGCCATCCCCTGGAACTACTACAGCCTCTTTACGCTTGTTTTCGTTGTTGGCCTCTCGCTCATGCAGTTTGACTATGGCCCGATGAAGCTGCACGAAATGAACGCGCGGCTCAACGGCGATCTCTTCACCTCCGGCGAGCGGCGCAGCGATGAGGCGGATATCGTCACTTCGCCGAAGGGACGGGTCGTCGATCTTGTGCTTCCGGTGCTCGTGCTCATTGCCTGCTGCGTCACCGGCATGCTGTATGTCGGCGGATTCTTCTCCGGCACATCGTTTGCCGCGGCCTTCGCCGGAACGGACGCCTCCGTCGGACTGCCCTGGGGCACGCTCATCGCGCTCGTGTTCACTGTGATCTACTACATCTGCCGCGGTCTTTTGAGCTTTAAGGAAGCCATGGAATGCACCACCAAGGGCTTCATCGCCATGGTTCCGGCGCTGCTCATCCTCACGTTCGCCGTAACGCTCAAGAACATGACCGGTATGCTCGGTGCGGCGGAATACGTGTTCGGCGTGATGCAGGGCGCGTCCCGGAGCCTTTATAACCTGCTCCCGGCGATCATATTCCTTGTCGGCTGCGGCCTTGCGTTCTCCACCGGCACGAGCTGGGGTACGTTCGGCATCCTGATCCCGATCGTGACAGACGTATTCCCCGCGGACAGCCAGCTTCTCATCATCGGCGTTTCCGCATGCCTTGCGGGCGCCGTCATGGGCGACCACTGCTCGCCGATCTCCGATACGACGATCATGGCCTCCGCCGGTGCGCAGTGCGACCATCTCAACCATGTTTCCACGCAGATCCCCTACGTTCTCACCGTCGCCGCGATCTCGTTCGTGAGCTACGTCATCGCCGGATTCGTGCAGAACGTGTACATCTGCCTCGCCATCGGCGCCGCGCTGACGGTCGCCACGCTCTTTGTGCTGCGCGCCGCGACGTCCCGCCGCGAGACGGCCAACGCCTAAATCCTCTCGTTTAGATAAACCGAACGCGCCGGGGCATTCATTTCCGGCGCGTTTGACATTTTCTGATTTTTGTTTCTTCCCTCCGGCGGGATTTTCGGTATAATGGGGAAGTAAGCAAAAACAGAGGTGATCGTTTATGAGATATTGGGAAATTCTGGTTTTCTGTCTGGGTATATCGCTGGACGTGTTCGGCGCCACCGTGTGTCAGGGCGCGGTGCTCGGCGAGCTTCGCCGCCGCCGCATCGCTGCGTACTGCCTGATCTTCTGCGCGGCGCAGGTCGCGGCGATGGAGCTCGGCCGGCTGCTCGGCATGCTGCCGCGCTTCGCATCGTACTATACCGTGGCGCAGGGGCTGTGGCATATTCTCGGCGCGTTCATTTTCTTTGTGCTCGGCGTGTGTCTGATCGTCAAGGCCGTCCGGAAAAAGACCGTATTCGAGCACCGCTCCGAGATCACTTACAAAAAAGTTGTCGGCACCGCCGTCCTCACGAGCCTTGATTCGCTGCTCGCGGGCGTCAGCTCCCGCTTTCTCGACGCGTACTGGCTCTCCTGTCTCGCCACGCTCTTCGGCGTGACGGCGTTGTGCGCGCTCGGCGGCGTGTCGGTGGGGTATCATTTCGGGTATTCCCAGAAAAACACCGCGTACTGGATCGGCGGAGCGCTGTTTCTTGTGACCGGCGTGGATGTTCTGATCCGCTTGTTTGTGTGAAAAGGAGACACATATGGACAGCCGCAAGGATATGACAAAGCGCCTGATCGCCGACGGCTTCAAGGCGCTGATGCTGCGATATCCCTTTGAAAAGATCTCCATTATGATGATAACGAACGAGGCCGGGATCCGCCGCCCGTCGTTTTATAACCACTTTCAGGACAAGTACGACCTGCTCGCGTGGATCGTGGAAACGGACGTGATCGCCCCGGCGGGCGAGCCGCTGCGCCGCGGCGACGGGGTCGGCGCGCTGCGCACGATCTTTGCCGGGCTCGTGGAGGATGCCGCCTTT
>OKSC01003061.1_pt1 | contig 13122 bp, 10 predicted proteins | sample 1601161 | NCBI WGS metagenome assembly OKSC01 (sample SAMEA3541552, study PRJEB24748) | human gut metagenome | biome: human gut; feature: human-associated habitat; material: faeces | place: China | collected 2012
CGCCATAGCAGCAGGCGATGAAGACTGCGCAGACAGCCTGATAAATGGCCGTGCCGTCCATGTTGATCGTCGCGCCGAGCGGCAGGACGAAGGAGCTGACCTCAGGCTCCGCACCCATCTTGTTGCAGCACTCGATGTTGACGGGCAGCGTCGCATTGGAGGATGTGGTGGTGAATGCGGTGATCATGGCCGGGGCGATGCCCTTGAAGAATGCAAGCGGGCTCATCTTGGCGAGGAACTTGACGGACAGGCCGTAAACCACGACGACGTGGACGATATAACCGAGGTACGCAACACCGATGATGAGCGCCAGCTTGCCGATGATGTCGGCACCGTTGACAGCGACGACGTTGGTCATGAGGCAGAACACGCCGATTGGAGTAAACTTAATGATCATCATCATGATCTGCATGATGACTTCTTCGCCGCAGTTGATGAGTTCGCCGATTTTCCGGCCCTTTTCGCCAGCGGCCAGAACGCCTGCGCCGAGGAAAATGGCGATGACGATGACCGGCAGCATGTCGGAGTTGACCATGGGCTTGAAGAAGTTATCGGGGAAGATGTTCACGATGACCTGCATGACAGACGGGGCTTCCTTCGCTTCGTATGCAAGACCTTCGATCTCAGCAGAAGGCAGCGGGGTGAAATTGCCCTTGAAGATGTTGACGAGCACGAGGCCGATGACAACGGCCAGTGCGGTCGTAATCATGTAATACACGAAGGTCTTCAGGCCGACGGAACCGACGCGCTTGAGGTCCTTCAGGCTGATGACGCCGTCAGCGATCGAGAACAGGACGACCGGGACGACCAGGAACTTCAGCAGGTTGACGTAGATCGTTCCGATGGGCTTGATCCACTCCGTGGTGAAATCGCCGAGACCGGCGAACGCGAAGATGAGACCGGCGGCAATACCGGCAAGCATGCCGATAAATATCCATGCCGGCAGACTGAGTTTCTTCTTTTCTTTCATACAGATCTCCTTTTCTTTTTTTGAGGACATTCCTCAGATTGCATTCAATATACCATAAAACGGATACGCGGTAAAGGCAATCTGCTCAATCTTAACGAGATCTTAACACCATAAATCAGGCATAATGCACAAAACATACAGAAATAGCAGGAAGCGCGCACGCTGCGCGCTTCCTGCTATGTAAAAAACAACGGTCAGTCTTTGACTTCGCGGATGGAGATGAAGCGGAGCTGGTTGAGGGGCTTGCCTGTCCGGTCCGCGACGATGGCCATGAGCATGGCGGCGGTCTTGTCGGGGACGTCGTGCAGCGCGATCTTACCGGCGGAGCCGGGCGCGGGCGCGTTCTTTGCTGCGGGAGCAGCGGGCGCGGCAGCAGCGGGAGCGGCGGCAGACGCAGCAGTATTCTTACGGTTGATGATCGCACCGGCGATCTTCGTGACGAACATCAGAAGAATGAGGCCGAAAAAGACGACGGCCATGCCGAGCACAACGATCAGGGCGGCGGTACCGATGGGGATCTTCTCCATGGCGGTATTGATCAGAAACATAGTTCTTCCTCCTCACAGGGCGCCGAAGCGCCATGATTTTTCAGGGCTTATTATACAGCAGGAGTACGTTAATTTGGCGTTAAGGAAGAAAACCAGAAAAGGGCTTGCAAAGCGGAAAAAATATGCTATAATACAGGCAGGAAAGTAAACAAGGCGGGTCGGTTCGCCCGGCATGGAACGGATGCCGGAAGCGGAATGGGGTGCAAATCCCCGCGAGTGGGTCACTGTGATGCGCGCACGCCGCGCTCAGTCAGATACGTCAGAACCAGACCTGTGCTCCTGCCGTCACCGGGAGTCTATGGACGAATTTTTTGTCCGCACGGCTGGTGGCTGTGCGGACTTTTTGTCTGGCGCTTTTCCTCCCCCGGAAAGCGCCGTCCGGAAAGCTGCACAACCCATGTGCTTTCCGGGCAGTCTGCGCAGATCCCCCTCTGCGGTGTGCTGTCAACAAAAAGAGCCCCCTTCGGCGTTGGGAACCGCCGAAGGGGGATTTTTTGCGATGAAATAGCGATAGGAAGGTTATGTCCGGCAGCGGGAGCCGGCCGTTTCCAGCAGGATCTGCTGCATCTGCGGCCATTGCGCTTCCATGTCCGCCGCGAGCCGCAGCTGCGCGCGGCAGCGGTCGAGGTTCTGCGTTGGCCGGTCGATCTTGAAATAGACATCGCCGTCCAGATAGTCCTTCAAAAAGCGCATACCAAGCTCGATCGTGATGATCTTTGCGCCAAGCGGCAGGACGCTGATCTCATTTTCTGTCAGTGCGTGCCCGCAGGCGTCAAGATAGCCCTCCAGAAATGCCCGGTAAAGATCAAGACGCAGGAAGACCTTCGAAAGATCCATCTCATCCTCCGCAGCCGAGGACGCGCCGAAGCGCACAGCGTCGCCAAAGTCATAGGCCGAAAGCCCGGGCATGACGGTATCGAGATCGAGCACGCTTCTTGCAAGGCCCGTTTTTTCGTCCAGCAGGACGTTATTGAGCTTCGTGTCATTGTGCGTCACCCGCAGCGGCAGCGCGCCGCTGCGCAGCATCCGGCAGAGCGTACCAAGCTCCTGCTCACGGGCGGAAATGAACGCAAGCTCCGGCCCGGCCTCCCGGACGCGGCCGCAGGCGTCGGCCTCCACTGAAGCGCGCAGCTGGCAGAGCCGGTCCTCGGTGTCGTGAAAGCGGGGGATCGTCTCGTGGAGCGTGGCGGCGGGGAAATCGGCCAGCGCCTGCTGGAACTTGCCGAAGGCGACCGCCGCCTGATAAAAGTCGTTGCAGTCGCGCGGCGCCTCGAGACTGAGGCCGCCGGAGATATAATCATAGGCCCGCCAGAATTCCCCCTGTGCGTCGACGGCATATTTTCTGCCGCCCCTGGCTGTGCAGAGGCGGATCATTTCCAGTCCGGTGTTCTTCTTTGCGATAAAGCGCGAAACTGCGTCAATATTCTCGATCAGCTCCTCCGGGTGCCGGAACGCGACGCGGTTGATGCGCTGGAGCGTATAGACCCTTCCGCTGCTGCAGGTGACGCGGAAGGTGCGGTTGATATGGCCGTTTCCAAACGGCTCGCAGGAGACGGGCGTTCCGTCCAGACAAAACTGCTGTAAGACCTGTTCCATACCTGATCTGACCTTTTCTCTTTGCTGCGCCCTGTAAACAGGACGTTCCTTCTATTCTATCCGTTTTGCCCCCAAATTGCAACCTCCAAGGCAAAAAACGCGCCCGGCTTTGTGAGAATACAAGGCCGGGCCTAGGGTGTATCTGAAAACTCATGATGTGACCGGTAGCGAGGGATTTTTGCGTTGCGCAAGACATTTTTTCGCAGGAATACTGACGTATTTCAAGGAAAAATGACGCGGCGCACCGCAAAAAGGCCCGCTGTCCGGGTGCGTTGGGAGTTTTCAGATACACCCTAAATAGCGCCGCAAAACGCACCTGATTCGCAGGGGCGGACGACTCTGTCCGCCTGCACGAAATGTCTCATGCTTCAAAAATCTATGGCAAAACCGAAGGCACAAGCTCATTTCGTTGCAGGGGCCGATGCCTGCATCGGTCCCTGCAAAACACATACGCCAAAGGCGCTTGTGCTCAGATCTTCTTTTTATCCGGCAGCAGATTCGTCATGCTCTTTAAGCTGATGGCGAGCGTAGACGCGTTGTGCAGGAGCGCCGAGGTCGTCGGAGGCAGGAGTCCGGCCACGCCGAAGACAATCAGACCAAGGTTGAAGCCGACAATGAAGCGGTAATTGCGGTGGATGCGGCCCATGAGGGCCTCGCTGATTCTGCGCAGCGTGACAAGCTCGAACAGATCCTCCGACGCGATGGTGATGTCGGCGATCTCCCGCGCGATAGCCGCGCCGGTCGAAATGGCGACGCCCGCGTCGGCCTCAGACAGGGCAGGGGAGTCGTTTACGCCGTCGCCGATCATGATAACGGTGCGGCCCGCAGCCTTTTCCCGGCGGATGAACGCGGCCTTGTCCTCAGGCAGGACCTCGGCGTAGAATTCGTCCACGCCGACCTCTTCCGCGACGGACGCGGCAGTCCGGCGGTTATCGCCGGTCATCATGACGACCTTGCTGATGCCGCAGGCGTGCAGCGCGCAGATAGCGTCCTTTGCCTCGGCGCGCAGCGGGTCGAAGATGCAGATGACGGCGGCAAGCTCGCCCGCGATGCACAGATACAGATGTGAATACTGCGCGGGCAGGGAATCAAATTTTTCCCGTTCGTCCTCCGGGATGGTGCAGCCCTCGTCTTCAAAGACGAAGTGCGCACTGCCGATGAGCACCTTTTTGCCCTCGACCATGCTGGAAATGCCGTGCGCGACGACATACTGCACCTGCGAATGATATTCCTCATGCTTGAGGCCCTGCTTTTTGGCCTCCTCCACAACGGCGTTGGCCATCGAATGCGGGTAATGCTCCTCAAGGCAGGCGGCCAGACGCAGCATTTCCGTCTCCTCATGTCCGCCGAAGGGCACGATCTGCGCGACCTTCGGCTCGGCGTAGGTCAGCGTGCCGGTCTTGTCGAACACCACTGTATCGGCCCTTGCCACGGCCTCCAGGAAACGTCCGCCTTTGACAGAAATATGATAGCTGCTGCTCTCGCGCATGGCCGAGAGCACCGCGATGGGCATGGCCAGCTTCAGTGCGCACGAGAAGTCGACCATCAGAACAGCCAGCATCTTCGTTACGTTGCGCGTGACGAGATACGTCAGCGCCGTGCCGCCCAGCGTATACGGGACCAGCCGGTCGGCAAGGCGCGCAGCCTTGTCCTCGGCAGTGGACTTGAGCTTTTCCGATTCCTCGATCATGTGCACGATGCGGTCGTACCGGCCTCCGCCGAGCGCCTTTTCCACGTTTACAATGCACTCGCCCTCTTCCACGACCGTCCCGGCATAGACATAGCTGCCCTCGCGCTTCGGCGCGGGCATGGACTCACCGGTGATGGATGCCTGATTGACCGTCGCCTCGCCAGAGACGACCTTGCCGTCGAGCGGAATGAGATTGCCGGTGCGCACGATCATCCGGTCGCCGGGCTTCACATCGCCGATGGGGACGAGCAGCTCGGTTTCGCCGGACTGCAGCCATACCTTGTCGACGTTCAGCGCCATCGCACCGGCCAGATCGGCGACAGACTTCTTGTGCGTCCACTCCTCCAGAATTTCACCCAGCCGCAGCATGAACATGACGGAGCCTGCGGTGTCGAAGTCGCCGCGCACCATCGAGACGGTCACGGCCGTCGCGTCGAGCACGGCGACAGAGAGTTTGCCGTGCAGCAGGGCACTGAGTCCTGCGCGGATGTATTTGACCGAGCGGAACAGCGCGATGGCCGTCTGCACCGGAACCGGCAGGAACAGCCGCGAGAACGCGCGGCGGCAGACGGTAAAAACAAGCTTGTCCTCATACTCGCGGTTGAGCGCGCGGGACGTATGCTCCGGCAGGCGGGCAAGCGCCCGCTCTGACGTGAACGAGAAGGACGAGAGCGCCCGCACGATATCCATGCGCGGGCAGGTATAGGTGATGACGGCGTCCTGCGTCCGGTCGAAGACCTTGACGGACACGACACCGGCAACGCCCTTCAGATCATATTCCAACAGATCCGCTTCGCGCAGCGACATCCGGCGAAGCGCGAGATGCACGCGCATACGCCCGGGCGTCTCATGCAGAATGTTACACTTCATATGCTGATTTGTACCTCCGAAAAACAGAAGAGCCGCAAAAACGGCTCTTCCTTTGCAAACCTAACGGGCTTATTCCGCGTCCGAAGCGGTATCCTCGATCACCTCAGGTGCAGCCTCGGCAGCGCGGCGGTCGTTGATGGCCTTGGCGTCTGCGTAGACATCGTCCGCACCCTCACGCACGGTCGTCACGGCCTGCATGACGCAGTCCTTGGCGCGCAGAACGGCTGCGGTGGTGTGCGCGTAAACGCTCTTTGCTTCCTTGCTGCTGAGAATCTTCAGACCGGCGGTGCCAAACAGAACGCCTGCCGCGAACAAACCAAGATGTTTCATAAAATGTACCTCCTGTTCTGGATTGCTGCCGCACTCAATGTTAGATACGGCTAACAAAAATTAAACACATTTAATTTTCGGCGAGATAATACCACACATTCCCTGAAAATGCAAGCCCATATCCGTAAAAAAACTATGAATTGTACGAAAAACGCAGCCCTCGAAAGGGCTGCATTCTGGTCAGTCAGTCCGCGATCAACGCGGCCATGTCCGCGGCGCTGATCTGATAGACCGCACCGTCGATCCCGTTTTTCCGCAGCGCATCCAGAACGGCGGCCCGGTCGTACCGGCAGCCGGTGAGCGCGCCGGTGATCGCCTCGGCGGAGAGCGTGGAGAAGAAATCGCCCCAGACGGACGCACTGCGGATCACGCCGCGCTGCACGTCCAGCCGGAACGTGAGCTTCCCGCCTAGGAAGCGGCCTGTGCGCTCAAGATTGAAGCGCGGATTCTTGCCGTAGATCGCGTCCCATGCGGCGAATTTCTCCTGCGCCAGCTGGTTGATGCGCGCGTCGTCCTCCGGAGTGACGGTATAGGTATCCGTGCTGCCGCGCATCAGATGGCGCACCATGCAGGATTTGAACTCCTCCACAGAAAGCCTGCGTGGCAGATGCTCGGAGATATTCGTCACGCGGTCGCGCACGGATTTGATGCTCTTGGAGAGAATTTTATAGGGGTCGACCGTGGTGGACGCGACCATCTGCTCGATGTTCGTGTCATAGAGCAAAGAGCCATGATGCACAATGCAGTCGCCCAGACGGTACTGCGCGTTGCCGGAAAACTTCCTGCCGTCGATCAGCAGATCGTTGCGGCCATTGAAGCTGGCGTCCGCGCCCAGCTCGCGCACCGCGTCCACGACGGGACCGATATACTGCGCGAATTCAATCTGCTGCTCCGGCGAGTGCTCAATGAACGTGAACTGCCAGCCGCCGAGGTCCGTGTAGATCGTCCCGCCGCCGGACATACGGCGCACGAGACGAATGCCGTGCGCGTCGGCGTACGGCTTGTTAATCTCTTCGAGAATATTCTGGTACTTGCCGACCATCAGTGTCGGCGTTGTGCGCCAGAAGAGGAAAACCGTGTCCGGCAGGCGCTTTTCCGTGGCAAAATAGTTCTCAAGGCCAAAATTATAGTAAACGTCGGTCGAACCCGTCTCAATATAGATCATGCACGTCCTCCAGCGCCTCCCACGCGCGGTAGGAGCTGCGGGCCAGCGGCGCGGAGGCCACATGGCGGAAGCCCTTACTTAGCGCCAGCTGCTTATAGCGCGCAAAATCCTCCGGCGTTGCGTACCGGTCGAGCTTCCAGTGCTTTTCCGACGGCTGGAGATACTGTCCGATCGTCAGAATGTCGCAGCCGGTGGCCAGAATATCATCCATGAGGACCGAGATCTGCTCGTCCGTCTCGCCAAGGCCGACCATGAATCCGGTCTTGGTCAGGATCGTCGGATCCTTTTCCTTTACATAGCGCAGAACGCCCAGCGTCCGCTCATAGCCCGCCTGCGGGCGGACGGCCTTCTGAAGCTCTTTGACCGTCTCAATATTCAGATTGAACACATCCGGATGCGCGGCGATGACAATGTCGGCGGCCTCATGGCTGCCCTTCATGTCGCTCGTCAGCGTCTCGACCGTCGTGCCGGGGCACAGCGCGCGGATGGCGTGGACAGTCTTCGCAAAGTGCTCCGCGCCGCCGTCCGGCAAATCGTCGCGCGTCGAGCAGGTCAGAACGACGTGGCGCAGCCCCAGCTTTTTTGCCGCCTGCGCAACGTTTTCCGGCTCGTCCGGGTCGGGTGGCAGGGGCTTGCCGCACGTGACGTTGCAGAACCGGCAGTTGCGGGTGCAGACATCGCCGAGAATCATAAACGTGGCGGTGTGCTTCTGATAGCACTCGCCGAGATTCGGACAGTTTGCCGCCTTGCAGACCGTGTTGAGCTTCAGATCGCGCATCAGCTCCGCGACCTCATTCACCGCCTGCTGGTTATAGCGGACGCGCAGCCATTCAGGTTTCCGTTCCATTCCGTCTCCCGCCTTTACTTCGTTTCGACGATCGCGACCGGGGCCAGCGCATCGATGGTGTCGCCCTCCTCGCACAGCTGACGGCGCAGAATACCGTCCTCCGTGGCCTCGATCTGGTTGACGACCTTGTCCGTCTCGATCTCGTACAGGGCGTCGCCCTTGTGGATCTCGTCGCCCTCGTCCTTGAGCCAGGCGCACAGAACGCCGCTCTTCATTTCGGGCTGCAATTTCGGCATAACAAGCTGCTTTTCCATAATCAAATGCTCCTTTTCATTACATCAGACAATCCAGTAATTCTTCCGCCCGTTCGCCCGCAAGCGTCCGGCAAAGCTCCAGAAACAGCGCCGGATCGAGCCGGACGCCGTTCAGCATGGCGCACAGCGCCTGCGCGTCAAGCGCGTCAGAGCGCACCTCGGCATTGCGGAGCAGGCCGCGCCTGGCCTCATACCGCACAAAAATCGGTTTCCCGGCAAATTCGGCACGCTTTTCATACGTAAAGGCCGGGGTCTTGCCCCACGTCCAGTCCCACGCATGATAAGTCTCATCCGCAAGCCTCCGTACCTCGGCCAGCTGCGGCTCTGTCAGCCGGATCTGCTCCGAGCCGGGCGGCAGCAACTGCTCCGCCAGCCGCTTTGCGAACGTGACGATCTCGCAGTCGTCCTTGAGATAAGGGCGCAGATTCGTGACCGTGCAGATGGCCGATTCCGTGCCCTTGGAGCAGAACGCGTCGTTTTTCCTGCCGGTCGTGATCTCATCTAGCAGCGACAGGTCGGAATCAAACAGCAGCGTCCCATGGTGCAGGACGCGCCCGCCCGCGATCTTCTGCGCACTGCCGGAGATTTTCTTGCCGTCCACGGCGATATCGCAGGTGCGGTTTTTCTGCGCCGGAACGCCGAGCGCGTTCAGCGCCCGGATGACCGGCTCCAGACAGCGGTCGTAGTCGAGCGGCCCCGTCTGGTCGGATATGAGCGTATAGTTGAGGTTCCCAAGGTCATGATAGACCGTCCCGCCGCCCGACATCCGGCGCACGACGGGAATACCCCTGTCCAGAAGCGCACGCATATGCACCTCCCGGCAGATATTCTGATAGCACCCGACGACGACAGCAGGCCGGTTGCGCCACAGCAGCAGCACATCGCCCTCACGGTAGGTGCGGAACACATAGTCCTCAAACGCCTGATTAAAAAACGGGTCATGCGATGTTGTTTCGATTTGAATCATGCGGAAATCCTTCCGTTTCTGATTTCTTTTTTTATTTTATCACAGGTATCCACAAAAAACAACAGAAAGCTGCGGGCGTGCAGACCAAAAGGCTCCCGCGCCGGTGCTTCATGGGTAGGTCGGGGATCAGGCGCTGCACCTGTTACCGTCCGCGTTCCCGCAGCTTCCGCATCACGCTCGGGTAGCGCGACGCGTCCGTATGCGGCAGGAATCTGGCCGCCTGCATATTCTCTACGAATTTTTCCATCTCCCCGAACTGCACATACGTCGCAAGCGCGCGGATCTGATCCAGCCGCGCCCGGCAGCTCGTATCCAGCAGCAGGCGTTTTGCGCCTGCGAGGGAGGAGTTGCCGAGAATTTTGAATTTTTCGCGCGGCAGATCGGGGTACAGACCGACCGTAATCGCGGATTCCAGATCATAATGCGTCCCGAAGCCGCCCGCGAGATAGAACGCGCCGATCTCCGACGGACTGACGTTCACGCTTTCCAGAAGCGTCGCGACCATCGTATGCGCGGCGGCCTTGCAGGTCAGAAATTCCCCGATGTCGTCCTGTGTAAAATAGAGCGGCACATTGCCGTCGTAGGCGTAGATGATGGCCGGGACGTTACGCTGTCTGGTATCGTCCCACACGTCGCGGATGCACGGCGAGGCGCTTTTCTGCAGATTTCCCGCCGAATCGATCCAGCCGGACAGAAACCCCTCCGCGATCAGATCGAGAATGCCGGAGCCGCAGATGCCCTTCGGCGCGAGACCCCCGACCGTCTCGTACCGGAGCCGGTTGTCGGGCCCGATTTTGATGCGGCAGATCGCGCCCGGCTCGGCGCGCATACCGGATCTGCTGACCGCGCCCTCAAGCGCAGGCCCGGCGGCTCCCGCTCCCATGAGCAGAAATTCCCGGCAGCCGAGCACCAGCTCGCCGTTTGTGCCGATATCGAGAAACAGCGCCAGATCCTCCCGCGTGTCGAGATCCGTCATCAGAAGACCGCTCGTGATATCGCCGCCCAGATAATTTGCGATCGCGGGCATACAGAAAATATTCCCCGCGATGGGAAGTCCAAGCTCGGACGCGCGCAGAACGCCGGGGTCAAAAAATACCGGCGTATAGGGACTCTGGAACACCTGCCACGGGTCGCAGCCGAGGAAAAAGTGCAGCATCGTCGTATTGCCGCCGACCGTCATGGCCGAGACAGCCTCCGGCGGAACACCAGTCTGCGCGCAGCAGCGCTCGATCATCTGCCGCACGTCGTCAAGCGTCAGCGCCTGAAGCGTGTGCAGATTGTCAGGGTTCTCCTTCACGGCCAGAATGCGGTCGAGGATATTCGCGCCGAACTGCGTCTGGCTGTTGGTACAGGCTGCCTCCGCAAGCGTCTTCCCGGAGAGCAGGTCGACAAGCTCCATCTGCATCGTCGTGCTGCCGATATCGAGGCAAAGACCATAATTCCGGTCTGTCGTGTCCCCCGGCTCGACGCGCACGACATCCGTCCCGCCCGCACCCGGGCAGAGCGTCACCGTAACGCGATAGCCCGCCTCGTGCAGCACCGGATACAGCTGCTGCATACACCCGAGCGTCAGACGGCAGCCCTCCGGCAGCGCGGCCAGCAGCCGTTCCCGCGCGGCAAGCGTATCTCCGGCGGACGGCTCCGGCAGCGTCAGATATCGTTTTTCCGTCAATGCGTTCATAAAGACTCCTCACGCCCGGCTTCCCAGCAGGAAGCAGAGAATCCCGTAGCCGGGGGCAAGCAGGTCGAAGACCCACCGGTTCGCGTCGACGCTGCGCTCGCCCATATCGATCACGGCGGTCGCGTTTTTCAGCCGCTTCGCCGTTTTGTAAAGCCTTCTGTCCTGATGCCCGTGCGCCTCTCCGGCGCGCATCCAGCGGTCAAAAATGCCGTCCAGATACGCGTGGATCAGCAGCTCCGTGGCCATGGAGCGCTCCGTAATGTGCAGCTGCGCGCCGTGCTCCGCCGCGTAGCCGTCCAGAATCATGCGGCTGAGCGGCAGCGAGCCGTTGCCCCGCTGCCGCAGATAGGTCATAAGCGCGCCGTTCGTCGTCAGATGCACGGCGCGGTCCGTATAGGAAAGCTCCACGCCCTCCGGCAGCCTCTGTGTTTCCATGCAATGCGCTTCCTTTGTTTTTTCTTATCTTACCACATCCCGCGCAGCCGCGCAAGGCTTCCCTTATCCTGCGGAGCATGGCACGAAAATGCCCGGACGGCAGCGCGTCCGGGCATTTTGTCAGGTCTGCTTGTCAGAAATGGGAGGCTGCGGCTCCTCCGGCGGTGCAGGCTCCTCGTCAGGGGGAACGGCTGTGCCGGGGTCTTCCTCAGCGGGAGGCGCAGACTCTTCCGGGTCCTCGACGGGCGGCTCCTCCGGAACGGGTGCCGGGCAGGCGGGCGTCTGGGGCTGATCCCAGTAATATTCGCCCGTCATATCCTCGTCATAGCGCAGCCGGAGCGTTCCGCCGCCAAGCAGGTCGCGCAGGATATCGACGTGGCAGTAGCCGCCGTCAAGCTGCATGATGTTCCAGTAATAGCTTTCGCTGCCGCGCATACCGCTGACGGTCTGGCAGGTAAGGCCCGCCTCATCGCACAGCAGCTGCCAGCTCTGCGCCATGCTTTTGCTGTCGGCAATGCCCTGGCAGAGCGCGGAATAGACCGGGGTGCGGCTGGTGCCCTCCTGATATGGGAAGCGCTCGGCCAGATACGTAAACAGCAGCGAGGCCTTTTCCGTCTCGCTCGTGCAGTAGCGGACATAAATTTCCGCCGCGCGCAGACTCTCGGATACGTCCTGCTGCATACTCCGCAGCTCCAGCCGGGAGGCCGGATAGTCGAATACCAGCTCCACAATGCGGTTGCGGGCGTCAGCCGGATAGGACGTGACGGTCAGCTCCGGCTGCGCGGACTGCTCCTTCAGATGCGCGCCGCAGTAATCCTGCACAAGCGCCGCATAGTCGGGCTGGCCCGGATAGGTCGCGTAGAGCGTCAGATGGTCGTCGTAATTCTCCAGCGCCTGACACAGCAGACGCTTTGCCTCCGACTCGCTGCCGACATATTCGATCTCGTCCAGCGGCGTGCGCACATCGCGGAACGTGATATCGATCCTGATCTCGTAATAGGCGACGATCAGCGTACAGTCGTGCGTGATATAGTCGATGGCGTACGCGCCGATCGGATCCTCGCGCGAAAACTCGTACACGGCGGCGGGAAGATCCTCCTCGACGTCGCCGGAATATTGGCTCGTATGGATCACGCCATGCTCCACGCCGTTCTGCACGAGCGTCCGCAGGGCGTTCTTGAGCGACTTATAATCGCGAACCGTCAGCACGTCGCTCTGCGGCTCGGCCTTTGTGCCCGTGTTGTGCGGGGTCACAAGGGTGTAGGAGGACGGGACCAGCCTGCTGCACCCGCACAGGGCTGCCAGCAGCAGAGCAAGCGCAGCCGTCATCATCCAGCGTTTCAAAGCAGCCCCTCCTTGCCGTTATAATTCCTCACCCGAGACGCGGAAGCCCTCGCCCAGGACCTGGTGCGCGGGAAGCAGGATCACAAACGCGTCCGGATCGATCTCACGCACGATGGATTTCAGCTCCGGCAGCTCCTTCTGCCGCACGGCGGACATCAGCACGGGCCGGGGACTGCCGGTATAGCTGCCGCTGCCCTCCAGTACGGTCGCGCCGCGGTCGAGCCGGGTTCCAATCTGCTCGGAGACGGTCTGGTAGTGCTCGGAGATGATCAGCGCGACGGTCGAATGATCCAGCCCGTAGAGCAGCTGATCCATCACGAACGACGATGCCGCCAGCGGAAGCGCACTGTAGAGCGTCTTGGACAGATCGTGGAACACGATGCCGGTCAGCGTGATGATGAACAGGTCGATCGCCAGCATGACCT
>OKSC01003069.1_pt1 | contig 13102 bp, 10 predicted proteins | sample 1601161 | NCBI WGS metagenome assembly OKSC01 (sample SAMEA3541552, study PRJEB24748) | human gut metagenome | biome: human gut; feature: human-associated habitat; material: faeces | place: China | collected 2012
CATAACGACGACGGTATCCGACATGGTCAGGGCTTCCTCCTGATCGTGGGTGACGTAGACGAAGGTGATGTTCATTTCACGCTGCAGGCGCTTCAGCTCCAACTGCATCTCCTTGCGCAGCTTGAGGTCGAGCGCGCCGAGCGGCTCGTCAAGCAGCAGGACGCGGGGCTGGTTGACCAGGCTGCGGGCAATGGCCACGCGCTGCTGCTGGCCGCCGGACAGCTGGTAGATGCTGCGGCGTTCAAAGCCCTTCAGGCCGACGATCTCGAGCATCTCGAGCACCTTCGGGCGGATCTCATCCTCGGTCATCTTTTTCAGGCGCAGGCCGAAGGCGACGTTCTCAAACACGTTCAGGTGCGGGAACAGCGCATACTTCTGGAACACCGTGTTCACAGGCCGCTTGTACGGCGGCATGTTGGCGATGTCTTTGCCATCAAAAAAGACATTGCCCGATTTCGGTGTTACAAAGCCGGCAATCACACGCAGGGTCGTCGTCTTGCCGCAGCCCGAGGGGCCCAGGAAGGTGACAAACTCCTTGTCGTGGATGTCCAGCGAAAGTCCGTCCAGGACCTTCTGCCCATCGAATTCGACAACAATGTCTTTCAGAGATACGATCAGATTTTCATTCATTTTTATTGCATCCCCCTTTGCGGAATTTCCCGTTACAGCACTCTCTTTACGCACCGTTTCTTCCTTAGGCCGGCACAGAGTCCTTGACGAGTCAGCGCCAATTATGCCGCCCCGCAAAGGTTTGTTACACGACTCCCTGCTGAAGAAGCCGCTGCAAGCAGCACATACAACGCCAATGTGTCAGGGCAGAAAAGATTTACCCTATAGATGCACACACAAGGTATATTATACGGCTTGTGGAATGTTTGTCAATAAGAACTTTTTAACAAATTGGTAAAGAAGCGTTCATGATTTTGTAAAAGAAACGGCTTTTTTAAAAATGTGCGATGCAGCAATGTTTATAAAAATCGAGGCAGCCGCCGCCGCAAAAAGCACGGCACTGGGCAGGGCAGCAAAGCGGCCGTACAAAAGCCCGAACGCCGCCTGCCCGACCGGCTGGGTCAGGCAGGCACAGACATACCGACTGGCGGTTTGTATGTAGGCTGAATAATACGGCGGCTGGAACCGCCGTTGAAATGATTGGGTGCTTTACACGCGGCATTGAAAAAGCTCTATGAAAAAGGGCGGCACGACGCGCAGGTGATAGCAGATTCTATAAAGTAAAAATGGCACAGAACGCTGCAGCTTTGCGTTCTGTGCCGTTTGGCTATTTGGCTATGGTCACGCCAGATTCAGCCGTTTCGTCATGAGCCACTGGGTCAGTGCCCACAGCAGGGCATCGACAAGGGCAATCAGCGCAAAGACGGCGAGCAGGGGGAGTACGATAACGCCCAAGGTATTGTCGGGACCGAAAAACGACGCGGCGCTGAAGTTAGTATTGTTCAGGTACTTGTACCCGCGAAACGCGACAAAGACTGCCGTCACAAGGGCTGCCATCTGCCCGATAAAGCCGATGACAAAGTAGGCGGCAATGCTGATGAGCAGCCGCTGCTGGGTAAACTGCGCGGCAAAGGCACAGGCCAGATATGCGTGCAGCAGTGCGCCCGCGATAAGGGCCAGTATAATCAAAAGCATTGCAGACCAGATGGCGACATCCTCGGCAGTGACGCGGCTGAAATCAGATGCAAACCCGCCGCCACTGACCGTGTCGGTAGTCAGCATGCCGCAAAGTGTAAAAAATACCATGCCGAACAGCGTCCATACCGTGCCGCAGATGACCTTAGCAGCAATGTGCTGCCAAATGGGCACGGGCAGAGCCAGCATCAAGTACCCGCGCTCGCCCAACAGGCGGTAAAACTGCTGAATTTCAATAAAAGAGCAGATGGCGAGCACAACAAGAAGGCTTACGGCAGATGCCAGTGCCAGCAAGGCCATGGCGACCCCGGCCAGCGGCAGCCTGTCGGAGGTGTTCTGGACAAAACGGCTCAGAATATTAGTAAAAATGTTCAGCACAAGCACGCCCGCCGCAATGGGCAGAACAACACGGCCTGTGGATTTGAACTCATAACGTAAAAGCTTCGTCAGCATTTGTAAACCTCCCGGAAGTAAGCGTCCACGCTCTCCCCTGTTTCCTCGCGCAGCTCGTCGACGGCGGCCTGGCGCAGGACCTTGCCGTCCTGTAAAAGAATGACCTCGTCCAGCACCTTCTCAATGTCGCCGATGAGGTGCGTGGACAGCATAAGCGCGGCATCCTCACTGTAGTTGTGCAGGATGGTGCTTAAAATGTAGTCGCGGGCGGCGGGGTCCACGCCGCCCAGAGGCTCATCCAGCAGGTAGAGCCTGGCGGCACGGCTCATCGTCAGGCAGAGCTGCATCTTTTCCTGTGTGCCCTTGCTCATGGAATCGATTTTGTCCCGCCCGCCGATATGCAGGTCGGCCAGCAGGGCGTTTGCCTTGACTTTGTCAAAATCGGTGAAGAAATCCGCGTACAGGCTTACGGCATCGTCGGCGGTGAACTCCGTCGGCAGGGCCATACGGTCCGGCAGATAGCTGGTGACAGCCTTGGTGAAAACGCCGACAGGAACTTTATCAATAATGACGCTGCCCGCCGTGGGCTGCAAAAGACCGGCGGAGATTTTCATAAGCGTTGTTTTGCCGCTGCCGTTGGGGCCAAGCAGGCCAACGAGCTTGCCCGGCGTGACGGCAAAGTCCACGCCGTTCAGCGCAGCGGTGCGGCCATAGCGCTTGGTCAGGCCGTGTACCTCATAAATTGCATCCATGGTTTACTCCTTTTTTTGTGCCTGCTGTGCGGTCTCGCGCAGCAGGGTCTCGATTTCGGCTTCGGTCAGGCCGAGGGCTTGCATCTGGTGCAGAAACTCCGCCGCAAGCGTGCCGGCACGCCGACGGCGCAAGGCCTGCAGGGCAGTGTCATCCGCTGTGACGGTGCGCCCGGCGGTGCGCTGCGCCTGCAAAAGGCCGCGGCTTTCCAGCTCCTGCAAAGCGCGCTGCATGGTGTTGGGGTTGACCCCGGCGTCAGCGGCCAGCTCCCGCACGGGCGGAATGCGGCTGCCGGGCGGGAACTCCCCCGCGACGAGGGCAAGCTCCAACTGCTCGACCAGCTGCACATAGACCGGGCGGCCCGCAGTAATGTTCCAGTTCATGGTGTTTTATGCTCCTTTTGTATTATTGTGTTAAGAGCTTAATACAATAATACACGCGGGATACAGCTTTGTCAATAGAAAAAAACAAAAAAATCCCCCGCCGGGCTGGCGGAGGAAATATTGCATGATACAACGTCAGGAAATATGATCCTCGATCCATGTCAACACGTAGTCGAACACCTCGTCGCGGTTTGTTTCGTTGTGCAGCTCGTGGCGGCCTCCTTCAAAAATCTGGCAGGTCAGATCCCTGACACCGGCGTCGCCCAGCATAGCCCAGACCTTGCGCACGCCGCTGCCGTAGTCGCCGACGGGGTCGCAGTCACCGGCAATCAGCAGCACGGGCAGATCCTTGTCAATAGCCTGTGCCCATGCCTTTGTGCTGACGTGGTTGAGCGTCGCGAGCATCTCGCGGTAGGTCGCAGCGGTAAACCGGAAGGTGCACAGCCCGTCGGCGTCATAGGCTTTCACAACGCTTTTGTCGCGGGAAAGCCAGGCGTTGGGCGACTGCGCGTTCTCAATTTTCCTGCAATAGCTGCCGAAGTTCAGCTTGACCATCAGCGGCGAGACATAGCGCGGCCCCTTGACGCGGGCAATCAGCCCGGCCAGCCGCTGGCCGACGACATTCATAAAGCTGGGGCCTGCCGTGCCGGAAATGACCAGCGCCGTGATGCTTTCCGGCCACTTCTCGGCGTACCAGCGCGCGTAAAAGCTGCCCATGCTGTGGCCGTAGAGGATGATGGGCGTATCGGGAAAGCGCTCGTGCAGGATACGGTTCATCGTGTGCAGGTCGTTCAGGAGGTGGCAACGGCCATTCGGCTCACCGTAGTGGCCGTGCTCCCCTGCCTGGGCGGTGTCACCGTGGCCGAGATGGTCGTTGCCCGCCAGCGCAATGCCGTGGGCAGCGTAGAACTCGGCCATCGGTGCATAGCGGCGCACATATTCGCACATGCCGTGGCTGAGCTGAAGGACGGCCCGCACAGGCTGGCCGGGTACGGTGTAGAGGAATGCGGAGGAGGTGTGCTTTCCGTCCGACGACGGGAAGGCAATGGCTTCGCAGTGGAGGTTGGGCATGATTACAGTTCTCCTTTGATTTTTTTCCAGTATTGTGCGAAAGCCTGCTCGTTTTTATTATCGCCGGGGACATAGTACTGCCGGTCCTTAATGGCGTCGGGCAGGTATTGCTGGGCGGTCCAGTGGTTGGGGTAGTCATGCGGGTAGAGGTAGTGCTGCCCCTTGACCTTGGCGTCCGCGCCGTCGTAGTGCTTGTTTTGCAGCTGGCGCGGGATGGGCCCGGTGCGCCCGGCCTGAATGTCCGCAATGGCGGCATTGATGCCGTCGTGGGCGGAGTTGGACTTGGGCGCGGTAGCCACCAGTACCACGGCATCCGCCAACGGCAGACGGGCCTCCGGCAGACCGACGGCGTTGGCAATGTCAACAGCGGCCTTGACGATGGGGATGATCTGCGGCCAGGCCAGGCCGACGTCCTCGCACGCGCAGACCATCAAACGGCGGCAGGCGCTGGGCAGGTCACCCGCTTCCAGCAGACGGCCCAGATAGTGCAGCGCTGCGTCGGGGTCGGAGCCGCGCATCGACTTCTGGTAGGCCGAGACGATGTCATAATGGTCGTCGCCGAGCTTATCATACCGCATGGCCGTGCGCACGGCGACCTGCTGCACCATGTCCAGTGTGATCGTGCGGCTGCCGTTTTCTACGGGTGCAGCGGTGACGGCAAATTCCAGATTGCCCAGCGCCTTGCGCATATCGCCGCCCGCACTCTGGGCCAGGTATTCCAGCGCGTCGTCGGGAATGAGCACGGGAGACTTGTCCTCAGCCCCGAGGCGCGCAGCGGCGCTGCGCAGCCCGGTGCGGATGTCGTCGGTGGTCAGGGATTTGAACTCAAACACCGTGCAGCGGGACAGAAGCGCGTTATATACATAAAAGTAGGGATTCTCGGTGGTGGAGGCAATCAGGGTGACGGTACCCTGCTCCACGCATTCCAGAAGGCTCTGCTGCTGGCGCTTGTTAAAATATTGTATCTCGTCAAGATATAAAAGAATGCCGCCCGACGCGCCGAGTGTGCCGATGTCCGCGAGCACCGACTTGATGTCGCTCGTAGAGGCCGTCGTGCCGTTGAGCTTGTGCAGCTGCATACCGCTGCCCGCTGCAATGATGCTGGCAACGGTGGTCTTGCCGACGCCGGACGGGCCGTAGAAGATCATGTTGGGAATCTTGCCGCTCTCGACAGTGCGGCGGAAAACCTGATTTTTGCCGAGTAGATGCTGCTGGCCGCAGACCTCATCCAGGGTGCGCGGGCGCAGACGCTGTGCCAATGGTTCCATTTTGCGTTCCTTTTTTTAGATAAGTTTGAGATAGTGTACCAAAACATCATACTTCTATACTTGATTATAACGGCTCGGCGTGGTAGAATCAAGAGAAAAGGATTGAAACGGAGAAAATGCTGTGACCAAACAAGAGCTGGCTGCGATCTGTATTGCGCGCCTGAAGGCAGAATATCCAGATTCCGACTGCACGCTGGATTATGACCATGCGTGGCAGCTGCTTGTGTCGGTGCGGCTGGCGGCCCAGTGCACCGATGCCCGCGTAAACGTGGTGGTGCAGGAGCTGTTTGCCAAGTACCCCGGCGTAAAAGAGCTGGCTGCAGCGGATCCTGCGGATATTGAGGCCATCGTCAAGCCATGCGGGCTGGGCCACAGCAAGGCACGGGATATTTCGGCCTGTATGCGGATACTGCGCGACAGGTACGACTGCCATGTGCCGGATGATTTCAACGCGCTGCTTGCCCTGCCCGGCGTGGGCCGCAAGAGTGCGAATCTGATCATGGGGGACGTATTCGGCAAGCCTGCCATCGTGACGGACACCCACTGCATCCGGCTGTGCAACCGCATCGGGCTGGTGGACAACGTCAAGGAGCCGGCCAAGGTCGAGCGGGAGCTGTGGAGGATCATCCCGCCTGCGGAGGGCAACGGCTTCTGCCACCGGCTGGTGGACCATGGCCGCGCCGTGTGCACAGCCCGCACCAAGCCCTACTGCGACAAATGCTGCCTGGCGGACGTATGCCGGGCACGAAAGGAATTTTTGCATGAATAAAACGACGGAAAACCGCCTGGGCGGTGAGCTGCGCAGCCAGCAGGCAGCCCGGCGCCTGCTGGAGGAGCTGCGCCGCGGACGCTATGCAGACGCCGCCCAGCTGCCCAGCGAGCTGGAGCTGGCCGATGTTCTGGGCGTGAGCCGCACCGTGGTGCGCGATGCCCTGAGCGATCTGGAGCGCGACGGCTATGTGGAGCGTGTGCGCGGCATCGGCACCCTTGTCAACCGCGATGTGGTCCGGGTCGAGAACCGCATGGACCAGAAGCTGGAATTCAACCGCATGATCCGCTCAATAGGACGCGTGCCCCACAGCGATAACCTGATGGTCACGCGGGAGACTGCCATGCCGGAGCTGGCCGCAAAGCTCGGCCTTGACCCGGAGCGCGAGCACACACTTGTGTTTGTGCGCCGCCGGGTACTGGCCGATGAAACGCCGGTGCTCTACTCCACCGATATTCTGCCGCTGGCGCTGTTTGGCGGCAAGCGGCTGGATACGATCGATTTCAGCCGCCCGATCTTTGAGATCGTGGAGCAGCACTGCCATGTGGAGGTCACCGAGACGCTGACGACGCTGCAAGCCGTACAGGGGGTGCCCGGCATCCGCCGCCAGCTGGGGCTGCGCCCGGAGCAGGCGCTTTTGCAGCTGGATGAGATCTGCTATTCCCGAACCTGCAAGCCGGTGCTTTGCTGCCAGACCTGCTATACGGATTTCTTTGACTTTGCGATGGTGCGCAAGCTGATTTGATTTTGAACGGCACAGCGCCGTTTGGAATAAATAGAGTAAACAAAGGGGATTGTGTATGAGACATTTGATCGACCCGGCGGATTTCACGCTGGAAGAAACGCTCAGCCTGATGGACCTTGCAGACCGTATCCATGATGACCCGGCTGCCTATAAAGATGTAGCTGCCCGTAAGCGGCTGGCAACACTGTTCTACGAACCGAGCACCCGTACCCGTCTTTCGTTTGAGGCGGCCATGCTGAACCTGGGCGGTCAGGTACTGGGCTTTCCCGATGCCGGTGTTTCCAGCGCCTCCAAGGGCGAGACCGTAGCCGATACCATCCGCGTGATCAGCTGTGTGGCAGACATTGCCGCCATGCGCCACCCCAAGGAGGGAGCACCGCTGCGCGCGTCCCGCTACAGCCGCATTCCGGTCATCAACGCCGGTGACGGCGGCCACAGCCACCCCACCCAGACGCTGCTGGACATGATGACGATCCGCCAGCGCAAGGGGCACTTGGATCATCTGACCATCGGCTTCTGCGGCGACCTCAAGTTTGGCCGCACGGTGCACAGCCTGATCAAGAGCCTGTCCCGTCTGCCGGGCATGAAGTTTGTGCTCATCTCACCCGAGGAGCTGCGCGTGCCGGATTACATCATCAGCGAGATCCTCGAGCCTAACAACATCCCCTATGTTGAGACACGCAGCATGGAGGAGGCTCTGCCCGATTTGGACGTCCTCTACATGACCCGCGTCCAGCGTGAGCGGTTCTTTAATGAAGAAGATTACATCCGCCTGAAAAACAGCTATGTCCTGACAAAGGAAAAGCTGGCTCTGGCCCCCGCGGATATGCCGGTGCTGCATCCCCTGCCCCGTGTGAATGAGATCACGCTGGACGTGGATGACGACCCGCGCGCAGCGTACTTTGACCAGGTGCAGAACGGCGTCTATATGCGCATGGCGCTGATCATGACTTTGCTGGGTCTCAAAGACCCCAAGACCGGGGAGGTAGCGTTCAATGTTGAAGGTTGATGAAATCCAGAACGGCGTGGTCATTGACCACATTACCGCAGGCACGGGTCTGGCGCTCTACCACATGATGGAGCTGGAAAAGCTGAACAATGCCAGCGTGGCCCTTTTGCAGAACGTCCGCAGCCAAAAGGACGGAAAAAAGGACATAATAAAGATCGAGGGCGATGTCAGCGAGATGAGCTTTGACGTTCTCGCCTATGTCGACCCGAAAATCTCCATCACCTTTATCCGGAACGGCAGGGTGACGGAGAAGAAACACCCCGAGCAGCCCAAGCGGCTGGTCAACGTCATCAAATGCACGAACCCGCGCTGCATCACTTCTATCGAGGAGGGCTGTGACCACATCTTTGCCCTGACGCCGAGCGGACGCTATCGCTGCATCTACTGCGAGCAGGAGTTCCGCGTAAAACCGTAAATGAGGTAACACTATGGAAAAGCCGAAATTTCACCTGAACCCTAATGAGGAAATCGTTAAAACCATCCGCGAGGGCCTCAAGCGCACGGGCGGCTACTGCCCCTGCCGCTTGCAGCACATTTCGGAGAATATCTGCATCTGCAAGGAGTTCAAGGAGCAGCTGGCCGACCCGGACTACCACGGGGCGTGCCATTGCGGGCTGTATGTGAAGGATTGAGGATTTTCCCTTTTTACAACAATTATAATAAGCAATAAGAAAAACGAGGTATCTGCCACGGAAAGCAGGTACCTCGTTTTGCTTATGCTACACGCACGCCGCCAGTGTATCCTCGGTCAGGATAATGTGCCCGTCGGCGTCCACATCGGCGGTGTAAACGGTGCCGGGGTGGGCTGTACCGGCAGCGATGCGGTCCGCAAGGGCCTGCTCTACGGCACGGCTGACGGTGCGGCGCAGCTCCCGCGCACCGTAGGGCGGCACCTTGTCCCCGGCCAGCACCTTGGCTGCGGCGGGCGTGTGGTGCAGCGTGTAGCCCTGTCGAGTTGCGCGCTGCTCAAGCTCGACAAGCAGCCGGTCTGCAATCCCGGCCAGTTGCTCCGGGCCGAGCGGGTCAAAGAGGACGGTCTCATCCAGGCGCCCCATCAGCTCGGGGCGGAAAAACTCCTTGGCCTCCTGGATGGCTTGCTGGCCGCGGCGCCGGGTCTCGGCAGCGGCGGCCCCAAAGCCCAGCGGCGACGTCTGCCCGGACAGACACCGCGCACCCAGATTAGAGGTGAGCAAAATAATCGTGTTGGAAAAATCCGCCCGGCGTCCCTGGGAGTCGGTCAGATTGCCGTCCTCCAAGATTTGCAGCAGCAGGTTCTGGATGTCGCTGTGCGCCTTTTCGATTTCATCAAATAAGACAACACTGTACGGGCGGCGGCGCACGGCCTCGGTCAGCTGGCCTCCCTCGTCGTGGCCGACATAACCCGGCGGCGCGCCGAGCAGCCGTGCGACGGTATGCCGCTCCATATACTCCGACATGTCAAAGCGCAGCAGGGCTTTTTCGCTGCCGAACCAGCATTTTGCCAGCGTGCGTGCCAGCTGGGTCTTGCCGACGCCCGTCGGCCCGAGGAACAGCATAGCTCCGATGGGCCGCCCGCTCTCCCGCAGGCCGGTGCGGCTGCGTCGGATGGCAGATGCTACGGCGGCCACGGCCTGCGGCTGGCCGATGACCTCGGCGGCAAGGCGCTGTTCCAAATTAGCAAGCCGCTCCCTCTCGGCTTCGCCCACGCGCTCTGCGGGCACGCCGCTGGCCTTGCTGACGACCCTTGCAATATCGGCGGGGGTCAGTGCCCGGCGGTTCCCACTGGCATCGGCAATGCGGCGAGCCGCGGCGGCTTCGTCCAGCAGGTCAATGGCCTTGTCGGGCAGATACCGTCCGGGCAGGTAACGCACGCTCAGCTCCACCGCGGCGTGGATGGCCTCGGGCGGGATGCTGACACCGTGGTAGCGCTCATACCGCGGCATCAGTCCGGCCAGAATCGTTTCCGCGGCAGCAGGGGTGGGCTCCTCGACCATGACCCTTCCAAAGCGGCGCTCGAGCGCGGAATCCTTCTGGATGGTTTTGCGGTATTCCTCAGGCGTGGTTGCGCCGATGAGCTGAATTTCGCCGCGTGCCAGCATCGGCTTTAAGATGCTGGCGGCGTCAATGGCTCCCTCCGCCGCCCCGGCCCCGGCAATGATGTGGATTTCATCGATAAACAAAATCGTTGAGCGGTCACGGTACAGTTCTTCCAACAGGTTCTTGAACCGCTCCTCAAAGTCGCCGCGGTATTTGGTGCCCGCGACCATCGACGCCATGTCCAGCGCCAGCACCCGCTTGCCGCGCAGTGCCGGGGTGATCTGCCCCGCGGCGATCCGCTGCGCCAGTGCCTCCGCCAGCGCAGACTTGCCGACACCCGGCTCACCCAGGAGACAGGGGTTGTTTTTCTGGCGGCGGCAGAGAATTTCAATCATGCGATCCAGCTCGGCATCACGGCAGAGCACCGGGTCGAGCCGCCCCTCCTGTGCGAGGCGCGTCAGGTCGCGGCCGTATTTATCGCTGGGGCGGCCTGTGCGGGAGGCAGCCATCCGCGGCTGGGCGGGCAGCACAAGCTGACCGGAAAGCTGGCGGCATTCCCGCGCGGCCTGCGGAAGCTCGATGCCCAGAGCGGCCAGCCACCGGCTGGCTGTGCAGGACGAATCCTCGAGGATGGCGCAGAGCAGGTGCTCGTTCTCCGCCCTGGCGGCACTGGCCGCGTGCGCACCCAGCACGGCAAACTCCATGGCCTTGCTCAGCTCGGGGGCAAGGTCCCGGCTGTGCAGGCGGCGCGGACGGCCCAGCGCGTGGGCGGCGGTATGCTCGGCCAGGGCGGAGGATGTCACCCGCTTGCGGCGCAGAAAATCCGCCGCTGTCCCCTGTGCTGTCTGCACCAGCGCCAGCAGCAAATGGCCGGTATCCGCCTGGCTGCACCCCTGCTGCCCCGCCAGCACCAGCGCCGTGTGCACGGTGCGTGCCGCCGTGAAGGAAAAACCTTTATATCTGTAGACCCAGAACATCTGCAAATCCTCCTCTGAAAAGTACCCATTGAAAGTATAGACGCCGGGCCAATAAATAATCATCGAAATCTGGGGGATTCTGCAAGACAAATTGAGAAAACCGTGTTATAATAAACTGATTGTTTTTATTTTTACGTATGAGGTGGTTTTCAATGCACAAATTGATGCGCTACATCAAGGGCTATGAGAAGCAAGCCCTGTTAGCGCCGCTTTTCAAGATGCTGGAAGCCTGTTTTGAATTGTTTGTGCCGCTGGTCATTGCCAGCATCATTGACACGGGCATCAAAAACGAGGATGCAGCCTTCATCTGGACGCGTTGCGGCCTGCTGGTCCTGCTGGCTGCTATCGGCTTGGCCAGCAGCCTGACGGCACAGTGGTTCTCCGCAAAGGCGGCGCTGGGCTTTGGCACGGCATTGCGCAAGGACCTGTTCCGCCATATTGGCACGCTGAGCTACAGCGAGCTGGACGGCATCGGCACCCCGACGCTTGTCACCCGCATGACGAGCGACATCAATCAGGTACAGAACGGCGTCAACCTGACGCTGCGTCTGCTGCTGCGCTCGCCGTTCATCGTGATCGGCGCGCTTATTATGGCGTTCTCCATCAGCCCGAAGCTGACGCTGCTTTTCATCGGCGTTACGATCATGGTGTCGCTTATTATATGGGCCATCATGCGCGTGACCGTGCCCATCTACCATGAGGCCCAGAACGGCTTGGACCGTGTGACGCTGCTGACGCGCGAAAACTACGTCGGCGCGCGCGTGGTGCGTGCCTTTGCCCGCCAGGCGGACGAGCTGGCCGCTTTTGTGGAGACAAATGACCACCTGAAAAAGCTGCAATTTGCGGCAGGCCGTATTTCGGCGCTGATGAACCCGCTGACCTATCTCGTCGTCAATCTGGCCGTTGTGGCACTGCTGCTGCGCGGCGGTGTGGAGGTCGATGCCGGTAAGCTGACGCAGGGCGAGGTCATTGCCCTTATCAACTATATGAGCCAGATTCTGCTGAGCCTGCTGCGTCTGGCGGATCTGGTCGTTTCGGTCACCCGCGCACTGGCCAGCGGTATGCGCGTCAATGAGATTCTGAACACCCACACGACGATGCAGGATCCCGGCACGGCAGAGCTTGCGGTGAACGACGCTGTAGAGGCGGCTAAGTTTGAGCACGTCACCTTCACCTACAAGGATGCCGGCGCACCGAGCCTGACGGACATCACGTTCACGGCCAGGCCCGGTGAGACCATCGGCGTCATCGGCGGTACGGGCAGCGGCAAATCGACGCTGATCGACCTGGTCTGCCGCTTCTACGATGCCGACAACGGCGGCGTTGCGCTGTTCGGCCATGATGTAAAGCAGTACAGCTTTGCACAGCTGCGCAGACTGGTGGGTGTCGTGCCCCAGCAGGCCGTGCTGTTTACAGGTACGATCCGCGACAATATGCAGTGGGCCGCCCCCGGAGCTTCCGACGAGGAAATCTGGCAGGCGCTGGAGATAGCCCAGGCAGCGGAGTTTGTCCGCGGCAAACCCGGCATGCTGGATGCGCCGGTGGAGACCGCGGGCCGCAACTTCTCCGGCGGCCAGCGCCAGCGCCTGACGATTGCGCGCGCGCTCGTGCGCAAGCCGGAAATCCTGATTCTGGACGACAGCGCCTCCGCGCTGGATTACGCGACGGACGCCCATCTGCGCCGCGCCATCCGCCAGATGGAAAACCCGCCGACGACGTTCATCGTCTCCCAGCGCGCGGCCTCCGTGCGCTTCGCCGACCGGATCATCGTGCTGGATGACGGCCGCGTCGCGGGGATGGGCACGCACGACGAGCTGCTCGCCGCCTGCCCGGTCTATCAGGAGATCTATGCCTCCCAGTTCAAGAAGGAGGGAAATTAAATGGCAAACGACAAGAAAAAGCCCTCCCTCGCCTCGCAGGGCGCGGTCATGCGCCGCGTTCTCCGCTACATCGGCCCGCACGTCTCGCTGGTCGTGCTCTCGCTGGCGCTGTGCCTGATCAGCGTCGCGCTGACGCTGTATGTGCCGATCCTCGTCGGCCGCGCGGTGGATTGCATCGTCGGCCCGAACGCGGTGGA
>OKSC01003070.1_pt1 | contig 13101 bp, 8 predicted proteins | sample 1601161 | NCBI WGS metagenome assembly OKSC01 (sample SAMEA3541552, study PRJEB24748) | human gut metagenome | biome: human gut; feature: human-associated habitat; material: faeces | place: China | collected 2012
GTGTTGATGCCGATATATACTGGAATAACTATGTAGATTCTCTAGCTAAAGGCAAAGGATAAAATGTTGAATAGTTGTAGAAACTCAAGAATTGTAGGTCCTTCTGGAATTTGGGAATATGAACAGTTGATCGGTGCTAAGGTAAAAGTTAGTTCATTACCTGTTAGTAATTTCTTTGGTTGTTTCTCAGGTGGAGGAAGTAATGATCTATTAACTATTAAAGATATTTATTTTAGAATATCTCTTGATGGAAAAACTATAACAGTGATCGAATTAACCGAGTATCCAGGGAAAATATTTACTTGGAAAGATTTGGAAATTATCGAGCTTAATGTTATTAGTAAGTTTAAAGCTGTATGTGGAACTTTCTTATCTAATCAATCAATTTGTGGATATGGAGTTGATACTGAAGCTTCTTGGATAAAAGATATGTCAAATGGAATAGCTTTTATCGATGAAAAGGGAAATATAATAACTAATCGTATAGTGAGAATCGTTGGAGCAAATGTAGAGGATATTAATACCGATACAAATGAAATTACAGATATAGATGTAAACTTCAATGGTGATATACTAGATAAAAGATAATAAAAATGGCACAATCACAGTTAACAAGATTTGAATGTATTTATGCCAATCGAGATGAAGCACTTAAGGCTCTCTCATGTGCATCTAGACAATATGCTGAATTAGTTGCTGTAAGATATTATAATGAAGTTGAAGATGTTTGTATTCTTTTAGTAATTTTTAAGAGTGCAGACTTAGGTGATTTTGACATTGTTTCAGATACTATGGAATTAAGTCAAGGTCCTAGAATATTTACAGCAAAAAAACAGTCAGAGGAACAATCAGATCAGGAGTGTATCTTGATTGCGTTGTTTGGTGAAAAACCTAAGAATGGAGATGTAGTAATCCTGACTTCTTATGACGGTACTACTTCCATTACTTATACAATGATCGGAGGACAGTGGATAAAAACTGGTGGAACTACTGCAGATGGACTTGGAATTATATTTGAAGATTCTAATACCATCGATTTTACAATGAGTCCTGGTCCTACTGAATCTAAGAAAACATTAACCGCTGATGTAAAATTGGATAATAATAATTTGATTTATGATGAGAAGGTTGATGGAATTCGTATTAATAAAATCTATGGAGGAACATTCTAAATGAAAAAAGTAAGAAGCCCGAAAGATATAAAAGTGATCTCCGGACGTTCTGCTAGAAATACAGCTCCTTTTGTTGGAAGACTTGGTAAACCTCTTAATCCAGGGGCTCTAAAATTTAAGCAGAGTAATATTCCAGGAGGAGATATATTTAATGATTATCTCTTAGATTTAATGAAATTAAAATAAGAAAAATATTATGGACTTGCTTGATAGAACTGATGTTAGTAATAAAAATCCTGGGGATTCATTAACTAGTGCTGATATCAATAGTATAAATAATACTGTTAATGCTGCAGTTAGTTATATAAATGAAAACTTAAAAGATTTTTGTAATGCTAATGCTGAAATAAATAATTATGAAAGAAAATTAACTCTTTCGGGAGCAATTAGATTAGTACCTGAAGCAAGACGACGTAGCGGATTGAAAATTAGATTTCTTGGTAGTGAAGGTGCATATTCAGAATATATTTATAAAGGACCAGATGCTGATGAATCTAATTGGGCTAATGAAGGTAATTGGAAATCTCCTTACAACATTATTGACGGAGGAGAGTGGTAAGTTTAAATAATAACATAAATTATGAAAAATAGTTATATAAAAACTACATGGATTGATAATAAAACTCCTGTTAATGCGGCTAATTTAAATAAGATCGAGAGTGCTTTATCAGATCTTTATACTAACGCTCTTAGTTCTTCTGAGATTTTAGAAGGAGATGGTATTAGAATTACTAATACTAGTTGTCAGTCAGATTGTTACGGTAATACTACAAAAGGTATTCAATTTTCTGTATCAGATCGTGTAATGCAGTCTGATTCTTGTAAAGGTGTTGATATTGTAACAAATACCTTGGATATCCTTCAATTTGAAAAGGATAGATTATACCTATTCTTAGATCCAGAGAGAAAAACTTTGGTTAAGATGGTAATAAACGGAGTTACTATTTTTGAAGTGAAATAATAATGAGATGGAACGATAAAAACGGATACATCACATATAAACAAGCTCTTCAAAATATTAAATCATGTCTAGGGATAGCTAAGATAGATTATTCCATGAGATGTGAATTAGCTCCGTATATCACATATATCTTAAAATATATATCAGATAGATTAACTTTACTTCCAGAAGGATCAGATGTCAAAACTTATATTCAAGAGTTTTTTGATATTCGAGATCATGGTGAAGCTAAGATTGTATTTTATGCTGTAGATGAACTTAGATGTGAACTTGGAATTGATAATGGTGAAATATACGTTGAAGGTTCTGAGATTCCATACAATGAGGATAGATTTATTTATGCATGGAGTAATGTTTTGACTGCTATGTTAGTTAGAATTTTATTCCAGTATCAAAATCTTCTAGCTCAACCCGAATCTAATGACTGCCCTTGTAATAATGAATGTGGAAGAGGACAGACTACAGCTGATTACGAATCTTGGAGTTCTGGTGTTTATCCAGAAGATGAAAGTTATTCTTACTATAATTATAAAGAAGTAAACAATACGGAATGGAGAACTAATAATGATGTTCCGGAGTGTACAAAATGTCTAAGACAATGAGTGATATAATTGTAAAAAATCAACTTCCTGAACCAACCGTAATTATTCTTAAAAATTCGGTAGAACAGGGAAAGATGCCTACTCCAGAACAGCTTGAAGTAGGTGAATTAGGTTTAGGTCTTCATGCCGGAGAGGAAAGTATATGGGTCAAAAATTCTGATGGTGTAGTTGTAGATCTTAGAGTTCCTAGAGTTGATAATTTTTGGGGTGATTTTCTCCTTGAATATGAAACTCTTGAGGAATTTAATGCAGATCTAGAAGCCGGAAAAATTAGTGATACTTCGATAGCTTTCATCAAAGGATCTAGACAGGCTTGGACTAAAGGAACTTTCTTCGCATTATCGGAGGAAGAAATAAATAAACTGATCGATAGTAAAGTATTGTTATTCCCAAGTATGACTTCTGAGTTAACATCAGAAAGTACATCTGAAGAAATAGCAGAAATTTTTGGTGGAGCAGAGAATTTTGTTAAGCTTACTGAAAAGATTAAAGATCAGATTTCAATTGCGTCTTTAAGAGTAGATTCTGGGAAAGCGATAGTTCCTGTATCTATTCAATCTAGTATTATAGAGTGTGAAACTCAGTGTAAAAATGTATTAGTTCTAGAGTGGATTTATTCAGGGAAATATTATTCAGAAAAGATTATCCTGAATAGTTTTATATCTGAATTCTCAGTTGAAAGAGAATTTACAGAATCTACTTTTATTGAGGTAGTAGAAAAAATAGATGAGCTTTTTAATACAAACTTAGAACTTGTAGAACCTAAGATTAATGGAACTTGGGATTTCTATAATAATGCATTCGAACCTATAACAATTACTCCAAGTCCAAATAAATATAATCCTGTAATTGAAAATGGATATAAGGCTGTTTTCAAAGGAGTTTATACATGGACAAGTGAAGATGGAAAGAAAGATCCTACTGGAGTTGTTAAGGGTTCATTCTGGGATACTCTTACAGGTACTGATGTTAGTTCTGATATAGTAACTAGTCCTTATTATACAGAAGATGCTACTATTTCTATTAAACTTGAAGCTCCTAAGACTGGTTTTATGGTTAGAGGAGAAGATGTTGTTAGAAGTACTGGCGTTTATGATTATACAGAAGATACTAGATCAGTAACATTCGCACATAGATTATTCTATGGTGTATCTACTAAGGGAAAAGACTTAGTAGAGTATGATATTAAATCTCTGAAAACATCTGAATTAATTACTGAACATCCTAAAAAGACTCTAGAACATTTTTCTACAGAAATGAATGAATATGCTATTATTGCTTATCCTAAGGTTCTTGGAGACTTAGATAGTATTTATCAAGACGGAATTCGTGTAATTAAAGCATTTAACAAAGTAGAAATTGAAATCATTAATGGCGCTGGGATTGCTATAGATTATGTAGTTTATATTACTAATCATCCAGGTGCTTTTACTGATGTTGAATTAGAATTTAAATAAAATTAGTACAATGGCATTAAATTTTGCAGATAGATTAGTGTCAAACAATCCTAGTGCTTATGGAATTGTTAGAGCTATAGAAGTTAGCGGGCACAAAACAGTATCTTCTCTTTCAGCATTGTATAAGATCCCTGATTGTATTCTTTCAGACTCAGGAGATAATACTAGTAATGATTCTCTTGGTCAGTTATGGTATGTAGTTGATCGGAATAAAGTTTACCAGCTTATCGATTGGGAAAAGAGACATGAGGAATCTGGGTGGAAGCCGTATTTGTCTGGAATGATAACAGATGAAGCCCTGGAAGAGATATTGAAAACTAAGCAAGATAAGTTAATTGCTGGAGAAGGGATTAGTATCAGTGAAGATAATGTAATTTCCTGCACTATAGATACATCACTTTTTAGAATGGTGGATGAGCTACCTTCTTTGGAGGAAGCAGAGACAAATAAAATTTATCTTCTTAGAAAAGAAAATAATATCGGAGAACTTCAGAGTTATACTGAATATATAGTAACTATTAAGGTTGACGAAGAAGGGAAAGAAATAAAAGAATGGGAAAAGATCGGTGAATATGATTTATCTATTGAACTTGCTCCCTATCTTAAAATAGAAGATGCAGAAAAGACTTACGTAAAGAAGGAAAACATCGTAGATTCATTCGAAGGTGGTGATCCTAAAGAGCAAGTTTTATCTGCTAAAAAAGGAAAAGAACTTAAAGAACTCGTAGATTCATTAGAGGAAAGAAAAGTAGATAGTGTAACAGCTACTGAGGGAAAAGGAATCATAGTAGAAGGTACTCATAACGATCCTACTATTGGTGTTCTTCGTGATCCTGAGTCTGAAGGATTTTTTACAATCGAAGAAACAGGTCTTAAACTTAGTGGTGTTCAGGATGCTATTGATGAAGCAGTTGGTGAATTAACTGATAGAGTAGAACTTGAATCTGATGTAGTCTATAATATCAATGAAATATTTCCAGGTGAAGGTAAGGGAGAAAATGGAGATCAGTGGCACATCCAATATGCTGCTGCTAAATTAGATGCTTTCCTTCCAGCTGAAAAGAAAGTTCCAGGTATAAAAGTTAAGTTTATTAACTTAGACGGTAACTGGAGAACTTTCACTTTCAATGGTGGATATTTCTTGGATGGTAGAAACTGGAGTTATGATATCACTTCTAATGACTTCACTGAATTAGCTACAGAAAATCTTCCAACAGCTACTCCAGAATCAAATGGAGTAATGTCAAAAGAAGATAAAGCTAAACTTGATGGAATTAGTGAAACTATCAATAAAGATGTAGATGATAAGATTGCAGAAGTTAAAGAGACAATCGATAACTATACTGTAAATGGTTATAAAATTTCCACAAATCCATCTTTAGATAGAAATGATATCGGTCTTGGAAATGTTACTAATGACGCTCAGATAAAACGCTCTGAAATGGGTGTTCCTAAGGGTGTTGCTACTCTTGGAGAAGATGGTAAAGTTCCGGAATCACAACTTCCAGATTCAGTTCTTGGAAATGTTAAATATCAAGGAGTTTGGGATGCAGTTAATAATGTTCCTAAACTTGAACTTAACGATTTTGATTCCAATGGTCATTACTATATAGCTATTAATAAAGGCTCTCAATTTGGATATGATTTTGATCCAGGTGATTGGGTAATTAATAGTAATGGTAGATGGGTTAAAATTGATAATGTAGATTCAGTTAAGTCTGTAAATGGTCAGATCGGAATTGTTGAATTAGGTATAGAGGATATTCCTAATCTTAAGGAAACTCTAGATTCTAAAGCAACTAATGATGATTTCAATAGACACTTAACAGACTATAAGAATCCTCACAAGGTTACTAAAGATCAAGTAGGTCTGGGTAATGTAGATAATACAGCAGATAAGGATAAACCTGTTTCTGATGCTACACAGGCATTAATTGATCAAACAAGAACCGTACTAGAAAATAAAATTTCTGAATTACAAACTAATACTGAGGCAGACTTAGAAGTATTTAGATCAGAATTTGAGAATAAATTAGCCAAACTTGCTGCTAAAGAAGAAGCTGATATTGTTGCTGTTAATAATAGTCTGAAGGAAGCAAAGACAGAACTTCAGAATAATGTTGATAACTTAGCATCAAAGACAGAAAATGATTTAACAGTTGCTAAGAAAGAGTTGGATAATAAGATCTCTGAATTATCAACTAAAACAGAATCTGATCTTTCTACTCTTAGAGCTGACTTAGAATCTAGTATTTCTGTAACTAAAACAGAGCTTGAGAAGAGTATATCTGAATTGGCATCTAAAACAGAAAATGATCTTAATACTGCTAAATCAGAACTTGAAAAAGCTATATCAGACCTAACTGCTAAAGAAGAAGCTGATATTGTTGCTGTTAATAATGCTCTTTCTGAAGCTAAGAAAGAATTAGAAAACAGTATCTCTAGTTTAGCATCTAAGACAGAAAATGATCTTAGTTTAGCAACAAAAGAGTTGAATAATAAGATCTCTGAATTAGCTACTAAAACAGAATCCGATCTTTCTACTCTTAGAGCTGACTTAGAATCTAGTATTTCCGTAACTAAGACTGATCTAGAATCTAAGATCACTGAATTAGCAACTAAGACTGATGCTAAATTCCAAGCAACTGATTCTAAGATTGAAGCAACTAAGACAGAGCTTCAAACTAATATTGATAACCTATCTCATCGTCATGATGATGATATGAAAGATATTAGAAGAGAAATCGAAGAGGCTACTGCTGGTTCTAATGAAGCACTTAATACACACATCCAAGATAAGAGTAATCCTCATCAAGTAACTAAAGAACAGGTAGGTCTTGGTAATGTTACAGATGATGCACAGGTTAAGCGTTCCGAAATGGGTATGCCAGAAGGAGTTGCTACACTTGATGCAACCGGAAAAGTGCCTTCATCTCAATTACCTAGTTTCGTAGATGATGTAATCGAAGTAGATTCATTTGACTTACTTCCTGAAACTGGTGAAACTGGTAAGATCTATGTAACTAAGGATACTAACTTGACTTATAGATGGTCAGGCTCTCAGTATGTAGAAATTTCTGAATCACTTGCACTTGGAGAAACGTCTAGTACAGCTTACCCAGGAGACAAAGGTAAAGCTACTACAGACAAGGTTAATGCTCATACTTCAGACTACAATAATCCTCATAAAGTAGATAAAGCTCAGGTAGGTCTTGGAAACGTTGATAATACAGCTGACCTCGATAAACCAGTATCTAATGCTACACAGGAATTAGTAGATAATACTAAGAAAGAGCTAGAAGAAAAGATTAATAACTCAGGAAACGACTTACAAGATAACATTGATAAGATTGACGAGAGAGTTACTAATATTGAAGATTCTATTGCTCAGCCTGGTGGTTTAGCTACTCTTGATGATGCCGGAAAAGTACCTCTAGAACAATTGCCAAGTTTAGTAGATGATGTAATTGAAGTAGACTCTTTCGAACATCTACCTGAAGCTGGAGAAGTTGGAAAAATCTATGTTACTAAGGATACTAATCTTCTTTATCGTTGGACAGGGGTTAAATATGTAGAAGTATCAGAATCTCTCCACTTAGGTGAAACGGCTGATACTGCTTATGCGGGAGATAAAGGCAAGGAGACAACTGATAAGGTTAATTCTCATATCTCAGACTTCAATAATCCGCATAAAGTTACAGCCGAACAAGTAGGCTTAGGTAATGTTGATAATACTTCTGATATCAATAAACCTGTTTCTACCGCACAACAAGAAGCTTTAGATGCAGTTAAGACCGAACTTGAGGAGAAAATTAATAACTCTGGTAGTGATCTTCAAGGTAATATTGATAAGATTGACGAGAGAGTTACTAATATCGAAAACTCAGTAGGTGCTCCTGATGGTATAGCTACACTTGATTCCGAAGGTAAATTAGAAGTTTCACAGATCCCTAACGAAGCTCTGAATGTTATCGAAGGTAAGTATATGACTGAAACTCAATTTACTGATTCTGAAGGTGTAGAGTTTATTCCAAGACATAATACTATTTATATTGATAGTATCGGTGGTTCGAATAAACTTTATCGCTGGGATGGATTCAAGTATGTAGAAGTATCAGATTCAGATAATGTTACAGAAGCTATTGACAATCACATCAAAGATTTCAATAATCCACATAAAGTAACAGCCGAACAAATTGGGCTTGGAAACGTAGATAATACAGCCGATATTGATAAGCCAATATCTACTGCTGTTCAAGAAGCTTTAGATACTGTAAACACTAAAGTAACTGAACACACTGAGAATAAAGAAAATCCTCATGGTGTTACAGCAGAACAAATTGGCTTAGGAAATGTAGATAATACGGCTGATTATGATAAACCTGTTTCTAAGGCTACTCAAGATGAAATCGATAGAATTGACGGTCGTATTGATACAATCGATAATTCAATTGGTGTTCCTAGTGGTATTGCAACTCTTGATGGCAATGGTAAATTAACAGATTCTCAAATACCAGACAAGACGATTAATGTTCTTGTAGGTAAACTTATGAGTGAAACAGAATTCAAGGACGAAGAAGGTAATACTTATGAACCTAGAACTGGAGTAATTTATATTGATACTGTTTCTGGTACTGAGAAAATATATAGATGGAATAAATATGAATATGTAGAGATTTCAAATACAGAATTACTTGAAGGTGCATTAAATTCTCACGTTCAGGATAAGAATAATCCTCATCAAGTAACCAAAGAGCAGATTGGGTTAAGTGAAGTAACAAATGATGCTCAAGTTAAGAGATCAGAAATGGGAACTCCGGAAGGTGTTGCTACTCTTAACGAAAATGGTAAAATTCCTGTGGAACAACTTCCAGGACAAGTTGATGAAGTATTTGGAATTGATCATTTCGTATCAACAAAAACAGATATTCCTTCTTCTAGATTAGTAATTGGTTCCACTTACTATGTAGAAGATGAGAAGAAAATATATACAGCAATTTCTGAAACGGAATTAGATGAAGGTGCTACTCCTGATAAAGGTGTAATCTATTCTAATCGAGAAACTAATATAATCTATCGTTGGGATGGTGCTGAATTAGTAGAAATTGGTAACCCTGTTCATCTTGGTGAAGTAGCTGGAACTGCATATCCTGGAGATAAAGGTAAGGCTACTACAGATAAAGTTAATGCTCATGTGGCTGACTTTGAAAATCCTCACCAAGTAACTAAAGAACAGATCGGTCTTGGAAATGTAGATAATACTTCTGATGCTGATAAGCCTATTTCTAGTGCAGTCCAAGAAGCTTTAGATGCTGTTAATAAAGAAGTTTCAGAACATAAAGCTGATAAGAATAATCCTCATGAGGTAACAAAAGCTCAGGTAGGTTTAGGAAATGTAGATAATACTGCAGACCTTGATAAACCAGTATCTAATGCTACACAGGAATTAGTAGATAATACTAAGAAAGAGCTTGATACTAAGATAGATAATCATACTTCAGACTTTAACAATCCTCATAAGGTAACAAAAGAACAAGTAGGACTAGGGAATGTTGATAATACAGCTGATATTAATAAGCCTGTATCTGTAGCACAACAAGCTTTAGTAGATTCTACAAAGGCAGAGTTGAAGAAAGATATTGGTGATATTGAAAAAGATGTTACTAATCACATAGCTGACAAGAATAATCCTCATGAAGTAAATAAACTTCAGGTAGGTCTTGGAAATGTTGATAATACATCAGATATCAATAAACCTGTATCTACTGCACAACAAGCTGCTTTAGATAAACTTAAGAGTGATCTTGAATCTATTATAGGTTCTACAGGAACAGATCTTAGTGCTCACTTGAAAGACTTTGATAATCCTCATAAGGTTACTAAAGATCAGGTTGGACTTGGTAAGGTGGATAACACTGCTGACCTTGAAAAACCTGTCTCTGTAGCAACTCAAGAGGCAATCAATGCTGTTCAGTCTAATCTTGATAAGACCAATATTTCATTAGAGAATCATATTGCAGATAAGAAGAATCCTCATGAAGTAACGAAGGAACAAGTAGGTCTAGGTAATGTAGATAATACATCTGACTTAGATAAACCTGTTTCTCATTATCAACAGGATGCTCTTGATGAACTTGAAAGAAGACTTCAAGGTTCTATTGATGGTTCTGGTTCTGATCTTAGTGCTCATATTTCAGATTTTAATAATCCGCATAAAGTAACTAAGGATCAGGTTGGACTTGGTAATGTAGATAATACAGCTGACAAGGATAAACCTATTTCTGATGCTACACAGAAAGCTTTGGATAGTATTAAGACAGAAACTAATACTATTATCGAAACTCATATAGCAGATAAGAATAATCCTCATGAAGTAACTAAGGAACAGATTGGATTAGGTGAAGTAACAAATGATGCTCAAGTAAAACGTTCAGAGATGGGCGTAGCTGGGGGAGTTGCTACACTTGACCAAGAAGGCAAAGTTCCTAGTTCTCAATTACCTAGCTTTGTAGACGATGTTATTGAAGTAGATTCTTACGATAACTTGCCTACTACAGGTGAAGCTGGAAAGATTTACGTAACCAAAGACACTAACCTAACCTATAGATGGTCTGGTTCTCGATATATTGAAATTTCTGCTTCCTTAGCCCTCGGAGAAACTAGCTCAACCGCATATCCAGGTGACAAGGGAAAAGAAACAACTGATAAGGTTAATACTCACGTAGCTGATCTTAATAATCCTCACCAAGTAACTAAAGCTCAGGTAGGTCTAGGTAATGTAGATAATACTTCAGATAAGGATAAACCTGTATCTGATGCAACCCAACAATTAATTAATGAAGTTAAGGAATCTATTAATAGCGGAAATACTACTATTACAGATAACTTAACTAAACATATAGAAGATTACAATAATCCTCATAAAGTAACGAAAGATCAAGTAGGTCTAGGTAACGTTGATAATACTTCAGATAAAGATAAACCTTTGTCTGATGCAGCTAAAGAAGCTATCAACGAGGTTAAGACTCTAATTACTTCTTCTGGAACTGACTTAAGCAATCATATTAAAGATTATACAAATCCTCATAGAGTAACTGCAGAACAAGTAGGTCTCGGAAATGTAAATAATACTTCCGACCTTGACAAACCTATTTCTAATGCTACTCAGAAGGAACTTGATAAACTTGACGCTAAGATTGATAAGATTAATACAGATCAGGGAACAGATCTTAGTGCTCACTTGAGAGATTTCAGTAATCCTCATAAAGTAACTAAAGAACAAATTGGACTCGGAAATGTAGATAATACTGCAGATCTCGATAAACCAATATCTACTGCTACACAAAAAGCAATTGATGATGCCAAAGCAGCTAATAATACTGCTTTAGATAATCATGCTAATCGTACAGATAATCCTCATAAGGTAACTAAGGATCAAGTAGGTTTAGGTAACGTTGATAATACAGCCGATATTAATAAACCTGTATCTGTAGCACAGCAGAATGCTCTTGATACTTTATCTAATAGTTTAAATACAGCTATTAATAATCACGTAGGTAATACTAATAATCCTCATCAAGTAACTAAAGAACAAGTAGGTCTCGGAAAAGTAGATAATACATCTGACTTAGAAAAGCCTATTTCAGTAGCAACTCAAAACGCTATTTCTGAAGTTGTTTCTAATCTGGATAAACATATTGCAGATAAGAACAATCCTCATGAAGTAACAAAAGAGCAAATTGGACTTGGTAGAGTTGATAATACATCAGACCTCGAGAAACCTATTTCAACAGCTACTCAGGTTGCTCTTGATAAGAAGGCTGAACTTGGACCTGATGGAAAAATACCTGAAAGTCAATTACCTGAAAGAACAATGCATAGTTTGTTCTATAAGGGTACTTGGGATGCTGAAAGGAATTTACCAACACTAGCTAATGGAGATAAGGCACAAGATGGTGATTACTATTTAGTTAATAATGATGGTGAGTCCTTTGGATATAAATTCATGGTAAATGATATTATATTCAATGCCAGTGGAATTTGGTATAGAATGATGGGCTCTAATAAGAGAGATAATCCTACTGAATTTAAGATTACTAAATTCACAGCAGATAGAACTTTATTAGAGAGAGGTGAATCAACAGAAATTACTCTTGAATGGGAATATCAATTGATCCCAAGTGGACAAATTAATTTCCAATTCATAGATACTCATGATATTCCTGTTGAGGAACGTACTTATAAGATTACTGCCACTGGAGGACAAACATTCACATTGAGAGGTTCGTATCTAAGTGAAGTTGCAACAGCTACTTTAACGATTGATACAGCTGATAAGGTTTATGTAGGTGCATCAAGTAATTCTGCTCCTACTGACTCTGACTTTATAGCAATGAATTCTTTCTTCTCCTTCGGTGATAATGAATTCCCATTCACTCCTATTGATTGTTCAGGAGGTAAGTATATTTACGTAGCAATTCCAACAGAAGAGTATAGTAAGTATAGAATCTATTGTAATAATTATCCTGTTGATGATGTAACAGTATACTCTAGACGTATAACTAACATCTTTACTGGATATACTGATTATACAATTACTAAACTTGCTAATCTCTATCATGGAATACTAAATATTGAAGTTAAATTAATTGATAAAAGATAATGCCAGAAAATAATTTAAAAGGAACGGTACTCTATTCGGGTATCGTTCCCACCAATACTTCTGACGTATATCCAACACATTCAGCCATTTATGGTATGGGAGGCTTCCGTTCAGTTAAAACAATAGCTGAGCGGGATGCTATTCCTGTAGAGCGACTAGAAGTAGGAGCTAAAGTATTGGTATCTGAACAAGAAACTGGATATTACGTTGAATCAATAGTAGATGGAAAAGTAAATTGGCAACTTGA
>OKSC01003080.1_pt1 | contig 13073 bp, 9 predicted proteins | sample 1601161 | NCBI WGS metagenome assembly OKSC01 (sample SAMEA3541552, study PRJEB24748) | human gut metagenome | biome: human gut; feature: human-associated habitat; material: faeces | place: China | collected 2012
GAGCACCTCCTTGCCAAGGAGGGGGTCGCGAGTTCGAATCTCGTTTTCCGCTCCACCTTTTAAGGCGACATAGCCAAGCGGTAAGGCAGAGGTCTGCAAAACCTTTATCCCCAGTTCGATTCTGGGTGTCGCCTCCATTTTTATTTCTTAAAAGGTGTTAATTAGTTATGTCTGCCGCGGTGGCGGAACTGGCAGACGCAAGGGACTTAAAATCCCTCGGGTAGTGATACCCGTACCGGTTCGATTCCGGTCCGCGGCACCAACATAAATTTTGTTTATGTTGGAACAATATATAGAATGAAAATGCTGATTGAACTTGTAGAAGTCAATCAGTTTTTTTGTGTTTAAATTTAAAATAATGATATAGCAAACTTTCATGTTTATGCTATAATTAAAGTAACATAAGCATGAAAGGAGCGTGCACCGGATGAGCAGAAAATTACCGTTACCGGTTGGGACGACAAATTATAAAAAGATTTGCGAAGACAGCTATTATGTGGATAAAACCTTGCTGATCAAGGAAATCTTAGATGAAAAAGTAAATGTTGCTTTATTTACACGTCCAAGACGCTTTGGCAAGACGCTTAACATGGACATGCTACGCACTTTTTTCGAGAAGACTGCAGAGGACACCGGCAGATATTTCCAAGATAAAAAAATTTGGCAGCAGGGAGAAAAATATACGAGCCATCAGGGACAATATCCTGTGATTTTTCTCTCCTTGAAGGATATTAAGGCGAGAAAATGGCAATACGCTTTTGATGCATTGAAGTATATTATCAGCGTCGAGTATATGCGGCATTCTGAATTGAAAAGAAGCAGCGAGATTGAGGAAGCGGATATAGAGTTATATAATCGTATTGTCAAAAATCAGGCTGGCTATATGGAATATGTCTTCAGCCTGCAGGCACTTAGCAGAATGCTGCATCAGCATCACAAGCAAGCTCCTGTTATTATTATTGATGAATACGATACGCCGATTCAGGAGGGTTTTGTAAATGGCTATTATGATGATGCTGTAGAGTTTATCAGGAGCTTTTTCTCGGCTGCTTTGAAGGATAATCCGCACGCCAGACAGATTGTAATGACTGGTATTTTGCGTATTGCTAAGGAAAGTATTTTTAGCGGACTCAATAATATTCGAGTTTTTTCTGTGCTGGATAAAAAGTTCAGTGAGTTCTTTGGCTTTACGACAAGCGAGGTACAGCAGATGGCTGCTTATTATGAGCAGACGGATAAACTGCCTGAGCTTAAGGCCTGGTATGACGGCTATAAATTTGGCGACACGGAGATTTTTAATCCCTGGTCGGTAATCAATTACTTTAGTAATAATTGCCAGGCTATGCCGTATTGGGTGCAGACTTCGGCCAATACGATAATCCAGGAGATTTTGAAAACCTATAATGATGATACATACAGAAATCTGCACGCTTTACTGGGGAAGACGGAGGTGCAGTCGATTGTTAGAACTAATATCATTTATCCGAAGCTGAAGGAGCCGCAAACTAATATTTTGGGCTTTCTTTTAATGACTGGTTATTTGAAGTCGACCAGTACCGAGCTGGATGCAAGAGGCGATTATATTTGCAGGCTCAGCATACCCAACAAGGAAATTAAAACGATTTATTATAATGAGATCTTATCGCTGCTGACGGAGGACATTGGCGAAAACACTGTGATGAATTTAGCTAATGCTTTGTATGATAAGGATGCTGCAAAGATAAAGGAAGCACTCAATAAGTTCATGCTGAAAACAATCAGTTATTATGATAACTTGAAGGAAAACTACTATCATGGGCTTATGCTTGGACTTCTTGCTATAGGCGAAAGCAATTATGATATTCGTTCCAATAGGGAAAGCGGTTTAGGCAGATACGACATTCAGCTTATTCCTAAAAAATCTGCATTGCCGGGGATTATTATCGAGGTTAAAGCTGCTGATAAGGATGCCGGCGTTGAGCTGTCAAAGCTTGCGCAGACTGCACTAAAGCAGATAGATGAGAAAAAATACGATACCGAGCTGTGCGCGCAGGGCGTAAATGATATTATCAAATATGGCGTGGCGTTTAAGGGTAAGACGGTCGAGATTGTTACAAATTGATTCGAATGAAAAGCAGGAGCTGGTGTACGAGGGTACGGCAGCTCCTGCTTTGTGGTTTAATATGCTATTTTTGAATCATCTTGTTAATAGTGCTTGTAGAAATTAAGGGATAAAACGCAAATCCCCTTTTAAAGTAAAATAGTTTCCAAGAACTTTCGATAAAAAGTTATGCAAAACTATTGACAACAAAGCGGGGGATGCTTATAATATAAATGAAAGTTGTGACCAACTTTTTGCAAACGCTATGGAGGTGTTTTAATTGTTAAATAACGAATTTAGTAAACAAGCAGAAAATCTGTCTAAGAAAATTGAAGAAGGCTTAAGAATTTTGCTGCCCGGTTATACTGCCTTGGATAAGGCTGCCATTACTTTGGTATTGTTTGCAGCAAGCAGTCTGCAAGCAGGCATCGTCACCTATAAAGAAGCTATTGCATCTTTACCTGAAAATATAAAAGCTGATATTTATCATTGCACGAAGGTAGACGTAGTTTGGGACGATGTAAAACAGCTTTTGGAAATGTATGAAACGGAAGACTTTTTACAAGTCTTGTTAAGCGTTTCCGATAATGACGCAAGAACAAATTCATATAACTTGCCGGCAAGCTTAAATCAACTTGCTGAAAGGTTCTTGCGTATCAAATCCGAACCCGGCAAAGGATTGCAGTTGTATTCCGGTTCCGGTGATACATTAACCAGCCTTGTTTGCCGGCACAATAACCTTGCTGTTACAGGCTTGGAATTAAGTCGTGACGGAGTACTTATTTCTAAACTTAAGGCATTTGCGCTTGGCGTTCAGATAGAAGTAATCAGACGCAGTCCTATTGAGTACTGTCTTGCAGCCCGTGGAAAAGCTGAATATGATTTCGTTATTAGTACTCACCCTTTTGGCTTAAGGGTTAGAACGCTTAGTGATAAATTTCCTGAACTCAGCGATATTTACCCGTTCCTGCGAAGCGGTACAGCAGCGGATTGGGTTTGTGGCTTGCTGGCTTTGGATAATATTACAGCGGACGGTAAGGTTGTGGCGTTTTTTTCTGAAGGCTGCATGTTTACCAATCAGGACCGTGAGGTTAGAAAGTATTTAGTACATAATGGTTTGGTAGAGGCTGTAATAGCTCTTCCGGCAAAAATGTATTCCTATACGAGCATAAAACCTGTAATGGTAGTGCTGAGCAGGGGCAATAAAGAAGTAAAGATGGTCGATGCTTCTGATATGTTTACCCCCGGAAGACGTCAAAATGAGTTTTCTGAAGAAAACATAGAGGCGATTATTGACGCTTATAATCATCCCGGTGAAAAAAGCGTATGCGTTACCGTAGATGATCTCAGCAAAAGCGACTATACTTTGCTGCCTACACGTTTTCTGGCTGTACCGGAAGCTGCAATTAAAAACGGTAAACCTTTGGAAGAACTTGTACAATTCGGAAGAAGTGTTGCAATCACCGCTTCTGCATTAGATAAGTTATCTGTAGATGAAAACGATGCTTCAACGAATTACTATTTGCGCCTTTCGGAAGTGCATAATGGCATGGTAGACAATCGTTTACCTAAAATCAGTTGCATTGATAAAAAATACGAGAAATATCTGTTGGAGGACAACGATATTATTTTGTCGCGTAATGGTTCGCCGTTTAAAGTGGCATTGTTTAACGAACAAGCCGGGACTAAGGTTTTACCTGTCGGTAACTTGCTTATTCTTCGTGCCGATACGAGTAAAATTAACCCGATTTATCTTAAAGCGTACCTTGAAAGTGAACAAGGCATAGCCGGTTTGAGCGCATTGCTTACCGGAGTTGCAATGCAAGTTATCAGCTTGGAACGTCTGAAAAAGATGCTTGTACCTGTTCCTGATATGGAAGAACAAAATGAAATAGCAGAAAAATATCTTAGCATTGTTGATGAATTGAAAATTTTGAATTTAAAAATCATGAATGCTAAGGACAGACTGCGTCATGTAATTGATAACGGAAAGGCTGGTGAGTGAACGTGTTAAATGACATGCAGATGTACGAACTCTCTGAAGTTTTAATGAAGGAGTTTGCCGAGGGTGCTTTGGAAAAAGCAATTTCTTCTCTTAACAGAGCCGGAAAACTTGCCGATTGGTTGGAAATGATGGGGTTGAGCCAACTCTTAGGAGGAGATATTTTTTATAATCCTAAAATCTATGGTAAAATATTAGTATTGGGAGATTCCCGTACTAATAAGCGCCATCTTACCGGAGTTGCGAAAAGCATGGGCTTTTCCGGTGACCGGTTTGAGTTTTTCCTTGACTATGATGGCAGCCAAAAATATAACTATTCTAAATTGCGCTATTCAGATAAATATGCTGCTGTTATCGTAGGACCTATTCCGCACAGTACCGTGGGGAAAGGTAATTATAGTAGTGCTATAGTTGCAATGGAAACTGAACAAGGTTATCCACCGGTATTTCGTGTTGATAAGATAACTAACAACAGTTTCAGATCAGTAATGGACAAGCTGCAGCAAAAGAATATTGTTGCTGCTTAAGTAAGTTATATGAGGTGATAAAATGGGAAAAAAGGCTTCTTTTGTAGCAATAACTGAGGAATATTTGATTTCGAAAATAAATACAGCTAAAACTCGTGTAGCATTTATTGGTGCAGGGTTTAATTCTAATGTTGCTGATGCTGTTGTTAAGAAAATGAATTTGGTTGAGAATATAATTTTTGATAATAACAGTGATGTGTACAGAATTGGTTACGGCTATGCTGAAAGTTTAAAAATATTAAGAGATGCTGGCATACAAATGCAAGAAACACATAATATACGTATAAATGTTCTTGTGGCTGATGACGAAGCATTGATATATTCTCCTACCCCTCTTATTGTTGAAAATCCGGTTAAAGAGAGTTTTCCTAATGGTATCATTATCGATTATGATGCTGTTGCTGGTTTGTTTAACGTTGTAGAGACAGCGAACAAACAATTTGCAAAGGAAAAAGGACTGACCGATAGTCAATCAGATACGCAAAAATTAGTTGTAACCACTCTTACTGATACATCTATTTCCCAAACATTGCAAATTATTAAGGAGAATCCTCCTAAGTTAGATTTACATAGAAAATTAAACGTATATAATGCTAGAATTAAGTTTATAGAAATACAGTTATCTGGATTCAATATAAAACAGCATAAAGTAAAAATTCCAAGTGATTTATTACTTGTTGCCAAAGATGATGAAAATGTGCAGAAGCAGCTTTCTGCAACATATAATTTGTTTAATACTTTTGACAAAGAAAGCAATCTCGTAAAACGTACTAAAAATATTCAAGATTCTGTTAAACGTTTAAGAGAAAAGTATACTTTAAATTTAACTGGTTATGGGGCAATGTGTTTAGTGTCAAAAATACCTGAAATTGAAAGAGAGATTCAGGAAATTCAAAATGAAATAGAATTAACTAAGAAGGATTTAGCGCGTAAAATTAATTTAGAGATTGATAATTCTAAGAAAGCTTTATCCAAAGCATTGGTTCCGGTTGTACAGAATAATCCGCCTCAAGCGTTACGTGATAACTTGTTTGATTCTAAAAAAATAACAGTAAAAACAGCTAGATCATTTGTTGATGATCAATTGGATAAGGCATTTATCACTGGCAATAGCTATCTTGCTGATATGAAGTTAGAGGTTCGTTATAAGGATTTAACATTGAATACATTAGAAAAGCCAGAAGTTGCTTCAAAAATTATGAATAGTAAGTGGAAATATAATTTTATGGATGACGGAATACTTACATATGAAAAAGGCTTAGCGGAAGTCAAAGAATAATTTCAGGAGGTTTTATTGTGACTGATATCAAGAAAATAGATGTGCTTTGGGATGATAATCCCGTTGATATAAGCGCAGAGGCGAATTTCATCTGGAGTATTGCCAATAAGCTGCGTGGTACATATATGCCGGACAAGTATGGTGATGTTATTATTCCTATGACGATTATCCGTCGTTTTGAGTGCGCTTTGGCAAAGACTAAGGCTGCTGTTGTAGCAAAATACGACGAGAACCCTAATTACCCTGCTAAGGCTATGTACAGGCTTTCCGGCTACCAGTTTTATAATGTCAGCGAATTTACATTGCAGGAGCTGTGCAACGATGCCGACCACATTGCGGAAAACTTTAAGGCGTACATTCAGGGCTTTTCCGATAACATTAAGGATATTTTGAATAACCTCGACATGGAAACCCATATCAAGAAGATGGATGAAGGCGGTTGCCTGTTCAATACTGTTAAGGCTTTTTCTGAGCTGGATTTGTCCATTGAAAGCTTTGACAGCATTAAGATGGGTTATATCTTCGAGAATCTTATAGGCAGATTCTTCCAAAATGTTGATGCCGGTCAGTTTTACACCGGCCGTGATATTGTTAAGCTGGGCGTTTCCTTGCTTGTTTCCGAAGGCTGTGATGATATTTTTGATGACCACAAGCTGATTACCATTTGTGACCAGGCAGCGGGAACCGGCGGTATGCTGAGCACGGCGTACAGCTATTTCAAGCATTATAATCCTACTGCAGACGTGAAGCTGTTCGGCGTGGAGTTTATGGGTGTTTCCTGGGCTGTGGGTATGGCGGAAATGCTGATTAAAGGTCAGGATGCGACTAATTTTGTGCATGCGGATTCCTTTAAAGAGGATCCTTCCGCTGATACCAAGATGCGCTTCGTGCTGATGAATCCGCCGTTTGGTACTCCCTGGAGTGGCAAGGACGCAAAGGCAGGACAGGAAGAAGCAGTAAATAAGGAATACGCCAAGGAAAACAGCCGTTGGGGTGCAGGTTTGCCCGGTGGTGGTGATTCGCAGATGCTGTTTTTGCAGTCCGCAGTTGCCAAACTGGATGAAAAGTTTGGCCGTGCTGCTATTATCGAAAACGGTTCGCCGCTTTTTACCGGTGGTACAGCGTCCGGTGAAAGCCAGATTCGTCGTTGGCTGCTGGAAAACGATTTGCTGGAAGCGATTATTGCTATGCCGACGGATTTGTTTTATAACACCGGTATTGCCAGCTACTGGTGGATTATATCCAAAAATAAACGCCCGGAGCGCAAGGGTTATGTGCAGCTTATAGATGCGACGAATATTTATCACAAGCTGCGTAAGCCTGTGGGCAATAAGAAAAACGAGTTCTCTCCGGAGGACAGAGCGCAGATTGCTAAGCTGTATACCGATTTTGATAAGGCTGACAGCGAGTACAGCAAGATTTTCAAGAATGAAGATTTCATGTACCGCGAGTATGCTGTGATGCAGCCTTTGCAGCGCAGCTATTCTATCACCGAGGCAAGCATTGAGCGTATGCTGCAGAAGGGTGCGCTGAAGGGCTTGTGGGATGAAGCTAAGGTTGCAGAATACGAGGAACAGGGCAATGCTTTGAGTGGTAAGGACGAAAACAAGCTGCAGGCCTTTTATGCTACGAAGCCTGCTTACGACGCAATTTTGGAGAAGCTGCAGGAGCATATTGCTGATGAAAAATGGCTTTCGCCTAAAGCATTTACACCGGTGCTGCAAGCTGTTCTTGGCGATTTGGCTGATAAAAAACTCTTTGAGAAAATCATGGACGGACTTTCCGTTATGGATAAGACTGCAGAAATCCAGCGCGACAAGAAGGGTAACATTATCTACGATAAGGAAACCAAGGATACAGAGCTTGTGAAGTATACCGAGGATATTGAAACCTACATGGCCCGTGAGGTGCTGCCGCATATTCCTGATGCGAAGTGGTTCTGGGAAGAGGATTTGACGAAGAAGAAGCCTGTAATCAAAACCGGTGCGGAAATTCCCTTCACCCGTTACTTCTATAAATATCAGGCACCCAGGCCGAGTGCAGAGCTGCTGGCGGAGTTTTTGGAAATCGACAAGGCTGTGAATGAGCGCGTTGCTCGCCTGCTGAAATGAGGTGACGGGAATGCGTGAAATGAAGGATAGTAATGTTAATTGGCTTAATACGATTCCTTGTGATTGGGCTTTAAGTAGAATAAAGTATGTTCTTAACGAAAGAATAGAAAAAAATGATCCGATTAAGACTAAAGATATACTTTCTTTGACTGCGAAACAAGGGGTTGTTCCTTTAAGCGAAAAGGAAGGTGGAGGAAATAAGCCTAAGGAAGATTTTACAGCTTATAAATTAGCTTATCCCAATGATATTGTTATCAACAGTATGAATATATTGTCGGGTTCTGTGGGGTTAAGCAAATATTTTGGTTGTGTAAGTCCGGTTTATTATATGCTTAGGCCTTTTAATGATAATTTTGATGTTAGGTATTTTAATTATATTTTCCAAACAAAAGTATTCCAGCTTAGTTTATTTGGCTTAGGTAACGGTATTCTTATAAAGGAATCTGGCAACGGAAAATTCAATACGATTAGAATGAGAATTCCTATGGAAAAATTTGGTAATCTGTTGATTCCTGTACCAAACGAAAAAGAACAAATAAAAATCTCTAATTACCTCGACACCAAATGCTCCGAAATCGACGCGACCGCTGAAGATATCCAAAAGGAAATTGCTCTTTTGGAGGACTATAAGAAATCTGTTATCACCGAAGCGGTTACCAAAGGTCTGAATCCTGATGCGGAGATGAAGGATAGCGGTGTTAAATGGCTTCCTAAGATTCCTAAGCACTGGAAGGTAATTCCATCGAAGTATCTATTTGCTAATTCCGATATTAGGCGTCAGACTGGCGATGAACAGTTAACTGCAAGTCAAAAATATGGCATTATAACACAAAAGAATTATACAGCTAAAGAAAATGCTCAGGTAGTTTTGGCTACACAAGGCTTAGAAAAATGGAAACACGTTGAACCAAATGATTTCATCATAAGTTTACGTAGTTTTCAGGGGGGATTGGAAATGAGCGATATTACAGGCTGTATCACATGGCATTATGTTGTCCTTAAAGCTCAAAAAAAAGTGTACCATAAGTATTATAAGTGGTTGTTTAAATCTGCTAGATATATTAATGCGTTACAAGGAACATGCAATTTTATCCGTGATGGTCAGGATTTGCGCTTTTCAAATTTTGCGTTAGTACCGTTATTTGAATTACCATTAGAGGAGCAACAGCAAATCGCTGACTACCTCGATACTAAATGCTCCGAAATCGACACCCTCATCGCTGACAAAAAGCGTCAGGTCGACATCCTGGCCGATTACAAAAAGTCCCTCATCTACGAGTACGTCACCGGCAAGAAGGAGGTTGTTTAAATGGATTTTGAAAGAATAGACTTAACCGACTATTTAAAACGTAAGTACTCTGAAGAATTTGATCCAGAAGTAATTAAATTTGAACTCATCAAAGACGATGATCGTTTTATCTGCCAGGTTGTTACGACGGAAGATACGGAATTTGGCACTAAATATATGTATGAAAATTTCGATTTAGTAGGCGAAGATAGCTATATAGCTGATTTTCCTGTGTGTAATACTATAGAGGAAGCTGCTGAAATACTTTGTAGAGATAGTGCTACGTTATGCTTTTTCTTCGGTGTTTTAAAGAAAGACAACCCGCACAAAGAATTCCGTTTTATTAGGAGTGACAAGTAATGAATAACATCCTTTCGGAAAAAGAATATCAGCGTTATATCATTGACCAGCTTGTAAAGCCGGAATGTGGCTACGCAGAAGCACCGGCAACGGAGTTTGACCGCCTTTTTGCGATGAACCGCAAGGCATTGTTTTCTTTCCTTGAAGCAACTCAGCCGGAAAAGCTGCAGGCTTTGCGCAAAATCTACAAGGAAAAAACCGAAGACACCCTTGTTGCCTTTATTAATCAGCAGGAAACAAGGGCGAACGGCAGTCGTCTTGATGTGCTTAAGCATGGCGTAGAGCTGGCCAACATTCATCTTGATTTGATGTATACGAAGCCTGCAACGACCTTCAACAAGGAACTTAACGCTTTGTATCATAAGAACATCTTCACCGTTTCCGAAGAAGTTTGGGCGAGCGATGATGAACGCATTGACCTGGTAATCTTTCTCAACGGCCTTGCAATCATCACCTTCGAGCTGAAATGTAATGCTGCAGGACAGTCCTATCAGGATGCCATCTATCAGTATCGCATGCAGCGTAATCCAAAAGACCGCCTCTTTTTGTGGAAGGCCGGTTCCTTGGTAAACTTCGCTATGGATTTGGAGCAGGTTTATATGTGTACCAAGCTCAGCGGCAGCAGTACCTTCTTCCTGCCCTTCAATATGGGCTGTGGTGAAGGTATTCAGGTCGGTGCCGGTAATCCTTTGCTGGAAGATGAATATAGCGTTCATTATATGTGGGACGATATCCTGCAAAAGGACAGCCTGCTGGAAATCCTTGGCAAGTTCATGTTTATCGAGGTCAGCGAAAAAGAAGATGCTAACGGCAAAGTAAAGAAGAACGAAACAGTTATCTTCCCTCGCTATCATCAGCTTGATGTGCTGCGTAAGGTGCTTGCTGATGTTAAGGAGCATGGCAGCAGCTTGAACTATCTTCTGCAGCACAGCGCAGGCTCCGGCAAAACGAACGAGATTGCCTGGCTGGCACATCGTCTGGCGTCCTTGCATAGTGCAGATAATAAGATTATCTTTGATAACATCATCATCTGTACTGACCGCGTAGTAGTCGACAGACAGCTGCAGCAGGCAGTGCTTGGTATTGAGCACAAGGAAGGCCTTATCCGCGTTATGGACGACCAGTGCAATTCTACCGACCTTGCCAATGCGCTTGGCGGTAACACCAAGATTATTGCAACGACGATTCAGAAGTTCCCGTATATCGTGGATAGCGTCAAAGGCTTGAAGAATAAGCATTTTGCGGTAATCATCGACGAAGCGCATTCTTCTACCTCCGGCAAGAACATGGCAGCGATTACCAAGTCGCTTGGCTCCGGTGAAGTGGAAACCGATGTTGATGTTGAGGATATTATTACCGATGAAATCCAGCGCAACGGCAAGCAGCCTAATGTGTCGATGTTTGCCTTTACCGCTACGCCGAAACCGACTACTCTGCAGCTTTTCGGCAGGGTAAATGAGCAGGGACAGTATGAAGCCTTTCATATTTATTCCATGAAGCAGGCTATCGAAGAAGGCTTTATTCTTGATGTGCTGCAGAACTATATCACCTACGATACCTTCTTCCGTCTCAACAAAGATATTGAAGATGATCCGGAAATGAAAACGAATGATGCCAAGCGTCAGATTGCTCGCTTCGTGCAGCTGCATGAAACCAATATTTCGCAACGCATTGAAGTAATCATTGAGCATTTCCGTCAGAACGTCATGCAGGAGCTTAACGGCCAGGCTAAGGCTATGGTCATTACGGAATCGCGTGCCGGTGCGGTAAAATATCGTCAGGCCTTTGAAGACTATATTAATCGCAAAGGTTATACTAGTCTGAAGGCATTGGTTGCCTTTTCCGGCAAGGTTACTATTGACGGCAAGGAATATACGGAAGTAGGCATGAATGGCATTGCTGAAAAGAACCTGCCGAAAGAGTTTGATAAGGACGAATATCAGGTGTTGCTGGTAGCTGATAAATATCAGACCGGCTTTGACCAGAAGAAGCTGTGCGCTATGTATGTGCTCAAAAAGCTGCGTGGCGTAAATGCAGTGCAGACCTTATCGCGCCTGAACCGTATCTGCCAGCCGTTTGACAAGAAAACCTTCGTCTTGGACTTTGCTAATGATTATGCGGATATCGAGAAGGCTTTCAGCAAATACTACACTGTGACTTTGCTGTCTAACAGCATTAACCCGCGTTCTATTTATGATATCAGCGCTAAAATCGACGGCTATTTCTTCCTTGATCCCGGCGATGTAGAGGACTTTAATACGCTGCTGTACAAGGAAAAGGTTACTGCTGCGGACAAAAAGAAAATGACTTTCTTCCTGCAGAAGGCCAAAAATGTCATCGAAAAGAACAATGACGAGCAGACGCAGAAGGAAATCCATATGGCAATCCGCCATTTCATCCGCTGTTATGAGTTCTTGGTACAGGCAACCTGCTTCGAGGACGTAGATATTCATAAGAAATACAAGTTCCTGTCTTATCTGCAGACGTACTTAAAGGTGCGCCATTCTGGTGGCGGTTTCGACCTGACCGGCAAAATTAAGGCAGACAATTTTGTGCAGAAAAAGAGCGGAGAGTTTGCAAATGTTAAGCATAAAGCTGATCCGATTGTCAGCCTCCCGTCCGCTGAAAGTCTGAATCTTACGCCTGCAAAGATTGAGCGTTTGTCGCAGATTATTGCGGAAATCAACAGCAGAACCGGTAAAAACTACGACAATGACGTTGCAGTCAAGGCCATGCTGCAGATTAAGGATATCATGATGAAATCCGAAAAGCTGCGTGCCAGCGCTCAAAACAATACTGAAAGAGACTTTGAGTTTGCTTATTTCGACAACATTGATGATGCTCTGGTAGAAGGCTTGGAGCAGAATCAGGACTTCTTCAGTCTGCTTTTGGATAATGATGAGATTAAGCGTCAGGTGCTGGGAATTTTTGCAAGTGATGTATATAATGCACTCAAAGAAAAGAAAAATGTGCTTTATCCTAAGTTCAGGAAAAAAGTTGTAGAACGTAATGTAGCGGAAGAAGTTGATACTTATGGTAGTAAGGGAGAAGAAAAGTGATGGCTAAAACAGAAATTACTTTTGAAATCACTGAGCATATTGGGACTCTTTCTACTAGTGCTAAAGGCTGGACTAAGGAGCTTAATTTGGTTTCTTGGAACGGCCGTGAGCCTAAGTACGACATCAGGGAATGGTCTCCCGAGCATGACAAGATGGGCAAAGGATTGACGCTTAGTAAAGATGAAATGGAAGCGTTGAAAGGTATCTTGGAAAAACTGTGAGTTAAATAAGTATTGTGCTATAAAAGTATATGAAAAAGCCGGCGGAACTTGCTTCCGTCGGCTTTTTTTGAATTGCTCTTAAGAAAAAACTGCTTTGATAAATATATCGTATAGACCTTCGCCTTACGTAATCTACGGTTTCCGAT
>OKSC01003082.1_pt1 | contig 13069 bp, 9 predicted proteins | sample 1601161 | NCBI WGS metagenome assembly OKSC01 (sample SAMEA3541552, study PRJEB24748) | human gut metagenome | biome: human gut; feature: human-associated habitat; material: faeces | place: China | collected 2012
CAGCCATTCGCCCTGGCAGCTCTCCTGGTATTGCTGGTAGAAATCCTGCTCCGCATCACCTGGTTCAGAAGAATTCCGTAATCTGGATACTGAGCCATTACTGATTATCGGAGATATTCCGCTATCTTTCGGAGACATTCTGCTATCTTTCGGAGATATTTTACCAGTTATCGGAGATATTTTACTGATTATCGGATAATCGAATAGAAGATATAATTAGAATAGAAAATGTTAAGATTTGAAGATCCTATATTTCTCTGGCTGTTGTGGATTATACCAGTACTGATTCTGATCAGACTGATAGGATGGAGAAGAAGAAAGGCTAAACTGAAGAAGCTCGGCGATCCGGAACTTCTGAAACAGCTCATGCCCAACATCTCCAAATATCGCCCTACAGTTAAGTTTGTGCTGATGCTTGCAGCCTTGGCGCTTCTTATCGTGATGGTAGCTCGCCCGCAGATGGGCAGCAAGATTTCTCACGATAAGCGACATGGTATTGAAACCATCATCTGCCTCGATATTTCAAATTCCATGCTCTGTCAGGACGTGGTTCCATCCCGTTTGGACAAGAGTAAGATGCTTATCGAAAATCTGGTCGACAACTTTAACAACGACAAGATTGGACTCATCGTCTTTGCAGGCGATGCGTTCGTGCAGTTGCCAATCACCACCGATTATGTTTCGGCAAAGATGTTTCTCCAGAACATTACCCCAGGTCTTATCCAGACCCAGGGAACCAATATCGGCGAAGCCATCGATTTAGCTTCCAAGAGTTTCACCCAGCTGGAGAATGTAGGCAGAGCCATCATCGTAATTACTGATGGCGAAAACCATGAGCCTGGCGCACAGGAGGCGGCGGCTGCTGCCAACAAGAAAGGAATCAATGTCTTTATCCTGGGCATAGGTAACACCAAGGGAGCACCAATCCCTATGGGCGACGGCTCTTATCTGAAGGACAATGCGGGCAACACTGTAATGACCGCCCTGAATGAGCAGATGTGCAAGGAGCTTGCCCAGGCAGGTAAGGGTCAGTACATTCATGTAGATAATACCAGCGATGCGGAAAGAGCATTGAATGATGATATTGCCAAATTGCAGAAAGGCGATGTGACGAGTGTGGTTTACAGCGCTTATGATGAACAGTTCCAGGCTGTAGGTATTCTTATCATCCTGTTGCTTATCATCGAAGTTTGTCTGCTTGAGGTAAAGAATCCTCTGCTCAGAAACATCAAGTTTTTTAAGAAAGACATCAGGAAGCCTTTCTGATAAACGTTTATACATTATTATATAATAAGAATGAGATATTTAAGATATATATTGGTTTTTGCCCTGATGGTGCTGGGCTTGGCGAAGGTGGGAGCACAGAACGACCGCAACTTCATTCGCCAGGGAAACCGCGCCTATCATAAACAGAAGTGGGCTGCAGCCGAAACGCAATATCGCAAGGCTATCTCCAAGAACCAGAAGAATGCGCAGGCGGTCTATAATCTGGGTTGCGCCCTGATGATGCAGCAGAAGGATTCGATGGCGATGATACAGTTTGAGAATGCTTCGAAACTTGAAACGAACAAGATGCGACGCGCCAGAAGTTACCACAACATGGGTGTGGTCATGCAGCAGCATCAGCAATATGCGCAGGCCATAGGATGCTATGAGAACGCCCTGCGCTGCAATCCGCAGGACAATGCAACCCGATATAATCTTGCCCTCTGCAAGAAACTGCTCAAAAACCACAAGCAGAACAAGCAGAACGATAAGAACAAGAACAACAAGAATAAAAACAAGGACAAGAACAAAGACAAGCAGAATAAGGATCAGAACAAAGATCAGAATAAAGACAAGAACAAGAACGATAAAAATAAGAACAATCAGCAGAATCAGAACAATCAGGACAAGATGAGCAAAGATAATGCTGAACAACTCTTGAACGCTGCCATCCAGCAGGAGAAGAATACGAAGCGCAAGATGCAGAAAGCGATGAGTCAGCCTCGCAGAAAGCAATATGAGAAAAACTGGTAAAAGTAAAATAATACAACGAGCATAATTAATATAGAACATGAAACATATAGGTTGGTTTATTATTATATGGGCAATGCTTCTGGGCTTCAGTTTGCAGCTGAAAGCCCAGAATATCAGTGTGTCGGCACCAACACACGTGGCGGCGGGAGAAAACTTCCGTGTGGCCTATACCATCAATACACGTGATGTAGAGGAATTCCGCCTGGGCGGAGTAGGAGAAGGACTTGAGGTAATCGCAGGTCCTTACACCTCATCGCAGTCCAGTTATCAGATGATCAATGGCCATACTTCCTCTTCATCGTCGGTAACCATTACCTATACGCTCTACGCAGCTAAGAACGGAACCTTTGGCATTGGTGCCTCTCATGCCATCGTAAATGGTAAGAAACTCTCTTCCCGTCCGGTTAAGATTACGGTTTCTGGCCATGCTGCACGCAACAACGGCGCTCCTTCCATGCACGGACAGAATGATTATAATGAACCACGCATGCGAACTGCCGGATCCAGAATATCAGGCAGAGACCTCTTCATCAAGGTTACAGCCAACAAGCGACGTGTTCACGAACAGGAACCGGTGCTCCTTACTTATAAGGTTTACACGCAGGTAGACCTTACCCAGCTGGAAGGCAAGATGCCTGACTTGAAGGGATTCCACAATCAGGAAGTTCCGCTGCCTCAGCAGAAGACCTTCCATACTGAAACTGTAAACGGCCGACCTTACCGATGCGTTACATGGAGCCAGTATGTCATGTATCCGCAGATGACGGGAAACCTCACCATTCCAGCCATTACCTTCAAGGGAATCGTAGTTCAGCAGAACAGAAACGTTGACCCGATGGAAGCTTTCTTCAATGGTGGCTCCGGCTATGTTGAAGTAAAGAAAGATATTATTGCTCCTAGTGTGAAAATTCAGGTTGATCCTTTGCCTCAGCGCCCTGCCAACTTCTCGGGCGGTGTAGGTAAATTCAACATTACTGCTTCCATCGACAAGAAGGAAGTAAAGGCTGGCGAACCAATCACCATTCGTGTAGTAGTAGGAGGAATCGGAAACCTGAAGTTGCTCAAGCAGCCTGTCATTACCTTCCCTAAGGATTTTGACAAGTACGATGCGAAGGTGACAGACAAGACCCGCCTTACAGCCAATGGCGTAGAAGGCAATATGATTTATGACTTCCTGGCTGTGCCTCGTAATCAGGGAAATTATACCATTCCTGCGGTAGAATTCACCTATTATGATACTTCGGCTAACAAGTATAAGACAATCAAGACCCAGCCGTTTACGCTGAATGTAGATAAGGGCGATGGAACTTCAGACAATGAAACCTCAGATTTCAGCAACAAGGATAAGGACATTCATGCGCTGAAACTGGGCAAGTCTAAGCTCCATGATATTGACGATATGTTCTACGGAAGCTTCGGCTACTGGACCAGTCTGCTGGTTCCATTGGCAGCCTTCTTTGCCCTGCTCATTGTTTTCCGCCGCCGTGCTCTCGAGAATGCCGACCTTGTAAGGGTTCGTTCCAACAAGGCAAACAAGATAGCAACCAAGCGCCTGAAGAAGGCTCATCTGCTGATGCTCGGTGGCAAGCAGGAAGAATTCTACGATGAAGTGCTCCGTGCTTTGTGGGGCTATGTAAGCTACAAGCTCAACATGCCTGCCGAAAAGCTCTCACGTGAAAACATCCAGGCTATGCTCGAAAAACATTGTGTAGAGGAGAGAACTATCGAGAAGTTTACAACTGCGCTCGATGAATGTGAGTTTGAGCGCTATGCGCCGGGCGACCCTGCCGGCAATATGAACCGTACATTCGAATCAGCAATGACTGCTATTATGGATATAGAAAATGCTATCAATGCAACGCGTAAGCAGCGCAAGAAGAGTGCAACCGGATATTCGTTCGTCATGATGATCATGGTGATGTTGGGCTGCTCTGTTTCTGCAGGCGCTGTAACCAAGAACAATGCTGATACGGAATATCAGAAAGGTAACTATCAGCAGGCCATACGCGACTATGAGGAAATATTGAACAACTATGGTGTTTCTGCCGAAGTTTACTATAACTTGGGCAATGCTTATTACCGTACAGACAATATTACCAAGGCTGTGCTCAATTACGAGCGTGCCCATCTGCTCTCGCCAGGCGATGAAGACATCAGCTTCAACCTGCAGTTTGCACGTAGCAAGACCATCGATAAGATTACTCCGGAAAGCGAGATGTTCTTCGTAACCTGGTGGAAGGCGCTGGTTAACTTTACGAGTGTTGACTGTTGGGCTAAGACAGGCATCATAGCCATCATCACGGCGCTGGTTCTGGTCTTGGTTTATCTCTTCGGTTCGCATATCGTTTTGCGCAAGATAGGTTTCTTCGGTGGAATCTTCTTCGTGGCAGTCTTCCTGCTGAGCAATCTCTTTGCTTACCAGCAGCGGCAGATGCTTATCAACCGTACGGGAGCCATTATCATCGCTCCTTCTGTCAATGTGAAGAAGACTCCAGCCAAGGCGAGTGCTGACCTCTTCCTGCTGCATGAAGGAACTCGCATTGATATTACCGATAAGGCGATGAAAGGCTGGCGTGGAATTAAGGTTGGAGACGGCAGAGAAGGCTGGATAGAGACCAAGGCTATAGAGGAAATCTGATTAAGATAAAATCTGATTAAAATAAAGAGAATGGATTTTAGTAGGATACAAGATTTTGACATGCAGCTGTTGCATGTGTTTAACGGCAGCGAGAATGTCTGGCTCGATCAGATGGCGATGGCGCTTACGTCGGGCTGGACATGGATTCCGCTTTATATCGTCCTCTTCGTTGTTGTGATAAGAAACAACGAGATGATGGGCCAGATTGCACTCGTGGTAGGAGGAGCATTGCTCTGTATCTTTCTGGCTGATGGACTGGTGGATGGAATCATCAAACCGCTGGCTGAAAGATGCAGACCTTCTAGCGACCCTATGTTCAAGTATACGGTTCAGGTGGTTGACAATATGCGCCTCAAGAGTTTCAGCTTCTGTTCTGCTCATGCGGCTAATACGCTTTCGTTAGCTATCTTCTTCTCGTTGCTTATCCGCAGCAAACTGGTTACCTGGACCCTGTTATTATGGTCGCTCGTAAACTGCTGGACCCGTCTTTACCTGGGTGTTCATTATCCGGTCGACATTCTTTGCGGTCTGGCTATCGGAGCTGTGGTGGGAGTTGTCGTTTATCTTATCTACATCAGGATGTATTACCGCATCTCCCCAAAGATTAAGTATATTTCCAACCAGTATACGAGTACGGGTTACGACTATGATGATGTAGATAAAATCATGACCGTAGTGATATTTACCCTTATCATGGTTGTGCTTTATGCCACCTGCCAGATGGCAAATCTTTAGTACAGGAATAAAAGTTCAAAATAGAAAGTTCAAAAAGTAAAAATAAATAATGGATACAAAACACATTAAGATTAGTGATTATAACTATGATTTACCGGATGAGCGCATCGCAAAATTCCCTATCGCCCAGCGCGACCACAGCAAACTGCTGGTTTATAAGCACGGCGAGGTAAGCGATGATGTTTTCCATCATCTTCCCACATATCTCCCTCAAGGAGCCTTGATGATATTCAACAATACCAAGGTGATACAAGCGCGTCTGCACTTCCGCAAGGAAACAGGTGCGCTTATTGAGGTTTTCTTGATGGAGCCTGCAGAACCTACTGATTATGAACTCATGTTCCAGACCGCCGGACATTGTTCCTGGCTCTGCATGATCGGTAATCTGAAGAAATGGAAAGAGGGAAGCCTGAAGCGTGATTTCGAAATCAAGGGCAATAAACTTACGCTCAGCGCCACCATGCGACGCGGAGATGCGCTAGGCTCTGAAGCGCAGGAAATGGTTGCCAAAGGCGGAGGAACCAACTATTGGGTTGATTTTGATTGGGACAACGACAAGGTTTCTTTCGCTGAGATTCTCGAAGCAGTAGGCGAGTTGCCTATTCCTCCATATCTCAACCGCAAGACAGAGGAGAGCGACAAGACCACCTATCAGACGGTTTATTCTAAAATCAAGGGAAGTGTGGCTGCTCCAACTGCCGGACTTCATTTTACCGATGCTGTTCTCAAGGATCTTGATGCGCATGGAATCGACCGCGAAGAAGTAACCCTGCATGTAGGAGCCGGCACATTCAAACCGGTGAAGAGTCTTGAAATCGAAGGCCATCAGATGCATACGGAATACATTGTTGTTCATCGTCGCAGTCTGGAAAAACTCATCAAGCACGAGTGCCGGGTCATTGCCGTAGGAACAACCAGCGTTCGTACCATCGAGAGTCTCTATTACATGGGCGTTCATCTGCTGAAGCATCCTGAGGCAAATGAAGAAGATCTGCACGTAAAACAGTGGGATCCTTACGAGCTTTCTGAAGATGGCAATCTGGTAGATGGAATCACTCCGATGCAGGCTATCCAGGCAATCATCGATTATCTGGACCGCAACGGCTTGGAGGCTCTCCATTCCAGCACGCAGATTATCATTGCTCCTGGCTATCAGTATAAGATTGTGAAGATGCTGGTCACCAATTTCCATCAGCCTCAGAGTACGCTCCTGCTCCTGGTGAGTGCTTTCCTCAAGGGCGACTGGAAGAAGGTTTACGATTATGCTCTTTCGCATGATTTCCGTTTCCTGAGTTATGGAGATTCATCCCTGCTCATTCCATAGAAAAAGTGAAGAGTGAAGAACGAAGAGTGAAGAAACAACGTTCGGCGACCGAAGGGTAAGCCAATTCATTTGCTTTGCTAATCATAAAGTTCAAAGCTCAAAGTTCAAAATTCAAAGTAAAATAGTATGATTTCAGTAGAAGGACTGAAAGTAGAGTTTGGCGTTAAGCCTCTCTTTCATGATGTAAGTTTCGTCATCAACGATCGCGACCGCATTGCCCTTGTGGGTAAGAATGGTGCAGGAAAATCTACGATGCTCAAGATTCTCTGCGGTTTGCAGAAACCTACTGACGGCGTTGTGGCTATTCCTAACGAAACCACTATCGGCTATCTGCCACAGGTGATGAAACTGCAGGACGATACGACCGTGAAAGAGGAAACCCGCAAGGCTTTCGCCCATAATACCGAGATGAAGGCGCGTCTGGACAAGATGCAGCAGGAAATGGCCGACCGCACCGACTATGAGAGCGAAAGCTATGCTCAGCTCGTAGAGAAGTTTACCCAGGAACATGAACGCTACATGATGATGGGTGGCGAAAACTATGAGGCTGAGATAGAGCGCACCTTGAGCGGTCTTGGCTTTACGCGCGATGATTTCGAGCGCCCTACCAAGGAGTTTTCCGGTGGTTGGCGAATGCGTATCGAACTTGCCAAGATTCTGTTGCAGAAGCCTGATGTACTGCTCCTCGATGAGCCTACCAATCACCTTGATATTGAAAGTATCCAGTGGTTGGAGCAGTTTCTGGCGCAGAGTGCTAAGGCTGTGGTTCTGGTGAGTCACGACCGTGCTTTCATCAACAATGTAACTAACCGTACCCTCGAAATTACTTGCGGAAGGGTAGAAGATTATAAGGTGAAATACGATGAGTATGTTGTGTTGCGTGCCGAACGCCGCGAGCAGCAGCTCCGTGCTTACGAAAACCAGCAGAAGGAGATTGCCGACATCAAGGATTTCATTGAGCGGTTCCGCTACAAGCCTACCAAGGCGGTTCAGGTGCAGAGCAGAATCAAGCAGCTCGAGAAAATCGTGCCTATCGAGGTGGATGAGGTTGACAACAAGCAGATGCACCTCAAATTCCCTCCTTGCCTCAGAAGTGGCGATTATCCTATCATCTGCGATGAGGTTCGCAAGGATTACGGCGCCCATACCGTCTTCGACCATGTTACCTTTACCATCAAGCGTGGCGAGAAGGTGGCTTTCGTGGGTAAGAACGGCGAGGGTAAGTCTACCCTGGTAAAATGTATCATGGGTGAGATTCCTTTCACCGGAACTCTCAAGATTGGTCATAATGTGCAGATTGGTTATTTCGCCCAGAACCAGGCGCAACTCTTGGATGAGAATCTTACCATCTTCCAGACTATCGACAATGTTGCCACAGGAGAAATGCGTCTGAAGGTGAACGATCTCCTGGGCGCCTTCATGTTTGGCGGTGAGACTTCAGAGAAGTTTGTCAAGGTGCTGAGTGGAGGCGAACGCAGCCGACTGGCGATGATCAAGCTCCTGCTCGAACCGGTGAATCTCCTCATTCTCGATGAGCCTACCAATCACCTCGACATGCAGTCGAAGGATGTGCTGAAAGAAGCCATCAAGGCTTTCGATGGAACAGCTATCATCGTGAGCCACGACCGTGAATTCCTCGATGGTCTGGTAGATAAGGTCTATGAGTTTGGCGGCGGCAAGGTTCGTGAGCATCTCGGTGGTATTTACGATTATCTCTGTGCCCATAATGCCGAGAACATCAATCAGGCTCTTGCCAACCAGAGCATGGCTTCTGCCGGTTCGCCTTCTGCCAATACTTCCGGCTCTTCTGTCGCATCAGGTTCTACAGCCGACAGTCTTGCCTCTGCCACATCCGGCAAGCAGAGCTACGCTGAACATAAGGAACAGCAGAAGAAGATCCGCAAGGCAGAGAAAGCCGTGAAGGAATGTGAGGCGAAGATAGAGAAGCTGGAAGCGAGAAAGAAGGAGATTGATGAACTCCTGATGAAACCGGAAAATGCAACCAACATGGAACTCGTTACTGAATACACCGAACTCATGAAGGGTCTCGATGAGGAGAACGAGCGCTGGATGCTCCTTTCGGAAGAACTGGAAGAAGTTTCGAAATAATAGTAACATTAATATAAAATAAAGAGAAGAAAATGAAAATGAAGATGATCTTACCGATGATGCTGATTGCAGCTTTGCCATTAGGCGCTGATGCTCAGAATAAATCGGGTCTTGTCATGAGCAATCTCGACAAGACAGTAAAGCCAGCAGACAGTTTCTATCAGTTTGCTACAGGCGGATGGCAGAAGAATAATCCTCTTCCTGCTGCTTACAGCCGTTATGGCAGTTTTGACCAGCTGGCTGAGAACAACAACAAGCGCATCAACACCATTCTTTCTGAACTCCAGAAGAAGACTTACAAGGCTGGAACCATCGAGCAGAAATTGTCTGATTTCTACAAACTCTCTATGGATGTTGACAGCCGCAACAAGGCTGGAATCGCTCCAGTAAAGCCTCTTATGGATGAGATTGAAGCTGCCAAGACCAAGGACGAGCTTCAGAAGCTTCAGGTTAAGTATGCATGGATGGGTCTCGGTTTGAGCTATGGCGCAGGTTTCGCTGCCGATGAGAAGAACGTAACCATGAACATCTACAACCTGATGCAGGGCGGTCTTACTCTCGGTGCCAAGGATTATTACCTCAACAACGATGCTGCAACCGTAGCTATCCGTGAGGCTTATAAGACTTACCTCAACAAGATGTTCCAGCTCTATGGTTTCTCTGCCGATGAGGCAGCTAAGAAGGCGTCTGCCGTATTCCTTCACGAAACAACGCTCGCTACTTTCTCAAAGAGCCGTACCGAACTTCGTGATCCTCAGGCAAACTACAACAAGATGACCTTGGCAGAATTCAAAGAGAATTATCCTAACATTCCTCTCGAGGCACTTGCCAACGCCGAGGGAATCAAGAGCGAATATCTCAAGGAGATGATTGTAGGTCAGCCTGCTTTCTTCGCCGGTTATGACAAGGTGGCAGCTGCAGAATGTGCAAGCACATTGAAGGCTTTGATGGAGTGGGACATCATCAGTAGTTCTGCTTCTTATCTCAGCGATGAGATTCGCGAAGCCCGTTTCGAATTCTTTGGCAAGACTATGAGTGGCCGTAAGGAGGATTATCCTCTTTGGAAGCGCGCTACAGCTCAGGTTGAGGCTCAGTTGGGCGAGGCACTCGGTCGCATCTACTGCAAGCGCTATTTCCCAGAAAGCTCTAAGAAGATGATGGAGACACTCGTGAAGAATCTTCAGATCAGCCTCGGTCAGCGTATCGATGCTCAGACCTGGATGAGCGATGCTACAAAGAAAGCTGCCCACAACAAACTCGACAAGTTCTATGTAAAGATTGGTTATCCTAACAAGTGGACTGATTTCAGCAAGCTCAGCATCGACCCATCTAAGAGCTATTATGAGAACGTAATGGCTTGCCGCAAGTTTGCCAACGATAAGGAGATTGCAGAGAAGGCAGGAAAGCCAGTAGATAAGGATGAGTGGTTCATGACTCCTCAGACCGTGAACGCTTACTACAATCCTACTACCAATGAAATCTGCTTCCCAGCCGGTATTCTCCAGTATCCTTTCTTCGATCCTAAGGCTGATGCAGCATTCAACTATGGTGCTATCGGCGTAGTAATCGGCCATGAGATGACTCACGGATTCGATGATCAGGGTCGTCAGTATGATGCTAGCGGTAATCTGAAGGATTGGTGGACAGCTGAAGATGCAAAAGGTTTCAACAAGCGTGCTGATATGTATGCTGATTTCTTCAGCAACATCAAGGTTTTGCCTGATCTGAATGCCAACGGCCGTTTCACCCTCGGCGAGAACCTTGCCGACCATGGTGGTTTGATGGTTTCATACAATGCCTTCAAGAATGCTACTGCTAAGAAGCCATTGAAGAACAAGGATGGTTTCACTCCTGACCAGCGTTTCTTCCTCGCCTATGCAGGTGTTTGGGGACAGAACATTACTGATAAGGAAATCCGCAACCGCGTAAAGAATGATCCTCATTCTCTCGGCAAGTGGCGTGTTGATGGTGCGCTTCCTCACATCGATGCATGGTATGAGGCATTTGGTGTAAAGCAGGGCGACAAGCTGTTCATTCCTAAGAACCAGCGCCTGGAGCTTTGGTAATTCCGGAAGGAAGTTTTTCCGAATAGAATTTTTCGGGAATGGTTTCCCCGAATAGATAGAAAAAATAAAGTCCTGATGTTTCGTTTGTTTGAAACATCAGGACTTTTTGTTTTATGCTTGAAATATTTTTTGATAAGAAACAATAGAATAGGGGGTTATTGCTTCTTCTCCAGTTCCTGAAGATTTTCCATCTTCTTCGATTCCAGGAATTCGTAAATGCCGCAGAGATGTTCGCGGACGCGACCATGACCGAACTCATAAACCTTGCTGACAAGACCATCGAGGAAATCACGGTCGTGACTAACTACGATGAGCGTTCCGTCGAAGTCGAGCAAGGCCTGCTTCAGCACATCCTTGGTCTTCAGGTCGAGGTGGTTGGTAGGCTCATCGAGAATCAGCAGATTCACCGGCTCCAGCAGCAGCTTGAGAATGGCAAGGCGGGTGCGCTCACCTCCCGACAATACTTTCACCTTCTTGGTAGAATCCTCTCCGCCAAACATGAATGCTCCAAGCAAATCGCGTATCTTGTTGCGGATTTCACCCTTGGCAACATCATCAATGGTCTGGAATACGGTAAGTTCGCCATCGAGCAGAGAAGCCTGGTTCTGGGCGAAATAACCTATCTGCACATTATGTCCCAATTCCAACTTTCCTTCGTTCTGAAGCTGACCCATGATACATTTCACAAGCGTTGACTTACCCTCTCCGTTTCTTCCCACGAAGGCAATCTTGTCGCCTCTTTCTACGGTAAGATTCACTCCGCTGAAAATCTTCTTGCCATCAAACGACATCGCCACATCGCTCATCTGAACCGGATAAGCACCGCTTCGTGGGCTCGGCGGGAACTTGAGTCGGAGGCGACTTGTATCTTCTTCATCCACTTCGATAAGTTCCAGTTTCTCCAGCATCTTCACGCGGCTCTGCACCTGGAAGGTTTTAGAATAAGTGCCTTTGAAGCGTTCTATAAAGTCCTTGGTTTCAGCAATCATCTTCTGCTGTTCCTCATATTTCTTCATCTGCTGTTCGCGGCGTTCCTTGCGCAGTTCCAGATATTGGCTGTAAGTGGCTTTGTAGTCGTAGATGCGGCCCATGGTTACTTCGATGGTTCTTGTTGTAATGTCGTCAACGAATTTTCGGTCGTGGCTGATGACAACTACCGCTTTCGAACTGTTGATGATGAAGTCTTCGAGCCAGCCGATAGATTCAATGTCGAGATGATTGGTTGGCTCATCGAGCAGCAGCACGTCTGGCGATTTCAAAAGCAGTTTTGCCAGCTCAATTCTCATTCTCCATCCTCCCGAAAACTCGCTGGTAGGGCGGTTGAAATCAGAGCGTTCAAAACCGAGACCTAGCAGCGTTTTCTCTACATCTTCCTCGAAATGAGTCATGTCGATGGCGTAGAATTTCTCTGAGAGAGAGGATACTTTCTCAATGAGCTGCATGTAATCATCGCTGTCGTAATCGGTACGGGTGGTGAGCTCGTTGTTGATGCGGTCAATCTCAGCCTGCATCTCGTGCAGATGGGCGAACGCCTGGCAGGTTTCCTCGAATACGGTTCTGCCGTCTTCGGTCATCAGATGCTGAGGCAGATAGGCGATGACGCAGTCCTTGGGAGCGGAAACGGAGCCACGTGTGGCATTTCTCACACCGGCGATGATCTTAAGCAATGTGCTCTTTCCTGCGCCATTCTTTCCCATCAGGGCTATACGGTCCTTCTCGTTGATCTGGAAGGAAATGTCTTTGAATAGGGTGGTGCCGCCAAATTCTACGGTCAATCCATCAACTGTAATCATATTATTTTCTTCTTGTTCAAATTTTTGTTTCTTTAAGCAACTCCCCAGAATGCCCCGTTCCTGCCGTTTTCGGGGTCTTCATTGATGACCAGCGCCTGCCATCATTTATGACCCGTGCTGGTCTTAATAGAAGACCTGAGCAAGGCACAAAAGGCTGTTCTTTCGATTGCCGGTGCAAAGATACAACATTTTTGGGCAGAATGCAAGCTTTTACCCTGACTTTCTTTCGGAGAAGTAGTGTAAGTGATTGATTGATACTGATTTCTATTGGTTTTCTAGCTGAACTTTATTGCAAAACAATCAACAATGGGAAAGTAAGGATGAAAAAGTAAGCGTGTCATTAAGGGTCAGTGTCATTAAGGGTCATTTAGAAAAATGAAAGTGT
>OKSC01003083.1_pt1 | contig 13060 bp, 12 predicted proteins | sample 1601161 | NCBI WGS metagenome assembly OKSC01 (sample SAMEA3541552, study PRJEB24748) | human gut metagenome | biome: human gut; feature: human-associated habitat; material: faeces | place: China | collected 2012
CTTTGGAGATTTCTTATGACATTCTCCTTGGAAGATCAACTTCTCTTGGAGTTGTCTGCTCCTTATCTCCGGCTGTTTTCTTTCTGTGACTATACTATACCACAGCCCCTGGGATTCGTCTATTCGCAGATATGCCAACGATGCAGCGAAAGATTTGTGCAGTTTCAAGCTTGCCGCTCCGGGCAAAAAATGGTATAATAAATATGTTGGGCTGCTGTACAGCCCAGACCGTGCGCTGTCCCTTTTGGCAAGGGACGGCGCTTTTTTTGGCGGGATCGTGCTGTGATCCCACGGGCTGATCTGAACAGGCATTAGGCAATATTCATTTCAAAACAACCGTAAAGCAGCTGCCGCTGCCGGGGCGGCTGTCCACAGTGACAGCGCCGCCGTGCAGGGTGGCTATTTTTTGTGCCATGGCAAGGCCCAAGCCGTTGCCCTGCGTCCTGTGGCTGGTGTCCCCTTGATAGAACTGCTCAAAGATATGGCAGCAGGTCTCGGCGTCCATACCGCAGCCCTGGTCAGTGACAGCCACAACCGGTCTGCCCTGCTCGCAGTGCAGTGTTACGCTTATGGCTCCGCTCTCCGGGCTGAACTTGGCGGCATTATCCAGCAGATTCAGCCAGATCTCCTTTACCAGCGCTTCGCTGCCGTGGTAGGTGCAGGGGGCCAACTCGGCCTCAAACTGCAGCGGCTTATCGCGCCACTTTTGCCGGGTCACAAGGATGCACTGGCGCAGCTGCTCATCCAGCGAAAAGTCTGTACAGTCGGTTAGAATGGTCTGTGCCTCGATACGATTCAAGAGCAGCACACTGCCGGAAAGCTGTGCCAGCCGCTTGCTCTCATCGCGGATGATTTGCAGATACTCGCGCTGCTCCTCAGGTGTGACATCCTCGTCCAGCAGCAGGTCAGCAAAGCCGCTGATGCTGACGATGGGCGTCTTGAACTCATGGGAAAAGTTATTTACAAAATCCTTGCGCAGCAGCTCCGTGCCGGAAAGCTCCTCCGCCGCTTTGTTGAAGGCTGCTTTGAACTCCCGGATCTCGGTAGGCTCATACCCGTGGGCGGCGGGCTGCAGGCGCACGGTGAAGTCCCCCGCCGCCAGCCGGTTCATCGCCTGTATGATGTTTTTGATAGGATTTATTAACACAAGGCGAATCGCAACCACAAGGCTGATGGCCATCAAAATACAGCTGGCATACAAAATGACCAGTGCGCCGCCGATGCTGACGCTGCCGTCTTGGATAAAAAAGCCGTGGTCAGCCTCCAATACCACCAGCACCGTCGCAACGGTCAGATTCAGTGTAACGATGAAAAATAGGTTCAGCACCAGCAGCATTGTCAAATTTACGGTGCGCACGCAGTCGCGCAGCTTGTTTACAAATTGTGCCATATCACACCTTCTTTATAGCACGGTAGCCGATGCCGCGAATGGTCTGTATCTCAAACTCCGGCCAATCGTAAAAGCGGGTGCGCAACCGATTGATATGAACATTTACCGTTTTATCGTCGCTTTCGCTGTCCATGCCCCAGATCTCATCCAGCAGCTCCAGCCGGGTAAAGGTCCTTTCCGGGTAAGCCAGCAGCTTGTACAGGAGGTTGAACTCCTTGGGCGGCAGCACCTGCGCATCGTGGCCGCGCCGCACGGTGTGGGTATCGTAGTCCAGCTCGACATCCCCTATCGTGATCCTGTGCTCATCCACGATGCGGGCGCGGCGCAGCAGAGCCTTGATGCGCAGCACAAGCTCCTGCCGGTCCGGCGGTTTTGTCATATAATCATCAGTGCCAACGATAAAACCCGTGTGCTTGTCCTGCGGCATATCCTTGGCCGTCAGCATTAAAATAGGCAGCATGCTGCCGCTTTCCCGGATGGTCCTGGTCAGGGTAAAGCCATCCATCCGGGGCATCATCACATCGCAGAGCAGCAGATCTATATGGTTGTGGTCGAGCATTTCCAGTGCCTGCACACCGTCGGCAGCAATCAGTGGCTCATAGCCCGCTCGCTTTACGATGGCGCAAAGCAGACGCGCTGTGCTGGGGTCATCCTCGGCAATCAAAATACGAAACATCTGTGTATCCTCCTTGGTTCTATTATAGTACAGCGCAAAGATAAACGAAAGATAAACCTTCCCGTTTACCAAAGGTTTATTTTGGCGGTGTATCCTTAGGAGCATCGAAACAAAAAGCAACCTACGGGAAAACGGAGGATACAGCTATGAAAACCATCTATCTTGTCACCGGTGCTGCCGGATTTATGGGCACTAATGTCTGCGCACAGCTCTTGGAGCGCGGTGATGCCGTGCGTGCTTTTGTGCTGAAGGGCGACCCCGCTGTAAAATTTGTGCCGAATGCCGTCGAAATCTTTGAGGGTGACCTCTGCAGTGCCGAGGACTGCGAGAAATTCTTTGCCGTGGAACCGGGCACCCAGACCGTCTGCATCCACTGCGCGAGCATGGTGACGATCAACCCGAATTACAGTGAAAAACTCATCGCCGTCAATGTGGGCGGCACCGAAAACATGCTGAACGCCGCCAAAAATCACCCTGAGTGTAAAAAGTTCGTCTATGTTTCCAGCACCGGCGCCATCCCTGAGCTGCCTAAGGGCGAGAGCATCCATGAGGTATACAGCTTTGTTCCCTACGATGACAATCGCGTGGTCGGCTGGTACAGCCGCAGCAAGGCAATGGCGACCCAGAAGGTGCTGGACGCCGCCGCTGACGGGCTGAATGCCTGCGTGGTGCATCCCAGCGGTATTCTTGGCCCCAACGACCCCGCCATCGGGCAGACGACCCGCACGCTGATCCAGATCCTGAACGGTGAAATGCCCATCGGTATGCAGGGCTCGTTCAATCTTGTCGATGTGCGCGACCTGGCCGCCGGCACGATTGCCGCCGCTGACCGCGGGCGCAAGGGCGAGTGCTACATCCTTTCCAATGACGAGGTTTCGCTGAAGGGACTCTGCGAAATGCTGAAGGCAGAAACCGGCTGCCGCGGCTGTCTGTTTTACCTGCCGCTGTCGCTTGCCCATTTTGCCGCCAAGCTGATGGAGGCACGCGCTGCCAAGACCGGTAAGCCTGCTGTACTGACTGAGTTTGCCGTTTACAATCTGGAGCGCAACAACCATTTTGAATGCTCCAAGGCAAAAAATGAGCTTGGCTTTGCCCCGCGTCCCTACAAGGAAACACTGCATGATTTGGCGGTTTGGCTCAAGCAGGAGGGAAAAATCGCATGAAGAAGGTTTGTGTTATCACAGGCGGCGGCAGCGGCATGGGGCTTGCCACGGCGAAGCTCGTCTGTGAAGAAGGATATTACACGATTTTGGTGGGGCGCACGGCGTCCAAGCTGGAAAAGGCAGTCAACGATCTGCACAGTGCAGGCGGCGAGGCTGAGGCGTTCAGCTGTGATGTTTCCGACCGTGAAAGCTGTTTTGCGCTGGCCAAACACGCCGCCGAATGCGGCGAAGTAAAAGCGGTATTGCACATTGCGGGCCTCAGTCCTCACATGGGCGATGCTGAAAAGATTTTGCGCGGCAATGCGCTGGGCACGGTGAATATCAACGATGCCTTTTATGAGGTCATGGCACCGGGCGGCTGTGTGATCGACACCTCCAGCATGAGCGCCTACCTTGCCCCGCAGTTTGTCATGCCTAAGGGTGCGTACAAGCTGGCGCGCACCGACCGTGAAAAATTCATCAAAAAGCTGGTGGCGCGGGCAGGCATCGCCCCTAAGGACGCCCGCCCGGGTCTGGCCTACGCCATCAGCAAGCATTTTGTAATTTGGTTTGCTAAGACCGATGCCGCACGCTTTGGCGAGAAAAATGTGCGTTGCCTGAGTGTGACACCCGGCAACTTTGACACGCCGATGGGCGCACTGGAAAGCGGGCAGGCGGATGTATTCAAAAAATACTCTGCTCTCAAGCGCAACGGAAAGCCGGAAGAAATCGCCGCTTTGTTTGCGCTTCTTCTGGATGAGCGGCTGGGCTTCCTGACCGGAGCAGACATTCTTATGGACGGCGGCGTTGTGGCAAGCGGCGCCAGCGGATTGAGCAAATAAAAAGGGCAGCAAAGTAAACCCCGATTTTAGCTTTTGGGGTCTGCTTTGCTGCCTTTTGGATTTTGTGCTTTCGCTTGGCTGTACTTTAGTGCAGCTCGCTTTCGCAGCGGTCCAGCACGGCGGCGATAACCTGATCCATGTCGTAATACTTATACTCACCCAGGCGTCCGCCGAAGATGACCTTCGGCTCGGCATCGGCCAGCTTCTTGTACTCGGCATACAGTGCGCCGTTTTTAGCATCGTTGACGGGGTAATACGGCTCGTCACCGGGCTTCCACTCGGAGGAATACTCGCGGCTGATGATCGTTTTGGGCAGGTCGTTGCCGTTCTCGTCCTTGCCGAACTCGAACCATTTGTGCTCGATGATGCGGGTCCACGGCGTCTCGCGGTCCGTATAGTTGACGGCGGCGTTGCCCTGGAAGCTGGGCTTGTCGAGCAGCTCGTTCTCAAACCGGACAGATCGGTACTCCAACGTGCCGAGTTTGTAGTCAAAATAAGCGTCAATCGGGCCGGTGTAGACGATTTTGTCAGCCAGTGCGTCCAGCGCGGCCTTGTTTTCAAGGTAATCGGTGTTCAGCCGCACCTCGATGCCGTCCAGAAGATTGGCGATCATCTTGGTGTAGCCGCCGATGGGAATGCCCTGATACAGCGCGTTGAAATAGTTGTTGTCAAAGGTCAGCCGCACAGGCAGGCGCTTGATGATAAAAGCAGGCAGGTCCTTGCAGTCGCGGCCCCACTGCTTTTCGGTGTAGCCCTTGATGAGCTTCTCATAAATGTCGCGGCCCACAAGGGAGATGGCCTGCTCCTCAAGGTTCTGCGGCTCGTGGGTGATCTCACGGCGCTGCTCCTCGATCTTGGCGGCTGCCTCCTCCGGCGTGACGACGCCCCACATCTTATTAAAGGTATACATGTTGAAGGGCAGCGAATACAGTTCACCCTTATAGTTGGCAACAGGAGAGTTCGTAAAGCGGTTGAACTCGGCAAACCGGGTGATATAGTTCCAGACCTTTTTGTTGTTGGTGTGGAAGATGTGCGCACCATACTTATGGACGTTGATACCCTCGATGTTCTCGGTATAAATGTTGCCCGCAATGTTGGGGCGCTTATCCACGACCAGCACGGATTTGCCGTGGACCTTGGCCTCATGGGCGAAGATGGCACCGTACAGACCGGAGCCGACTACCAGATAATCATATTTCATATAACAGGTGTTCCTCTCGTTCCTCTCTTTAAAAGTCACAGGGATATTGTGCGGTAATGGCATTGAGGGCCTTACTCCACCGTCAAAAAGCGGCTGAAAGGCGTTTCAGTCTCTGCCGAATAGATCTCTTGTGTAGACCTTGTCCTGCACATCGTTGAGGCAGGCATCGTAGCGGTTGGCCAGAATGGCCTGACTCTGCCGCTTGAATTTGTCCAAATCGTTGACCACTGCCGAACCGAAGAAGGTCTTGCCGTCCTCCAGCGTAGGCTCATAGATGATGACCTGTGCGCCCTTGGCCTTGATGCGCTTCATGACACCCTGAATCGAGCTTTGGCGGAAGTTGTCGCTGTTGCTCTTCATCGTCAGGCGGTAGACGCCGATCGTGACGGGCCTTTCGCGGCTTTCGTCAAACTCATTTTCCTGATCGTAGCCGTAGTACCCGGCCAGCTTCAGCACGCGGTCAGCGATGAAGTCCTTGCGGGTGCGGTTGGACTCCACAATGGCCTCGATGAGATTTTCCGGCACATCGGCGTAGGCTGCCTTTGCGTCCAGCGTAGCGGTCAGATCCAGCTCCTTCTCAGCCAGATATTTCTCGATGTAATCATCCCGGATCGGCGATTTGCGTGCGTTGATCAATGCGACCTTTTCCGGCAGGATATCCACCGCCGTCACATGATGGTGCTGGGAAAGCAGCGTGGCAATCGAAAGCCCCACATAGCCGGTCCCGGCCACCGCGATCTTATATTTTTTCATAGCAGCTTATACTCCGCAGCTGCGAATTTTCCGTAAGGCAGCGGTCAAAATTGCGCCGTACCGGCTTACCGTATGTGGGTTTATTATAGCACGTCACCGGCCACAATTCAATATTGCCGCTTCCCTCAGAATTGTTTGAACAATAATCCAGTATTGAAAACAATCGTCTCTACTCAGTCTTTGCTGTATCTGCTAAGATAGAATCACGGTACTGGCGTGGTGTCAGACCGGTTTGTTTACGGAAAACACGATAAAAGTAATTGTCATCCAGGAATCCGATCTGCTGGCAGATCTGTGCATTGGACAGATTCGTATCGCAAAGAAGCTTCATCGCTTTTTGGATGCGCAGGTGCGTGATCTGCTCGTTGATGCCGCAGCCATAGAGCTGCCGGGAAAGATAGTACAGCCCGGTACGGCTTAACGAAAGATCACGGCAGATCGTTTCGTTTGTCAATGTCTCATCCAGATGTTCCGCCAGGTAGCGGCTCAGCTTTTCCTGCGCACTGCCCGCTGCCAGCCTCGTCAGCCCCTTTTGGTACAATGCAGCCGCCGCCAAAGCCAGCAGATCCGCTGCTGATTTCAGCACCGGATAGGGCGTGCGCGGCAAGGCATTATAGGCTTTTTGCAGTGCCGTTTTATCAATTGCGTAAGCCGAGCAGCATTTTTGCGCATAGCTCCACTCGCTCTGCTCATCGGCCCCCTGTACAATGTGGCTCAACAGCAAAAAGCCCACAACAGCACCATCGATCTGGACCGGCGTGATCACTTCGATCAGCCCCGCATGGCAGGGGTAGATGATCGTCTGCTTTTGCCGCGTTGCCTTGCGGCAAGCCGCCTGGTCACACAGGTAACAGCCGGTCTTGCCATCAGGCACACTGCGGATCAAGCGGCAATAAGCTGGCAGTTCCGGCGGATAGGCAAGCACTTCGATTCCATACGAATCAAAAACGGCGGAGCGCAGCCCCGTAAGGCAGTGAAAATCCTGCAAGAGGACCAAAAGCTCCTTTTTATTGAAAACGGTTCCCATGGGTGCGCTCCTTTCCGAACATTAAGATAGTTTTATGATAAAGACCATCCTTTATTTTGTCAAGGAGGATTCCTATGATTGACTTAAAGCAGTGTTCTCTCGGTATTGAGTTGGGTTCCACCCGCATCAAAGCTGTGCTGGTGGGCGATACCTGCAAGCCTGTGGCCCAGGGCGATTTCACCTGGGAGAACCGGCTGGAAAACGGCATCTGGACCTACCCGCTGGAGGAAGTCTGGCAGGGTGTGCAGGCTGCCTACGCGGCATTGGCTGCGGATGTGCTGGCCAAGTGTGGCCAGCCGCTGACCACAGTGGGATGCATTGGCGTTTCGGCTATGATGCATGGGTATCTGGCGTTTGATGCTGCGGGCAAACTGCTGGTACCGTTCCGCACATGGCGCAACACGATGACCGGCGCGGCAGCAGAAGAGTTGACCTCGGCGTTCGGGTTCAACATCCCGCAGCGGTGGAGCGCAGCACACCTGTACCAAGCCATGCTGAACCGCGAGCCACACCTGCCGCAGCTGGACTTTTTCACCACGCTGGCAGGCTATGTACACTGGCAGCTGACCGGGCGCAAGGTGCTGGGCGAAGGCGATGCCAGCGGCATGTTCCCGATTGACAGCACCACCGGCGGGTATGATGCCGCAATGCTCGCAAAATTTAACGCGCTGGCAGACAAGCAAGGCTGCCCCGTGGATCTTGTCAAACTGCTGCCTACCGTTTTGCCCGCAGGCGAGGACGCCGGTATGCTGACCGTCGAGGGGGCGAAGCGGCTCGACCCCACCGGCACGCTGCAGCCCGGCATACCGTTCTGCCCACCGGAGGGCGACGCCGGCACCGGCATGGTGGCAACAAACAGTGTCGCCCCGCACACCGGCAATGTCAGCGCAGGCACCAGCATTTTTGCCATGGTCGTCCTGGAAAAGCCGCTGTCCAAGGTCTACCCGGAAATCGACATGGTCACGACCCCCGACGGCGCGGCGGTCGCCATGGTCCACTGCAACAACTGCACCAGCGATTTGAACGCCTGGGTCGATCTGCTGGCCGAGAGCGCGGCACTGTGCGGAGCAAACATCGACAAAGGTGCGTTGTTTACCCTCCTGTTTAACGAATCGCTGCACGGTGCGCCTGACTGCGGCGGCATCACGCCCGTCAACTACATTTCCGGTGAGAGCGTCACCCACCTGGACGCGGGCGTCCCCCTGCTGCTGCGCCGCCCGGACAGTGCGTTTACGCTGGCCAACTTTATGCGCGCCAACATCTATTCTGCCTTTGCCACGTTGGCGATGGGGCTGGAAATTCTGCGCAAAGAAAATGTGGCTGTGAATACCCTGCTCGGCCACGGCGGTATCTTCAAAACGCCGGGCGTGGCCCAGCGGTATCTGGCTGCGGCGGCGGGTGCGCCTGTGACCTGCATGGAAACAGCCGGTGAGGGCGGTTCCTACGGCATGGCCCTGCTGGCTGCGTATCGTCTGCACCGCGCCGACGGCGAAGCGCTGGCCGCGTATTTGAACCGCTGCGCTTTTGCCGACGCCCAAAGCACGACCCTGTCCCCCGACCCCGCCGAGGAGTCCGGGTTTGCCGCCTTTTTGACCCAATACCAAACCGCGCTGAAAGCCGAACGCGCCGTTGTAAAATAAGGGCAATACCGCATAATTCTAAGTGCCGATACGGCGAGCGAGGTGCGGCAGCTGCCGGAGCGGTGCTTAAGCCGTAAGGCGGGAATTATGCGGTATTGCCTAAGGGCTTGTATGCCTCGGCTGCCGGGCAACGCCAGCCAGCGGCGGAAAGTCCGGAACAACAGCTGTTCTTGAACGATTTAGCGTTAAAACGGAAAGGATAACCTATGCTGGAAGCATTAAAGCAGCAGGTTTATGAAGCCAACATGGAATTGCCCCGCCGAGGACTTGTAACCTACACCTGGGGAAATGTCTCGGGCATTGACCGCGAGAAGGGCCTGTTTGTCATCAAGCCGTCCGGCGTGGAATATGACGAACTTACACCGGAAATGCTCGTTGTCATGGATTTGAACGGCAACAAAATCGAGGGCGAGCTGAAGCCCAGCAGCGACACGAAAACGCATCTGGAACTGTACAAGGCGTTCTCGGCGCTGGGCGGCATCGTACACACCCACTCGACCCACGCTGTGGCCTTTGCCCAGGCGCGGCGCGACCTGCCCGCCTTTGGCACGACCCACGCCGACTATTTTTACGGCCCTGTCCCCTGCACGCGGGAGCTGACTCCTGGAGAGATCGACGAGGACTACGAGAAGAACACCGGCAAGGTCATCATCGAGACGTTCCAAAACCGCGGCATTGACCCGGTGCATGTACCCGGTGTTCTCTGTGCCAGCCACGGTCCCTTTACCTGGGGCAAAGACGCGGCACAGGCTGTCTACCACGCTGTTGTGCTGGAAGAAGTCGCAAAGATGGCAATTTTGACCCTGACCATTGACCCCGATGCACAGCCTGCCCCACAGCATGTTTTGGACAAGCATTTTATGAGAAAACACGGACCCAACGCCTATTACGGCCAGAAATAAGGAGGTTTTACCGTATGAAATTTTACATTGATACCGCCAACGTCGACGAGATCCGTCGTGCCAACGACATGGGCATTATCGCCGGTGTCACCACAAACCCCAGCCTGATTGCCAAAGAAGGCCGCGACTACGCCGAAACGTTGAAAGAGATTGCCACCATCGTGGACGGCCCCATCTCCGGCGAGGTCAAGGCGACCACAACCGATGCCGAGGACATGATCACCGAGGGCCGCGCCATCTACGCGCTGGACCCGAATCACATGGTTGTCAAAATCCCCATGACCGCCGAGGGGTTAAAGGCCATCAAGGTGCTGTCCGGCGAGGGCATCCCCACGAACTGCACACTGATTTTCAGCGCCAACCAGGCGCTGCTGGCAGCCCGCGCGGGCGCCACGTATGTCAGCCCGTTTTTGGGGCGTCTCGATGACATCGGCCAGCCAGGCATTGATCTGATCGAGACTATCCACGATATATTCCTGAACTATCCGGACATCGAGACTCAAATCATCGCCGCCAGCGTGCGCAATCCCATCCATGTGACCGACTGTGCCCTGGCCGGTGCCGACATTGCCACGGTGCCGTACAAGGTCATCGAGCAGATGCTTCACCATCCGCTGACCGATGCCGGCATTGAGAAGTTCAAGGCCGACTATACAAAAGTTTTTGGCGTCAACGGATAAATCTTCCGTAAGGAGGAGACAAAGATATGTACTATATTGGGATCGACCTCGGCACCTCTGCGGTGAAGCTGCTGCTGATGGACGAAACGGGCAGCATTACCAACATCGTCAGCCGGGAATACCCGATCGCCTTCCCGCATCCCGGTTGGAGCGAGCAGGACCCCGCCGATTGGTGGGCGGCAGTCTGCGACGGCATCCCCGCGCTGCTGGACGGGTTTGATGCGTCTCAGGTCAAGGGCATCGGCGCGGGCGGCCAGATGCACGGGCTGGTGGTGCTGGACAAAAATGACGCGGTTATCCGCCCCTGCATCCTTTGGAACGATGGCCGCACCCAAAGGCAGGTCGACTACTTAAACGGCGTTATCGGCAAAGACAAGCTGAGCCGTTACACCGCAAACATCGCCTTTGCAGGCTTCACCGCACCCAAACTGCTTTGGATGCGGGAGAACGAGCCGGACAACTTCGCCCGCATCGAAAAAATCATGTTGCCGAAAGATTACATCAACTATAAGCTGACCGGCGTCCACTGCACCGACTATTCCGACGCATCGGGCATGCTGCTGTTGGACGTGGAGCACAAATGCTGGAGCAAGGAAATGCTGGACATCTGCGGCGTGCAGGAATCCCAGCTGCCGAAGCTGTTTGAGAGCTGGCAGCCCGTCGGCACGCTGACTGCCGAAGCCGCCCAAACGCTGGGCCTGCCTGCGGATGTGGTCGTTTGCGCGGGCGCGGGCGATAACGCCGCTGCGGCTGTCGGCTGCGGCGCGGTGGGCGGCGGTAAATGCAATATTTCCTTGGGCACATCGGGCACGGTGTTCATCACCAGCGATACGTTCGGCGTCGACAAGCAGAACGCCCTGCACAGCTTCGCCCACGCGGACGGGGGGTATCATTTGATGGGCTGCATCCTCTCGGCTGCGTCCTGCAACAAGTGGTGGAGCGAAGAAGTGCTGCACACCACTGACTACGCTGCCGAGCAGACACCCATTACGGCGGACAAGCTGGGCGCGAACGACGTCTACTTCCTGCCCTACCTGATGGGCGAACGCAGCCCCCACAACGATCCTGCCTCGCGTGGTGCGTTCGTCGGGCTGCGGATGGACACCCCGCGTGCCGCGCTGACCCAAGCGGTACTGGAAGGTGTGGCGTTTGCGATTCGCGATTGTGTGGAGATTGCGCGGGCACAAGGCGTGAAGATTAAAGCCAGCACGCTCTGCGGCGGCGGTGCCAAAAGCCCGCTGTGGCGGGAGATTTTGGCGGACGTGCTGGGCATTCCGCTGACGCTGCCCCAGACCGAGCAAGGCCCCGGCTACGGCGGCGCGATGCTGGCGGCGGTGGCCTGCGGGGCATATCCCAACGTGCAGACCTGTGCCGAGGCGCTCGTCCACGCCAAGAGCACAACCCAGCCGGACGCCGCGCTCGTCGAAAAATACAACGCGCGCTACGCCGTGTGGCACAAGCTGTACCCGGCACTGAAAGTATCCTTTGCGGAAATGGAGGCACTGCAATGAAGATTTTTTCTGTAACCGACCCGGAATTCAAGCCCTATGGCCGCGTTGTGACCGGGCTGGATACCGCCAAAGCGGAAATTTTGGCCGCCTTGGCAAACACCCCGCTGCCCGCAGCTACGGATTATGTGGCCGAGGACGCAGCCCTGCAGGAACTGCCCGCCGCCGTCGAAGTGTCGGAGCATCTTTTCGGCGGCATGCCCTGCCAACTGGGCTGGTGCAACGGTCACAACACCTATTTGAACTGCCTGGAATACCACCGCGACAGCGAGTTCAATCTGGGTACCGAAGATTTTGTGCTGTTGCTTGCCAGGCAGGAGGAAATCGCGGGCGGCAAGCTGGACACCGCCAAGGTCAAGGCGTTCCGCGTCCCGGCAGGCACACTGGTGGAAGTCTACGCCACGACGCTGCACTACGCGCCCTGCCATGTGGACGCAGCCAAGGGCTTCCGCGTGCTGGTCGCTCTGCCCAAAGGCACCAATACCGCAAAGCCCGCCATCAAGAATGACGGCGGCGATGACCCGCAGCTGTGGGCCCGCAACAAGTGGCTGTTCGCCCATCCCGACAGCGCCGAGGCCAAGGCCGGGGCGTATGTCGGATTGGTGGGGGAAAACGTACATATTTAGGAGCAGCCTTTGCGGGAGCATATAGAATGCTCCCCTACGATACAGGAAAGTTCCACGGCATCCCCGTAGGGGCGGATTCCATATCCACCCGCCATTGCAAAATGTGTAAATATATAGGAGGCAAAACCATGAAATCATCCAACATCCCCGAGGTCAAGCTCGGCATCATCGCCGTCAGCCGTGACTGTTTTCCCATCGCCCTGAGCGAGAAGCGCCGCGCTGCTATCTCTGCCGCCTGCGCCGCCAAGGGCACTGACCTGTACGAGTGCAAGACCACTGTCGAGAACGAGCACGACATGCAAAAAGCCGTGGCCGAAGTCACCGCCGCAGGCTGCAACGCGCTGACCGTATTCCTCGGCAACTTCGGCCCCGAAACGCCCGAAACGCTGATTGCCAAGCACTTTGACGGCCCCTGCATGTTCGTAGCGGCAGCCGAGGGCGACGGCGATATGATCAATGGCCGCGGAGATGCGTACTGCGGTATGCTGAACTGCTCCTACAATCTCGGCATGCGCCATCTGAAGGGCTATATTCCCGAGTATCCCGTCGGCACGGCGGAGGAAATTGCCGACAAGATCGCCGAGTTTGTGCCGATTGCCCGCACCATTCTGGGCGTGCGTGATTTGAAAATCATCACCTTCGGCCCGCGCCCGCAGGACTTCTTCGCCTGCAA
>OKSC01003085.1_pt1 | contig 13053 bp, 7 predicted proteins | sample 1601161 | NCBI WGS metagenome assembly OKSC01 (sample SAMEA3541552, study PRJEB24748) | human gut metagenome | biome: human gut; feature: human-associated habitat; material: faeces | place: China | collected 2012
GCGGGCCGTGTTCCGCTATGCGGTTGTCAATTTGCGAAAGAAATTATGCGTCACCAATAAACGAAGGCAAATCCGAGCAATTGTCAAGAGAATTGAGAACTCACTACAAAACTATCGGTTTTATTTGCTCAGATGTTTAAACAATCGTTATAATTGCATTACTAAACGAGCGCAATTACAGATTGCGCAGATACGTTTGATGGTGAAAGAGCAAGATCGCGGTCTCTTGGGGAGGAGACATCGATGAAAGCGAATTCGGACAAATCTAAGCAGAGTAATAAAGCGACGCGCCGTGTACTGGCAGGCGTTTTGTGCGGAGCCTCCGTGTTGAGCCTGGTACTGTCGCTCGTCATGCCCCCGATCTCGCAGGCCATTGCCAACGACGCCCAGATGGTTTCTACCGAGGAAACTGTGATGGGGGGGGGTTCCTCAAGTGAGTCTACTGATGTAGGCAGCACCAACAACGGGGATACCGAAAACCAGAATAGTGACGATGCAGAGGGTGGCGAGACCAATCCTACAAATGACGTTGAGCAGGGTCAGTCTGGGGATCAACCTGAGGGTAAGCTGCAGGTCGAAGATAACGAGCCGGCAGATGGCAACGCTGTGATGGCGGCCACGGAAGGCGAGCAAACCGAAGCGGCGCCCGACGAGATAAAAAACGTTGGCGATTTAAAAACCAAGTTGGCGAATGCAAGCGGTGTTGCTAGCTTCAAGCTTATGAATGATGTCGAGACCGGCGAGACAATCACGCTTAGCAAGGACGGCAGCAAAATCACGCTGGATCTAAACGGCCATAAGATTAAGCATAAGAGTTCAAATCAGCCTCTGTTCAATATCACCGGCGGTGCGACGCTGACCGTCAAGGACGGCCAGCAAGCTGCCGCAACAGAGATCACGGCTAATCAAGAAAACAAATGTGGCAATCTCGCTTCAATAGAATACGGCGATTCTAACATCCCGACCAAGCTTACCTATTACGTAACAGAATCGGTCGCAAGCGGAACCGTTACAAACGAAACTCTTAAAGCGTATGAGGCTGGTATCAAGGGTGCCATTGTGGCTTGCAGCGATACCGAAGCTACTGGGTTAAGGCTCGTCAACCTTTTCAATGGCGGCAGATTCAACCTTGAGAGCGGCGCGATCACGCAAGAACAAAACGGTCGCGTCGGCAACCTCATCTATGCCGAGAACGGCTCTACCGTCAACATGAGCGGTGGCTATGTGTGCGGCGCTTCTGGCTCGGGTTCCGGCGCAGGCGTTATGGTATCCAATGCGAGCGGCGGTGCCTCCACTCTTAACCTGACCGGTGGCGTAATCGCGGGCAACTATGCCCTCAATGGCGGCGGCGTGTACGCTAACGGATCCACAATTAATATGACCGGCGGCACGATTTCCGGTAACGGTACGTTCAAAGATCGATCAGGCTACGGCGCCGGTGTTTGTGCTGTTAGTTCAACTGTAGTCATTTCAGGTGGTTACATCACCAACAACAACTATCAGTTCTACAGCGACAATGAAGGCAACACGAAGCATATTGGCAACGGATGTCACGGCGGCGGTGGTATTGCTGCTTACAATAACGGCAGTCTAACAATTAACGGTGGCTACATCACCGGTAACTATTCTGCCGAGGCCGGTGGCGGTATTTATGCTGGCGCTTGGAATCAGGCCCTCTCCTCATTTAAGTTTTCGGGTGGAATCATCGCTAGCAATGTGGCGCAAAACTCGGAGGGCGGCGGTATCCGTATCGCTGCGCCTACAGTTGGCGAATTTAATGTGAGTGGCACGAAAGCCTACATCACCAACAATACGACTAATACCCCCAATGACTGGGGTGGCGGCGGCGTGTTTGTCCAGGGAGGCAACAGTGACCAAGGCGTTAGTTCGGCGCGTCTCAAGATATACAACGCCCTGATTACCAACAATCATGCCAATGGCTTTGGCGGCGGGTTTGCCGCTTGCCCGACTGGTAAGACTGCCATTACCGATACCAATGGCATCGCGATTTTCGGTAATTTTGACGAAAATGGTAATAAGCGGTCGGGCGGCACTAATGGGAAGAGCGAGGACTGGAATTACGATAAGGAGAATGACACGGGCGGCGAAATAACCGAAGCTTTTATAAAGGCCGGCCATGAGGACCTTTTCTTAATTCACGATTCTGCCAATTCGGAAACCAAACCGTATATCGCAGCCGTAACCGGCCAGATGCTTGGTGGTGGAGCCGCCAACTGGTCGGGCACGATCGACAAAACACCAACGTCTATTGGCAAGTACGAGGGCGCTCAGGCTAAGTACATGATTGGCCTTAAATCTGAGCCGATTAAGGTTGATATGGATGCTGCTACCGCGGCTGCTTCCCTCTTCATCACGGGCAACAGATCCAACATCCACGGTGGCGGCATCATGACCAACGGCGACGTTGTCGCCGGCTCCACTCGAGAAGTCAAGGTTTACCCCAAGATGAAGCTCAACGGTACCAAGGTGCTTGAGGACGGCGCGCTTAAAGGAAATGACTTCGATTTCCAGCTTCTCAGGCAGAACAAGATTATTAACAAACCAGGCGAGATCTCATATACGATTCCGAGCTTTGACTCCAATGGTGATCTTCAGCTCAATGGCTGCTCGGTGGTCGATACGGTGAAGAACGATAAGAACGGAAATCTCACCTTTGATCTAGGTGAAGTTTATGCCGATGACGATCTTGTCTACTACTTGGTAGAGGTTCCGGGCACGGACAAGAACGTGACTTACGACAAAACGATCTACAAAATTGATCCTGAGGTTGTGAGGGATGAGAAAAAGTCGCACAACGTGCTTGACATTATATACACGTATTACAAAGTCGATAGCGTTTCGGTAACAAAGGTAGAAAATGACGGCGCTGGCGCAAGAACGCCAGAAACAGAACCAGCAGCTATCGCAGCAGCTGAAGGCGAAAACGCTGTTATCGTTAAGCTTACCAGTGGTGCAACTTTCACCAACAAGTACACTCCGTACACCTCCAGCGGTTCTTGGACTCCTAAGGCGACTAAGGTCGTTAAGGGTGGCGAGATGAAGGAGTTTACGCTCGAGTTTGCGGATAACACGGGCTTCAAAGAAGCCGAGACGGTTAAGACCGACCCCGACGGCGTGATTACCACCACTGCCGACGGCGACAAATCCCAGACCCTGGGCTTCGACGAGATTAAGTACAATCTTGCCAGTCTGAAGCAGAGTGATTCTGATGTTCCGGGCCGCGGTGCTTCCAAGACCTTCACGTACTATGTGCGCGAGAAGGACGATAGCTCGATTTTCTCGCATTACAAGTTCGATAATTCGGTCTACAAGTTCACGGTTGTTGCAACGGACAATTCCAAAAGGGACATTAGCTGTAAGGTGACCTACATGAAGGGAACCGTTGACTCCGATGGCAACTGGAAAGCAGACGTCGGTGCCGAAGAACAGAACCTCACCGACACCTCCACCCCCACCTTCACCAACACCTACTCCACCTCTTTGCCCCTTTCTGGTATGTCGGGCGTCACTCTGACGTACCTTGCCGGCGCGGTGGTGCTTTGCGCTGCTGCGGCCTGGATGCACATTCGTCGCAAGGCGAATGCGAAGGGAGGTAAGCGTCGTGAATAAGAAAGTTTGCTCCTTCCCGATCTTGTTTGCGCTGCTTACCCTCCTGATCGGCACCTGCGCGGTTGTGTTCCCCGCATCCGCGCAGGCCGCGCCGACCTCGACCGGTTCCATCACGGTGAGCGGCACCGTGGCGCGCAGCTACGACGCCTACCAGATCTTTAGCGCCAACGTCGTCGACGGCGACAGCGACGCCAAGATCGCCACCGACCTCGCCTGGGCAAGCGACGCCGTGCGCGACGCCGCGCTGCCTGTGCTGCACAGCGCCGGCATGCCCAATTCCCAGACCACCGCGCAGGAAGCTGCCGAGTGGCTCAACACCGATTCCCACCTTACGAGCGCGCTGAGCGCGCAGCTCGCTCGTTCCCTCCAGAGCTCTGGCGCCGAGCTCGCGGCCCTCAACGCGGGCACGGCGGCCGAGCTGCCCTGCGGCTACTGGCTCATCGTCGCCGACGACGACGCCATCGCCCAGGGCGAGGCCGGCACCGCGCCGATCATGGCCCTGGTGGGCGGCAGCGCCGTCACCGTCAAGCCCAAGGCCGCGACCCCCAAGGTGGCCAAGCACGTGCTGGAGGACAGCACCGCCGCATGGCAGAAGGCCGCCGACGCCACGGTCGCCGACGACCTGTACTGGCGCCTCTCTGCCACGGTCCCGGCGGGGCTCACGGCCTACGACACCTACGCGGTGCGGTTCGTCGACACCATGAGCGCGGGGCTCGACCCCTCCAAGGTGGCCGCGAGCATGCGCGTGTACGTGGCGGCGGGCGCGGACGGCGGCTTTGGTGCGGTCCAGACCGACAAGGACGGCCGCGCCGGCACCGAGCCCGCGAAGGGTTGGACTGACATCACGGCCCAGTGCGCCACCAAGGTAGCGGCCGACGGCAAGACCTTCACCGTGCGCACCGGCGACCTGATCGCCGCGCTCGGCGGGGCCGACGCCTTCATCGCGGGCGCCCGCGTGGTCGCCGTGTACAATGCGCCGCTCAGCAGCGCATGCAACCACGGCATCGCGAAGGGCAACCCCAACGAGGTCTACCTGCGCTACCCGCGCTCTCCCTTTGCCGACCAGTCCGGCGACGCCGGCTTCACCCGCACGCCGAGCGACGATGCGTGCGCCTACACCTGGGATCTTGCGCTCACCAAGCGCGGCAGCGACGGCGACAAGCCGCTTGCCGGGGCGGTCCTGAGCATCGCCGACGACCGCGGCCGCACGCTAGCGGCCGACGGCACGTGGGATGCGGAGGGCAAGGCCACCGTCACCACGGGCGAGGACGGCCGCGTGACCGTCTCGGGCGTGGACTCGGGCAAGCTGGAGGTCCGCGAGCTCAAGGCACCCAAGGGCTACACCGCCTTTGAGGGCACGCGCTCCGTGACGGTCAAGGCCGAGGGCCTGGACGTCGACCAGGTGGCCGCCGCCAAGCCCAAGCTCACCATCACGGCCGAGTCGCCCCTGCGCGCCGACAGCGCGGACGGGTCGACGGGCAGCTTGGAGGCGTCGCTCATCAACACACCCACCGGCACACCCCCTAGCATTACCACCGGAGGCTTTATGCCCTCGACTGGCGATATGGCAATGTACGCCGCGGCCGCCGCAGCGGTCGCCGGAGCCGCGCTCATCGTGGTCGCGCTCCTGGTCAAGCGGGGAGGTGGCAGCCATAAAGAGTAGCTGGCAGCCCCACAGAGAGCGGGGCGAGACGTAGCGAAGCAGATGCTAAGACACAGACAGATGATGACCGATCGAATGAGAATCAAACGGAAAACGGAGGAAAAGAAGATGAGCATGAGCAAGAACATCGCACGCCTGGCAGTAACCGCCGGCCTCACAGCAGCGCTGAGCTTCGGCGGCGTCATGGCCCCGGTGACCATGGCGTTTGCTGAGGATGGTGCGACGGGCAGCATCACGATCAACCAGGTCAATGGTAACGAGAGCACCAAGTTCAAGGCGTATCAGATCTTCAAGGCAACGGTGACCGACAAGACGGAGGGCAAGATTGCTCAGAACATCGAGTGGACTAACTCCGATCTTGGCAACGAAGTGATTAGTGCCATCGAGGGCTGGAGCGGCTACAATGCACCCAGTGTGACTAAACTTCCCACGAAGCCCACGGCTCAGGATGTCGCCGAATTCCTTATGGCGAACGCGGGTGGTCCGATTGCGGGTTCAGCTGACGGAACTACTAAGGGGACGCGAGTCGCTACTGATAATGTTCTCTACGCAGTCGCGAATGCCGTAAAGAATGAGACTCCGACCGCTTCTGGTATTTCAGCTGGACAGCCTTGGAATGCTACCGCCGGATCTGGTTATTACTTGTTTGTGACCGACGATAGTAGCCTGGTGGCCAGCAATAAGAACACCGGCACGTCTCCCATCTTTGCAGTCGTGGGTGGTAGTGCCGTGACCGTTTATGAGAAGACCAACATCCCAACGGTTGAGAAAAAGGTCCTCGACGATTCTAAGGTGACGGGCACTGCCATTACTGGGGAGGACGAGGCCAATTGGAAGGATGCGGCCGACTCCCAGATCGGTCAGGTAGTGAACTATAAGCTAACCGGTACGATCGCAGATAACTACGCCAGCTATGACTCTTATTCCTATAAGTTTAAGGATACGCTGGAGAAGGGTCTTGACTACGTCGATGGCTCGCTTAGCGTTTATGCACTGAACGGTGATGCATATACCGAGATTGCTCCGGCTAGCTACGGTGTGACTAAACCCTCTGATTCCAGGCGTGACCTGGTAGTCGATTTTAGTAAGGGCGAAAAGGGTCTGAAGTCGGCCACCGCGAAAGATGACGAACCGCTTACGATCGATGCCAACACCAAGATTGTTGTCTTCTACCAGGCAAAGCTCAACGCAAAGGCGGTTATTGCAGGGGCCAACAACGGGCTGGAGGGCAACCCCAATACTGTTACGCTCGAGTATTCTAACAACCCCATGGTCGCAGGCACTGGCACCTCGGCGCCCGACACCGTCGTGGACTATACCTACGGCCTTCAGATTAATAAGGTTGACTTGGGCACCGAAGCAGCTCTCGAGGGCGCGCAATTTACCATCACGACCACAGGTGATGAGAATAACGGGGTGAAATACGTCGCGAAGAACGGTGCGTTGAGTGATGACGAGGTTGTTTTAACGACGAACGAGAAGGGCCTCATTCAGCTTACCGGTCTTGATGCTGGTACCTATACTGTGACCGAGAAAAACGCCCCCAATGGCTATACCGCGGTTTCGTCTTTCGAATTTACGATTGATCCGACAATTAATGATGAGGAGGGCCAGGGCTACAAGCTGACAAAGCTTGAGGGAAGGCTTAATAACAAGGGTCAGAACGACAACGTCATCTCTGGCCTCACCGACGGAAATTCTGGCGACAACAAGCTGACGAAGAAGGACGGATCGGAGAAGAATGCCGATGGTACCTTCAACATCACCGTTGGCGATACCAAGCAGGTTGGCCTCCCGCTGACCGGTCTCAACGGCGTGACCTTCACTTGGATCGCTGGTGGCGCGGTTCTGTGCATCGGTGTGGCGCACCTCATCCGCAGCCGTAAGCAGGCCGAGGAGTCCGAGCAGGAGTAACGCTCACCCACCCATCCCTTTGGCAGGTGGGATGTGATGGCCATGAGACTTGCGGACACTTTTCTCGTCCATCGACGTTCTTGCTTTGCCATTCTCTTTACGGGGCAGACTCCGCACTGGAGTCTGCCCCGTTTTTTTGGGATAACGCAGCCAGCCTTCATCGTCCGATGCAGCTCGTTCGTCATCGCATTTCTTGACTCGTATGAGGTTCGGTTTAAGGTCCGTAGGCGCACGCGCGGTGCGGACGGTAGAAGGCATTTGCGCCGCAAGCGCAAATAAGAATGCCCGGGGTTAGAGGCCCGGGCATTTAACAACACCGGAAACTGGTCGCCCGCGCTTTCGATCACTTACGCGGGGTGCATCGTCTCCTACAGACATTGTATCCCGAATCGCTCCGCCGATCCGGGACATTTTGAAAACGCAAACACGTCGGGCAAACCCGGACAATGCGGCCAGGCTCCGCTGGGCGAGGAACCGTGCGTGTAACTATCGAACAAATGTTTGTCAAAATCGCGTTTACCAGGCGTGGGTGCATACACTCGCAGTAAAATATCCTTGCGACGCATTCCGTGCGCGGGCGGCCGACGACTCGATCGGAGGTCACCATATGCTGAAATTCCTTAACGCGCTCGCCGCCCTCGCGGCGGTGGGCTCGTTCGTCATCGCGTTTCTTGACTCGTATGAAGTTCGGTTTAAGGTCCGTAGGCGCACGCGCGGTGCGGACGGTGGACGGCATTTGCGCCGAAAGCGCAAATAAGAATGCCCGGGGGTCGGATCCCGGGCATTTAACAAAAACTGAAAACTAGGCCGCCCGCGCTCTCGTACACTTACGCGGGATGCGTCGTTTTCAATTGACATTGTATCCCGAATCGCCCCGCCGATTCGGGACATTTTGAAAACTCAAATGCTGGCTTATCCTCGACTGGACGGTGCGGTCTAGCTGTGTTGTCGGGCGGGGGAGCCTGCTAATCGGCTATTATTTGTTTAGACAACTTGAGTTGTAGAGGAGTGACCGGCGATGGTGCAGGGCGCCAAACATATGAAGAGCAATAACGCCGCGGACAACGGCGGCTCAAGCCCTCAGCCCAAACCTCAACCAAAGCCCAAGCGCCGTCGCAAGCGACTGCCGCGCTGGGCCGACCGGCTCATCACCATCGTCATCATCCTTATTGGCGTGGGCCTTATGACCTGGCCGTGGATCTTGGACCGGCTCGAAGCCTCGGGCGTGTTCAACCAGATCAGCACGGTGTCCAGCACCGTGGACGCGCTGTCTGCCGAGGAGCGCGAGCGCATCTTGCTGCAGGCGCGCTCCTATAACGAGCAGCTGGCGGGCGAGGCCACCGAGCTCCCCGCCGACCAGATCGAGCCCTACGCTCAGCAGCTCATCTTTGACCGCGACCCCATGATGAGCTGGGTCGAGATTCCCTCCATCGATGTGAGCATGCCCATTTACCACGGCACGAGCGAGGAAGTCCTTATGGCGGGCGTCGGCCACCTGGAGGGCACGAGCCTGCCGGTGGGCGGCACCTCGACGCATTGCGTGCTCACCGCGCACTCGGGCATGCGCAACCTGAGCATGTTCGACGACATCCATTCGCTGGAGCCCGGCGACCTGGTGCTGCTGCACACCATGAACAAGACGCTCGCCTATAAGATGGTGGACTCCGAGGTCGTGCTGCCCGAGGAGATGGAGTCGCTGACCATCGAGCCCGGCGCCGACAAAGTGACGCTCGTCACCTGCACGCCCTATGGCGTGAACGACCATCGCCTGCTGGTGCATTGCGTGCGCACCAAGTACAACAAGAAGGACGTCGACAAGCAAAAGTCGCTGGCCGGCCGCCACTGGGGCAAGCGCGAGTTTGCCGTGCTCATCGTGGTCGTGGCCATTGTGCTGTTGCTACTGGACATCGTGATCCACGCGGTCCGCAAGCGCCGCAAGGCCAAGGCCTCGGCATAAGACATTCTCCAGAACCACCACAATGGGGACAGGCACCTTTGTGGTGGTCGGGATTTCCAAACCATCACAACATTCGATGAAAATCGCGATTTTGGCGAAAAGCGTCGAATGTTGTGATGCTTTTCGTTGCGGGCGGGACGGTTTCGCTGCAGAACCGTCAGCCCGCCGCCTGCCAACCGCCGCCCTCGTTACGTTTTCGCTGCATTTGGGTAAAGCATCTGCTCCAAGCGGCGTTGCCTTGTATACTAGAGCGGTTTATCTGTTATGCGGAAGGGAGCGCCTATGGCACTCAGCGAGAAAGACGTGCGCGGCATCGCCGAGTACGCAAAGATCGCACTGACCGATGACGAGCTCACCCAGATGACGTCCTACATGAACGACGCCGTCCAGATGCTCGAGCCCGTCCTGCAATATGACTTGCCCGACGTGGAGCCCACGTTCCATCCCATCGGAAGCCTGTCCAACGTGATGGGCGACGACCTGCGCGAGCCCGAGCGCGACCTGCCGCTCGACGTTGCGCTCGAAAACGCCGGCAGCGCGCGCGACCGCTACTTCCGCGTGCCGTCCATTTTGGGAGAGGGGGAGAGCGAGTAATGGCGCTAAGCTTCGATTCCCTTACCGCCGCCCAGATTGCCGCGGGCGTTGCCGCCGGCGACTTTACCGCTACCGAGGTGGCCCAGACCTCCCTTGCGGCCATCGAGGCGCGCGAGGGCGGGGTCCAGGCATTCCTGCAGGTGGCGCCCGAGCTTGCGCTCGAGGCCGCCGCGCGCGTGGATGCCGACCGCGCCGCAGGCAAGCCGCTGCCCCCGCTCGCGGGCGTGCCGCTGGCCATCAAGGACAACATGAACCTCGTGGGCACGCGCACCACCTGCGCTTCCCGCATGCTCGGGGACTACCAGAGCGTCTACACCGCCACCTGCGTCCAGCGCATGCTCGATGCCGGCTGCCTGCCCATGGGCAAGGCCAACATGGATGAGTTTGCCTTTGGTAGCTCTACCGAGAGCTCGGCGTTCCACCGTACCAACAATCCCTGGGATACCGAGCGCGTGCCCGGCGGCTCTTCGGGCGGCTCTGCTGCTGCCGTCGCCGCGGGCGAGGTCGCGCTCTCGCTGGGCTCGGATACCGGCGGCTCCATTCGCCAGCCGGCGTCGCTGTGCGGCGTGGTGGGCTTTAAGCCCACGTATGGCGCCGTGAGCCGTTACGGCGTGGTCGCCTTTGGCTCGTCGCTCGACCAGGTGGGCCCCTTTGGCCGCACGGTCGAGGATGTCGCACTGGCCATGAACGCGCTTACCGGTGCGGGCCACGATCCGTACGACTGCACCAACCAGGATTGCGCCGTCGACTTTACCGAGCACCTCAACGACAACATCGAGGGCAAGCGCGTGGGCATCATCCCCGCGTTTATGGAGGCCGAGGGCCTGACGCCCGAGGTCAAGGCCGCTGTTGAGCGTGCCGCCCAGGAGCTGCAGAACCAGGGCGCCGAGCTGGTCGAGGTCGACCTGCCGCACCTGGACGCCGCCATCGCCGCCTACTACGTCATCGGCCCGGCCGAGGCGTTCTCCAACCTGGCCCGCTTCGATGGCATTCGCTACGGCTATCAGGAGGAGGGCTGCGCCAACCTGTCCGACCAGAGTTCGCTCTCGCGCGCCCACGGCTTTGGCGCCGAGGCCAAGCGCCGTCAGATGCTCGGCGCCTACCTGCTGAGCTCGGGCGTGTACGACAAGTACTACTACGCTGCGCAAAAGGCCCGCACGCTCATCACGCAGGACTACGACGCCGCGTATGCCAAGGTAGACACCATCCTCATGCCCGCCTCGCCGCGCACGGCCTTTAAGTTTGGCGAGATCAGCGACCCCACGCAGATGTACCTGTCCGACCTGTACACCATTTCGCTCAACATTTGCGGCAACGGCGGTATCTCGGTGCCGCTGGGCCTGGGCGAGGATACTCAGCTGCCCGTTTCTGCCCAGCTGGTGGGACCTGCCTTTAAGGACCGTCAGCTGCTCACGTTTGCCCGCGCCCTGGAGCGCGGCTTTGCCGATGCCGCCACGGGTGCGCCCGCACTTTCCGTCGCGCCCGATTTTGCCGGGAAGGGAGGCGAGCTGTAATGAAGGAGCTTTCCGAGGTCCTGCAGGATTGGGAGGCCGTGATCGGCCTGGAGATCCATACCGAGCTCACCGCACTCGATACCAAGATGTTCTGCAACTGCAAGCTCAGCCACGATGACGAGCCCAACGCCAACGTGTGCCCGGTGTGCCTGGGCCTGCCCGGTGCGCTGCCGGTGCCCAACAAGCGCGCCATCGAGAGCATCGTCAAGGCCGGTCTCGCCACCAACTGCGAGATCCAGCGCCACTCGATGTTCTACCGCAAGCACTACTTCTATCCCGATATGGCCAAGAACTTCCAGACCACGCAGGGTCCGGTCGCTTTTGCCATGTACGGTCATCTGAATCTGGACGTGACCGGTCGCGGTGCCGCCGAACGCCCCGACTGCGCGTTTGGCGAGGCCGAGGCCCAGAGCCTGGCGAGCGCCTCAGCCAATGCCGAGGGTCTGTCTACGTCCATGTCCTCCACGATGCGCGAGGGCAATCAGCGCGCCGGCCATCTGGCCAGCTACGATGCCTCCAACCTGCAGATGCCCGAGCGCCGCGAGGACGGTTCCTACACGGTGCCCATCCGCATCCTGCGCATCCACATGGAGGAGGACGCCGCCAAGATGGTGCACGTGGGTGGCGCCGAGGGCCGCATTACCGCCGCTGCCGAGTCGCTCGTCGACTACAACCGCTGCGGTACGCCTTTGATTGAGCTCGTGACTGAGCCCGATCTGCGCACACCCGAGGAGGCTCGCCTGTTTATGGAGAAGCTCCGTCGCATCTTTGTGACGCTGGGCATTTCGGACTGCTCCATGGAGAAGGGCTCCATGCGCTGCGACGGCAACGTGTCGCTGCGTCGCCGTGGCGAGACCAAGTTGGGCACCAAGACCGAGCTCAAGAACCTCAACTCGTTTAAGAGTCTGCACGACGGCCTTGCCTACGAGATTTGCCGCCAGGCCGAGGTGCTCGAGGAGGGCGGCATCATCTATCAGGAGACCCGCCACTGGGAGCCCAGCCGCAAGCGCACCGTGGTCATGCGTGTGAAGGAAACGGCAGACGACTATCGTCTGTTCCCCGATCCCGACCTGGCGCCGTTCGATCTGGACGACGAGTTTATCGACCGCTGCCGTTGCGAGATTCCCGAGCTGCCCGATGCCAAGCGCGCCCGTTTTGAGGCCGACTTTGGCATTAAGACGGCCGACGCCGAGCAAATCGCCGGCGACCCCGAGTTTGCCGACTTCTTTGAGGCCGCTGCTGCCGGTATGGCCGGCAAGGAGGCCCAGACGGTTGCAAACTTGCTGGTGAACGAGATGATCGCCTACCTTAAGGGTGCAGGCGTGTCGCTCGCCGAGTCCGGCATCGCGCCGGCTCAGGTGGCAGCGCTGGCTAAGCTGCTGGCGACCGATGCCATTAGCTCCAACCAGGCGCACGAGGTCTTTGAGGCCATGGCCCAGACCGGCGACGACCCCAACAAGATCGTCGACGAGCGCGGCATGCGTCAGGTGAGCGATGCCGGCGCGCTGCAGCCGATTGTGGACGAGGTGCTGGTTAACTGTGCCGATCAGGCACAGCAGTACCGCGACGGCAACCAGAAAGTCATCGGCTTTTTGGTGGGCCAGTGCATGAAGGCGAGCCGCGGCAAGGGCAACCCGAAACTCTTCAACGAGTTGCTGAGAACGTCGCTCTCGTAAACGAGAACCCGGGAGCCCCGGCAGGGCGGGTGCTTCCTCAAAATTTCGAACAGTCCTGCGCAAGACGAAGGCCACATTAAGTGGCCTTCTTTGCGTGCGGAACTC
>OKSC01003086.1_pt1 | contig 13051 bp, 12 predicted proteins | sample 1601161 | NCBI WGS metagenome assembly OKSC01 (sample SAMEA3541552, study PRJEB24748) | human gut metagenome | biome: human gut; feature: human-associated habitat; material: faeces | place: China | collected 2012
GGAATCGTCGTTTTATTTTCCGTCTTTGCCTTTATCATTTTCCGCGGAATTAAAATCGCCGCGGAAGCGCCCGATTTTTTTTCGTTTCTGCTTGCCGCGGGCATCACGCTCACCTACGGGCTGCAAACGCTTGTCAACGCGCTCGTCGTAAGCGGCAGCATTCCGCCCACGGGCATTCCGTTACCGCTGCTGAGTTCCGGAAACACGGCGCTTATCGTTTCCATGGCGTCGTTCGGGGTGCTGTACAACATATCGCGAGGCAACAAAAAAGCCGCCGTTTTCATACAATGAAACATAGGAGCTTTTTCTTATGGATAAATTTGTTGTACAGGGCGGCGCAAAGCTGTACGGCAGGGTAAAAATTCAGGCGGCGAAAAACGCCGTGCTTCCCTTGCTGGCGGCTTCGGTGCTTGCGGACGATCTTGTTACCATACGCGATTTGCCGCACATCACCGACGCCGAAAATATGTTACATATCTTGAGCGAACTCGGCTGCGGCATCGTCCGGGGCGACGGCTATGTTACGATCGACGGCAGAAACGCCGTTTCGCACGAAATTCCGTCCACGCTCACGCGCGAACTCCGTTCTTCGGTTTTTATGCTCGGTTCGGTGCTCACAAGGTTTCGCCGCGCGAAAATTTCCTATCCCGGCGGCTGCGATATAGGCTTGCGCCCGATCGATCTGCATCTTTCCGGGCTGAAGCGGCTGGGCGTTACCATTATCGAAGAAAACGGCTACGTCATCTGCAGCGCCGAAAAATTGCGCGGCGCCGATATTTTGTTGGATTTTCCCAGCGTGGGCGCCACGGAAAATATCATGCTCGCCGCTGTAAAAGCGGAGGGGAAAACCGTGATACGCAACGCCGCGAAAGAACCGGAAATCGTGGATTTGCAGAACTTTTTGTCGCAGATGGGCGCGGATGTTTCCGGCGCCGGCGGCGATACCGTTGAAATCACGGGCGTAAAACGGCTGCACGGCGTGGATTATACGCCGATGAAGGACAGGATAGAAGCGGGAACGTTTCTGATTGCGGCGGCTTCCTGCGGCGGCGCTTCGCTTTGTCCGCGCGGCGGCGCGGCGTTTTCCCTGTGCGCGCGCCCAGCGGCGCAGACGCATCCTTACGGTCATAGGCTCTTCCTCCCTTGGCTTTCGTTTTGGGACAGTCTATGCCGCGGCATCGCCGCTTATGCCCGCACGCAGAAAAAGAGCCGCCCGCCGGCGGCTCTTGCAGTCATTTGACATAGTGGGCAAAGAAATTTTCCAAAATGCGCTGTCCGTCCCGGTGCGCGTCATTCTGCAGCTCCGGGTGGAACTGCGTGCCGAAGATGGGGCGCGACTCGTGCGCAAGCATCTGCACACGGCAATTTTCCCGGGAAGCGAGCAGGCGAAAGCCCCTCGGCACAGCGCTGAGCTGGCCGCGATGATGCTCAAAACAATGGAGCGTACCGCTCAGGCCGGTAAGCAGCGGATGCTGCGCGAGGACGGTCTGCGGCAGAAAGCCGAACTCCTCGTATCCCTCGCCCGGATAGACGAGCGGCGCGCCGAAGGCGATGCCGATGAGCTGCAGGCCCGCGCAGATGCCGAAGAGCGGGGCCATTGTTTCACGAATGAGCGCAAGCTCGTCGGCAAAGGTCTCGCGCAGACGCTCGCGGTCCCAGTCGGTGAAGCAGCCGGAGAGAAAGATGGCATCCGGCGCAGAGTCGAGCGTCCTGAGCTGTGTATAGTGCCGCACGGTGACCGTTCCGAACTCAGAGAGCTTCGCGGAGAGCGCGTCGATGTTATAAAGCGGGTCGGTAAGACCGAGCTCTCCCGCGCGAACGATCCGGCCGCGGTCTTCGGGCGTCGGCTCGTTGTTGATGAGCAGCAGCTCTCTCATGTCAGTCCTCCAGAAGCGCACCGGACAGGTGCAGGATCGCCTCGAGCACGCCGCCGCCGACGGCGGTCGCCTTGTCCGAGACCGTATAGCAATTTTCCACATTGCCGCGCGGGTCCACGTCGCCGGATTTCATGCCCTTGCGGACAGGGATGCCGTCGGCGATCAGGCCGCGGAGCACGCCGTCGATGGTGCAGACCATCGGCTCGCCGGACACATAGCCCGCAACGTCGCCGGCCTTCACAAGGTCGCCGATCCTGTGCACGGAGCGAAACGCGCCGTCCGCAGGCGCGCGGAGCACACGCTCGCCGGCAAAGCCGCCGATAAGCCCGGGGACGTTTGTGTTCGGAATGGCGCTGCCGGAGTAAATGACGCGGCCGAGCGTGTGGCCGCGCATGGTCTCGATGACCGCGCGGCAGTCCTCCCCCGCCGTGAAGCCGGGGCCGACGCCGACGACGACCGGCGCGTCGGTGATCCTTGTGCCAAGGTTGCGCTTGGCAAGGATAGCGTCCACCAGCGCGTCCGGCGCGAGCGCTTCACGGCAGGCGCAGCCGGGGTCGGCAAGCACGGGAACGATGCCCTGCGCGAGCAGGGCGCGCGCCTCGTCCGCGTTTGCAGCCAGACGGGCGGTCACATCCTCGACCGTCGTTTCGCCGTAGACGATGGCTTCGGAGAAGGCGACCGTGCGGCGGATGGCCGTCGGGCGCTCCAGATCGGTCAGCACGACCCGGATGCCGCTGCGCCAAAGGCGCAGTGCGATGCCGGTGGCGAGATCGCCCGCCCCGCGGATCAGCGCAAGCATAGATATACCCCCTTGTGCAGGCTCCCCGCCGTGACCGGACAGGTGAGCCGGTTCGCGAGCGCGGCGGCGCGGTCGTAGTCCTCCGCCGTCTCGACCTTATTGATGTAAACGCGGTCGCCGAGACCCTCGGCGAGAATGAGCGCTGCTTCCAGCTCCGGTGTGACAAGCGCGTTCTCACTGACGCCGCACAGTGCGGCATAACGCTCGCTCCGATGGCAGACATCGCGGATGGGCTTGCCGAAGCCGTCCGCACCGACGACCAGCACGACGCGCTGGGCATTTGCCGGAATGACCGGCTCATGCGGCGCGTGCGCCTTGAGCGGCAGACGCCTGGAGCCGTCGGCCTCAACGAGCACATAGTCGGCGAGCCGCGCGAGCGCGTCAAAGGAGAGCGACGGCGCTCCGAGCTTTCCCTCGGCGGACGGCTCCCCGACGCAGACCGCGCCGTGCGCGCTGAGCGCGGCGGAGATCTCCGCTTCGCCCGCCCGCTCCAGCACCTCGTACTGCGTCGGGCGCATGATGTGGGTCGAGGTGCAGAGAAGGACCGTGCCCTTTTTCCGCAGCTCCTCCGTGAGCGTATAGAGCAGCGTCGTTTTTCCGCCGCCGCCGATGAGCGCGGTGACGCCGCGGCCGATATTCAGCAATGGCGCGATCTGCATAGCAATACTCCTTTACAGATGCTCCGCGCGGTGGCGGATCATCTCGGCCGCGACGCTGATGGCGATCTCCTCCGGCGTTTCAGCCAGGATCGGCAGACCGATGGGCGCGTGAACGCGGTCGATGTCCTGCTGCGAGAAGCCCGCCGCGGCGAGCCTTTCACGCGTGAGCGCGACCTTCTTCCGGCTGCCGATGCAGCCGATGTAGGTTGCCGGCGTGCGAAGCACCTGCTCTAAGATCTCGTAGTCCGCCTGATGGCCCGGCGTCATGACCACGGCATAGTCGTCGGCGGTCAGCGAGACCTTGTCAAAAATACGGCGGAAATCGCCGACGACGATCTCATGCGCCGTAGGAAAATGCTCTGCATTTGCCAGCTCCGCGCGGTTATCGTACACCGTGACCTCGAAGCCGACATAGTGCAGCACCAGGGCGAGGGCGCGGCCGACATGGCCCGCACCGAAAAGGTAGACGCGCCCCGCGCGGACAATGGGCTCGACAAAGGTGCTGCCGTCCCAGTAGGGTCGGGAGGTAAAGAAGCCCTCCGTGCCGTGGCGCAGCTCGTCCGCCGTAAGGAGGCGAAATTCGCGCAGCGTCTCGCCGTCGAGCACGAGGCAGAGCCAGACGTTTCTGCCGCTGCCGAGCGCGTCGCGCCAGGCGCGCAGCACTCCGATCTGCGCGGCGTTCTCAGGCGGAATATACTGGAACCAAACCGTCACGTCGCCGCCGCAGACCATGCCCGTGCTGTTCGCCGCCTCAGGGTGGAGCGCGAAGTCCCGCAGGGCGTTCCGCTTCCCCTTCAGCAGCTCGCGCGCGAGGAGAATGGACTGCCGCTCCACCGCGCCGCCGCCGACCGTGCCGAGCGCTGTGCCGTCGGAAAAGACCGCCATGTGTGCACCCGCGCCGCGCGGGGAGGAGCCGTCGGCCTTCAGGATGCTGCAGAGCATCACACCCTCACCGCGCGTCAAAGCGGAAAGCATTGTGTTTAAAATCTCTTTCATTGCGTTATCCTTTATAAAGAATGGTTTTTGGGTATTATAGCAACGATTCCCCGTCAATGCAAGCGTCTGCGTGCGGCGGCTTTGACAAAAACAAAAATTTCCTGTAAAATATGGGAACCTTTTCGGTTTTTCTGCGTCTATACATCCCGAAGTCACTTTTGTGACCGGCAAAATACATTTTTCAAGGAGAACCAACCACATGAAAAGAACACTTTCCCTCATGCTCGCGCTTGTCATGGCCGTTTCGCTGATGGCCTGCGGCAAAAAGGACGACGGCAAGAACAACGCCGACGCTCCCGCCGACTCCCTTGCCCTGCTCACCAAGGTTTGGGACAGCTACACCGACGACGAGAAGTTCCCCGCTGCCGGCGGCGACTATGAAACCAGCGTTGACGATGCCCCCGGCGCGTTCGACCCCTCCAACGCGGACAACCTTAACTTCCTGCTCACCGTGCCGACTGAGGACGCCTCTCTCATCGACGACGCCGCCTCCCTCATGCACATGATGAACGCCAACACCTTCACCTGCGGCGCGCTGCGCGTGAAGAACGGCGACGACGCGGCGAAGCTCGCCGAGGACCTGCGCGACGCCATCCAGAACAAGCAGTGGATGTGCGGCTTCCCCGACAAGCTGGTCATCGCCACGCTGGGCAATTATGTCGTCTCCGTCTACGGTGACGAGGAGCTGGTGAACACCTTCCGCGATAAGCTTCAGGCGGCGTATTCCGACGCTGCCATCGCCTATGACGAGATGATCGGCGAAGGTGAGTTCTCCGACGGCGAAGACACCGCCCTTGAAGCGCCTGTCGCCTAAGCGCGCAATAATACAGCAGCGCCCGAACCGCTTTGGTGCGGGCGCTGTCCATTTCAAATGAGGAGCCAACCGTATGCTGTTTTCCAGTATTCCCTTCCTTTTCTATTTCCTGCCCTGCGTGTTCGTGCTCTATTTCCTTGTTCCGATGCGTTGGAAAAATACCGTGCTGCTGCTCGCAAGCCTGTTCTTCTACGCCTGGGGCGAGCCGAAATTTGTTGTTTTCATGCTCGCGTCCATCGTGCAAGGCTATGTGCTTGCCCGTCTGGTGGAGAAATACCGGGCGGACCGCGGGCGCGCGAAGCTCTTTCTGACGCTCTCGCTCGTGTTCAGTCTGGGACTTCTGGGCTACTGCAAGTACGCGGACTTCTTCCTCTCCGGCTTTAACGCGCTCACGGGGCTGCATATTCCGCTGCTCCGCGTGGCGCTGCCCATCGGCATCAGCTTCTACACCTTTCAAATCCTCAGCTATGTGGTGGACGTCTACCGCGGCGACGTGAAGGCGCAGCGTAATTTCATCGACCTTGCCGCCTATATCGCCATGTTCCCGCAGCTCATCGCCGGCCCCATCGTGCGCTACTCGGACATTGCCTCTCAGCTGGAGCATCGCACCCATTCCCTCGCGGACGTCGCCGCCGGCGCGCGGCGCTTCGTGCTGGGGCTGGGCAAAAAGGTGCTGCTGGCGAACGTCTTTTATGAGCTTATCACGACGTTCAAGGCGAGCGACGACCGCTCCGTGCTCTTTTACTGGCTCTACGCTGCCGCCTGCGTGCTGAACATCTATTTCGATTTCTCCGGCTACAGCGACATGGCCATCGGCCTTGGGCGCATCTTCGGCTTCCGCTATCTTGAGAACTTCGACTATCCTTACATCTCCGCGAGCATCACGGAGTTTTGGCGGCGCTGGCACATGAGCCTTGGCTCATGGTTCCGCGACTATGTGTATATCCCGCTCGGCGGCAACCGCGTGAGCAAAACAAAGTGGCTGCGCAATATTCTGGTCGTCTGGCTGCTGACCGGTCTCTGGCACGGCGCGGCGTGGAACTTTGTGCTGTGGGGGCTATTCTTCGCCGTGTTCCTGACGGCGGAAAAGCTCTGGTACGGCAGGGCGCTTGCGAAAACGCGCGTTTTCAAGCACATCTATGTCCTGCTGCTCGTGGTCGTGAGCTTCGTGCTCTTCGACGCGAACAGCGTCGGCGAGGCTGCCGCGGCCATCGGCGGACTGTTCGGCGCGGCGGGCGTGAGCGCGGTCAACCCGATCAGCCTGTACTACCTCCGGAGCTTTGCCGTGGTGTTTCTCATCGGCATCGTCGGCGCGACGCCGCTGCCGAAGCGGATCGTGGAGCAGCTTGGCTCGACCAGAGCCGGAGCAATGGTCGTCGATGTGCTCGAGCCGCTCGTGCTCGTCTCTGTGCTCGCGGTCTCGACCGGCTACCTTGTGGACGGCTCATTCAATCCGTTCCTGTATTTCCGCTTCTAAGGGGGTGCGAGGATGAACAAACGCATCAAAAATATCGTGACCGTCGTGCTCCTTGCCGCGTTTCTTTTCGGCTTCGGGGCGTGGGCGGCGCTCAAGCCCGCCGACAGTCTCTCGCTCAGCGAGCGGCGCAGGCTCAAGCAGCTTCCCGCCGTCCGCATGGACGCCGTGCTCAGCGGCAAATTCATGTCCGACTTTGAGGGCTATGCGCTTGACCAGTTCCCTCTGCGCGGCGAGTGGCGCACGCTCAAGGCGCTCAACCGGCTCTACGTCTACCGGCAGAAGGACAACAACGGCGTTTATATCAAGGACGGCTATGCCGCAAAGCTCGAATATCCGATGAACGAAAGCTCCATCGACCACGCCGCCGAGTGCTTCCGCTACCTCTACGAGAATTTCATGGCGGACGTTGGCGCAAGGGTCTATCTCTCCGTCATCCCCGACAAGAACTACTTCCTCGCGGAGGCAAACGGCTATCCCGCTATCGACTACGAAGCCTTCGTCGAGGCCCTGCGGAAGCAGACGGACTTCGCGCAGTATATCGACCTCTTCGGTCAGCTGACACTGGACGATTACTACCGCACGGACTCCCACTGGCGGCAGGAAAGGCTGCCCGCCGTGGCAGCGTACCTCGCGCGTGAGATGGGCGTGACGCTCACGGACGAGTACACGGAGCAGGTGCTCGACCGCCCCTACTACGGCGTGTACTACGGCTACGCGGCGCTGCCCATGCAGCCCGACGAGCTGCGCTATCTCACGAGTGAAACGCTGGAGGACTGCACGGTCTACAACTACGAGACCGGCAAGCCCGGCGCGGTGTACGACATGGAAAAGGGCGCGGGGAACGACCCCTATGAGCTGTTCCTCTCCGGCTCGATCTCTCTCCTGTCGATCGAAAATCCGAACGCCGAAACCGACCGCGAGCTGATCGTCTTCCGCGACTCCTTCGGCAGCTCCCTTGCTCCCCTGCTCGCCGAGGGCTACGCAAAGATCACGCTGGCGGATATCCGCTATCTTCCCTCCTCCCAGATGGGCAAGCTGCTGGACTTCACCGGCGCGGACGTGCTGTTCCTCTACAGCGTGCCGGTGCTCAACAACAGCGATACGCTGAAATAAGGACGCAAAAAAGCGCCGCAGCCGCGGCGCTTTTTTCTCTGTCCTTTGTTCTCAGTCGTTGATGGCGCTGAGCATTCCGAAGTATTTTTCGTGCTTTTCCTGATACTCGCGGTTGAACACCGGATCGTTGCCCTGGTGCAGGCGGTGGATGTATTCGTGGTGGCTGTTCATGACCGATGGATCGAACTGCGAGATGGTGTAGACGCCGAGGTTGGAGCACTGGTCGGCGATACGCTCGGCGTTGATAAGGATATCGAGGAACACCAGGCCCGCGTAGACCGTGCACTGTCCATCGCGCAGGCGGCGGATGTGGTTGGTGCGGAGCGTTGCCACCATATCGTCCACGACCTCCTCCACCGGCTCGATGCGGCGGGCGGTCTGCGCGTCCACGGCGGTGAAGCTGCGGTAGGCATAGTCCATGATCTCGCGCAGAGCCTCGCCGAGCACCTGCAGCTCCTGCTGCGCGGTCTCGGAAAATTCGATGCCCTTGCTGCGCAGCTCCTCAGCGTTCTCCGTGAGGTTCACGGCATAGTCGCCGATGCGCTCAAACTCGGAAAAGCATTGGATGTAGTAGTTCAGCAGGTCATTGCCGTGCCCCGGCGGGACATGGCTGGAGAGCTTGATGAGATAATTGTCCACGCTGTCGGCCAGCGCGTCGATGTGGTCCTCGTTGCGGTCGATCACGTCGATGGTATGCCGGTCGAAATGATGCAGAACGTCCAGCGCGCTCATCACGCCTGTGCGCGCAAGGCGCGCCATGGCGCTGATGGCGTCCGACGCGGCGGAGAGCGCCAGCGCGGGCGAAGCGAAGAACTTTTCATCGAGCTGGGATAGCTCGTGGTCGACGTTCTCGCCGATCTGCTGATCGTCCTTGACGAGGACGCGGGAGAGCTTTTCAAACTGCCCGCACACCGGCAGGAGCAGAACCGCGGTGGAAAGGCGGAAGATCGTGTGGACGTTCGCGATGGCGCCGGAGGTCATCGTCTGCCCCCACAGGCCGTCGAGCGCGCCCGCATGGTGCAGGACGGTCAGCGCCGTGATGATGATGACGGAGGCGCAGAGGTTGAAGATAATGTGGACGACGCCCGTGCGCTTGGCGTCCGCCTTCGAGCCGATGGAGCAGACGATGGCGGTGGTCACGCAGTCGCCGATGTTCACGCCGATGATGATGGCGTAGACCGAGCCGAAGGTCAGCGCGCCCGTCATGGAAAGCGCCTGCAGGATACCGATGGTCGCCGACGAGCTTTGAATGAGGAAGGCAACGCCCGTACCGGCGAGAAAGCCGAGCACCGGCGCGTCGGCAAGGCCGGAGAACATCTGCGCAAACGCGGGCGACTCACCCAGCGGACTGACCGCTGCGGTCATGTTCAGAAGGCCGGTAAAGAGGATGCCGAAGCCCATCGTGATGCTGCCGACGGTGTCGCTGTGCGGCGTCTTGATGGCCATGATGAAGAGGATGCCCGCGATGGCGGCGAGGGGCGCGAGCGTGGAGGGCTTGAACAGATTGAGCCACGCGCCGCCGTCGGCGTTGAGGTCGAGCAGACGGATGATCTGACCCGTGATGGTCGTGCCGACGTTCGCGCCGAGGATGATGCCGATGGACTGGTGCAGCGTCAGCACACCCGCGCCGACAAGGCCCGAGGTGAGCACGATGGTCGCCGTCGAGCTCTGAATGACCGCCGTGACCGCAAGGCCGAGCAGGAAGCCGACGAGCGGATTGTTCGTCACCTTCTCCATCGCCGCCTTGAGCGCGCCGGACGAGCCCTTCTTCAATCCGTCGCCCATGAGCTGCATACCGTAGAGAAACAGTGCCAGCCCGCCGAAGAGGGAAATAAAGTTAAAAATCGTCATACCGTCACCAATCTTCTGTGTGTTCCCGATCCGTATTTTACAGTTCCCGTGGCAGAGATGGCATACTGCGCCAAACTCCACCAAATATTATGGTAGCAGAAATTTACAGAATTGCAAGGATTTTCGCAGAAAAGTCCCATATAATTTCCGTCCATATCTTTCTGCTTGCAATTTGTCTTTCCTGTGGTACAATAACGGAAGAAAATGCCACTGCATTTTGAGGAGGTTTTACCATGCTCAACAAGTCCAATCCCATCGGCGTGATGGACAGCGGCATCGGCGGACTGACCGTCGTGCGCGAGCTGCAGCGCATCCTGCCCGGTGAGGACATCATCTACTTCGGCGACAGCGCCAACTGCCCCTACGGCAACAAGACCGCAGATCAGATCTTTGAGCTGAGCTGCCATATGCTCCAGTTCCTCGGCTCCAACGGTGTGAAGTGTACCGCCGTGGCGTGCAACACCATCTCCACGATGGCCGAGCGCCTTCGTCCCTGCTTTGATTTCCGCATCATCAGCATCGTGGAGGAGGCCGCCAAGTACGTCATCCGCGAGAAGCTCTCCAGCGTCGGCCTGATCGGCACGGAATTCACCGTCGCCTCCGGCAAGTACGCCGAACTCATCCATCAGGGAAACCCCGACTGCCATGTGGTCGGCAAGGGCTCTCCCCTGCTCGCGGCGCTCGTGGACCGCGGCGACTTCAATCAACACGACATCAATCTTGAGATCACCACGCAGGTCGACAACATTCTCTCCCGCGAGAAGGTCAACGACCTGATTCTCGGCTGCACGCACTACCCCATCGTGGAGGAAAACTTCCACGAGTGCTATCCGCAGCTGCACCTCATCAACCCCGCGCTCGAGCAGGCGAATGCCGTCAAGGCGTACCTCGCCGAGCAGAATGCCCTGAACCCGCAGAAGAAGGGCACCTTCACCATCTGTACCAGCGGCGACCCGCAGGTGTACGTCAACGTCGGCAAGCGTCTCGGTCTCTTTGAGGCGAGCGAGCTGAAGGTCGTTCACATCTGAAAACAGCAAAAGGAAAGCGCAGCCGTTTGGCTGCGCTTTCTCTTTGCTTTTTACTTTTCGCGCTTGCGGAGATAGTATGCCGCCGCGGCGACGACCTCAACAGCATAGACGCCATAGAACACCATGTTGATGTGCTTTGCCTTCTGCTGTGCCAGCGACATCGCCTCCTGCGTGTAGACGGTGACGGGCAGATAGCCGTCTGCCTTTGGCCCTGTCCGCCAGAAAACGACCGAGCGGTTGCGCCAGATGAAGTAGCAGAGCACATTCCCGTTGTCGTCCTCAATGGTCGCGCCCTCGGTCTGCGAGCGATAGATCGGCGTGTCATTCTCGTAGTAGAGCGGGCTTTCGGCAACGGCGGTATCCGGCGCAGGCGCGGCGTCGCCATAATAGGTTGGCTCCACTGGCTTTCGCATATAACGCACGAACGAGTCAAAGTCCGTGAACTCCGTTCCCTCGGCGAGCAGCCTTGTGTCGCCGAAGCCGACAAGCGCGCGGTTGATAAAGGCGCTCAGCGCCAGCGCCGCGCAGAGCGCGAGCGCTGTGGTGCGCAGGAGCCTGTCGTTTTTGCGCTGCGCCTCCGTTTTCTCCTCCGGCGGGAGGAATCTCTTTTTCACCAGCCGCCGCTCGACGAGCCGCACAGCAAGTACGCCTGTGACAAGAGCGGTAAGCAGAACCAGCGCTGCCTGCCAAAAATCAAGTGAGATCCCGACGCCCGTGCGGCTGGCGGTGAAGCCGTTTATCGTGACCGGATGAAACGCCCACAGCAGCGGCAGCGTGCAGGCAAAGAGCACCCATGCGGCCCCGTAGGTCCGCTCCGCGCCGCGGACGACCGCGCGGCGGAAGGCATCGACATTCTCCCCCTCCTCGTCGTGTATGGCAAGGAGCGCGGCATTGAGCTGCACGGTCTCAACGGCGGCCGCCGCGACAAAGAACACCGCGCCGAGGAAGAAGCCGAGCAGCGCGCGGTCAAGGGCGCTGTTGCACGCCATCGCCACAAGGAAGCCCGCGGCGGCAAGCGCGAGCGCGATACAGCAGCGCGAGCGGAAGCGCGAAAGGCTCGCCGCGAGCAGGTGCTTTTTCTGCTGCTCGCCCTTTGGCGTGGACTGTGCGCCCTGCTCCTCCCCCGTCGCGGCTCGTTCGCCGCGCAGCAGCTCGTCGCAGGTCACGCCGAATACCTCCGCAATGACCGGAATAAGCGCAAGATCCGGCGCACCGTCGTCGCGTTCCCAGCGCGAAACGGATTTGTCCGACACGTTCAGCCGCTCCGCCAGCTCCTTCTGCGTCATGCCGCTCGCGCGGCGCAGGGCCGCGAGGAAGCTGCCCATTGTTTTCTTTTCCATAAAAGCGACCTCCTTTTGGTCTTTGGATGGCTCGATTCTACCGCCGCGTCAGAGAGAATGCCACCCAACGGAGCGGGACTGTCTCTCGCCGTGCGAGAATTTTACTCCTCCCCGGCCAATTTCGGCAGCTCCCAGCCGACGAGCAGCGGCCCGCGCCCCACGGTGATGCGCGCCGTCGGCGCGACGATGTGATTGCTCACACCGAGCGGGAAGCCGCAGTCGATCGTCCCGTCCGTGAGCGGATATTGCAGCCCCTCGAGCGTGATGTGCTCAGCGCGGTCGCCCATGCTGAAGAGCGAGACAATGCCCCAGTCCACCTCGCGCGCGAGCGTGAGCGTCTCGTTTTCGATGGCGGTGTAGACGAAATTTTGGTCGTAGAGATAACCCCGCGCCCGGTGGCGCAGGAGAAAGGCGAGCGACTGGAGGTTGGCGAGCGTGTGGTCAAGCCGCGCGCCGCCCGTCGCGCCGTAGAGATAGAAGGTGTCGCAGCCGCGCCGGAGACCCTCGCGCAGCGCGAGCATGGTGTCGGTGTCGTCCTTCTCGACCGGCACGCGGATGCAATCCGCCGGCGCTTGACAGACGTCCATTGAGTCAAAGTCCCCGAGCACAACGTCCGGTCGGACGCCAAGACGCTCGCACAGATGCAGCCCCGCGTCCGCGGCGATCTGAAGATCGCCCTCGCGCGGCGGCTCCCGCAGGCCGTAGAAGGTGCCCGCGGCGTAGATAAAGCAGCGTTTCATGGTTTTCCCTCCCCGGGATGGTTTATGGTCCTTATTGTAACGTAAGCCGCGCACGATGGCAAGTCGTAAAAATTGTGCAGATCGCCACTTGACAAACCCGTTCAAAAACCTATAATAAGACTCGACAATTCCAAGGGGCGCTGGCGCAAGCCGGCTGAGATCGGGGCGTAACGCCGTCCCAGTCCCTCGAACCTGATCCGGGTAATGCCGGCGTAGGAATGCGAAGGATATTGATGAGGTATGCCGCATTGCGATCGCCGCAATGCGGCATTTTTTTCATCGGACCATTGGGGTTGATCTTTTCAGAAAGCAGGAGAAAAACCATGACCCAAACCAAGACCCGCGCCCTCACCGAGG
>OKSC01003091.1_pt1 | contig 13041 bp, 9 predicted proteins | sample 1601161 | NCBI WGS metagenome assembly OKSC01 (sample SAMEA3541552, study PRJEB24748) | human gut metagenome | biome: human gut; feature: human-associated habitat; material: faeces | place: China | collected 2012
GAACCATACGTCTTGCGGGTTTTCTTTTTCTATGTTTTCATTCTCGGCATCGAGTTTCTTCTTCGCCTCCTCCGCCAGGCGGCGGACGGCGTCAAAGGTCAGGGCGGGAGCGTCGGCTCCTTCCGGCCGCGCTGTCGAGACGGCGATCAGCACACGCTCCTGCGACGGCAGCGCGACCGGGAAACCGGCCCGCAGTTCGGCGGCGTTCCACTCCTCCCGGCCGGACGGGGCGAGCAGCGGCGCCATGCGGACCATGTCGGTCACGTAAAACTGTTCTCCCGGCAGGGAGGCCGGATGGAAATCGACGGTTCCGGCCGTGCGCGCATCCCAGTTGCAGAGGAAGTAAAGATCGGTTCCGCCGCGGCGGATGACCCGCGCCTCAACTTCGGCGAGCAGCTTTGTGTCGGAACCCGTTACCTGGAACGGAGCCCGGTAGCCCGATGCGTCGAGCGCTTTGTTCAGCTCTTTCGCCTGCTCCTGCGGCGGGAGCCCGGCCGGGATCATATGGATGTTCGGGCCGGAGAGCTTCGAATCGGCCAGTTCCCGGCCGTACGGATCGAATTTCAGCGAGCCTTCACCGGCCAGCACGATGCCGCCGTTCTTCGCAAACTCGCGCAGCTTCGCGGGTGTCTCCGCGAACGTGTGCGACGGGTAGGGGACCGCGATGACCTTGAAGGAGCCGGGGCCGCGCTCGATGAGTTCCTGTTCGGTGATGACCGCGACCGGCAGCTGGCGGCGCAGGAAGGCGTCGTACCAGTTGAAGCAGTTCTGCTGGTAGGGGAACTTCTGGTTTCCGCTCACGGCATGCGGCTGCCGCCAGACCGACGGCAGCGAGTAGAGGATGCCGATTTCCTGCGTGACGCGCGGATACGGCAGCGCCGTTTCGGCCAGCCGCCCGATTTCGTTTGAAAAATCCTGAAAACCTTTCAGCGATTCGAACGGGTAGGCGTACGGATTCAGCAGTGCGGGCGGGACGCTCTTCGTCGTCTTCCGGGCGTCTTCAAGCGTCTTCCAGCCGTTGTTCTTATATCCCTGCCACCAGCAGTAGACCTGCGAGCCGGAATAGTTGTGGAACACCTCGAACCAGAACAGCGTCGGAAAGTCGCTGCGGCGGGCCGGCACCACGCCGAGCTTGCCGTGCGTGCGCTTGACGTAGGACTCCTGGTTCAGGATCGGTTTTTCCCCCGCGAAGCTGCGCGCGAGGTCGCAGTAGAACATGACCTTGATCTTCGAGTTGTTCATCACGTCGTCGAGGTAGCTTTTGCCGCTCTCGGCGAAGAGCCCGAACGGCATGCCGCCTTCGGTTCCGAACAAATCGGCCGCCTTCATGAGTTTGTGATAATCGATGCCGTTCTGCTCGTACCAGAGCGAGGCGACCGCGATTTCGATGTCGAAATAGACGTTCTTCCGGCGCGGGTCGACGCTTTGGATCGCGGCCTTTCCGTCGTTGAAGATTTCGACGAAACGGTCGCCGAGAAACATCATCCAGTCCGCCTTCATCGCTTTGCCGTTCCACGGCGAAAGGGCGGCGACGGCTTCGAACGAGTCGGGCGTTTCGCCGCCCCAGACGGCCCGGAGTCCGGCGAGCGTGCCGTACTTCTTCTTCAGCCATGCGCCGAAGCGCTTTTTATTTTCGGGGTGTTTCGAGTGATACCACTGCACCTCGTTGAAGAGTTCGTAGACCCACGGATTGGATTTCCCTCCGTCGAGCCAGTATTCGGCGCCCCCCCGGAAATAGGTGTTGTAAACGGCGCGTCCGATCGGCAGTTCCGGCACGTACGGCATAAAGCCGCCGTCATGGTAGAGCTCGGCCGGGTATCCGGCTTTTTTGATCCGCTCGCGCTGGTTCGCCATCGTGAAGAGGTGCAGCGCCGAGTAATCGACGATGAGCGGGATTCCGGCGATGCGGGAGCGGTGGCGGGCGCGTTCGCTCCAGTGTTGCGGATAGCCGAGTCCGAAGAGTTCGTCGGCCTGTTCCGGCGTGAGCGCGAGCTCGGCCAGGTACGGGTCGGCCGCCTGCCGCGCCGAGGTCGGCACGTGCAGCGAATTGAAGCCCATCTTTCCGGCGGTTTCGCGGCTCATGAGGTCCGTGAACACGTCGTTCGGGGCGAACGGCGGCTCGGCGTTGAATTTGCCGAACTCCCAGAAATTCTGCGAGTCGTTGACGCCGAGCATGAAAACCGGTTTTCCGCCGACGTAGAACGTGCCGTTTTTGATTTCGGGACGGGTGAAACGGTCGACGATCTCCGGCTTCGGCGCCGGCGGGGCGGCGAGCTGTGTGACTGCAAGGTCCCGGATCTGAAGATCCGCGTTCCATTCTCCGCCGAACGCGATCGAACCGGAGAGCGGGGCCGGGGCCTTGTACAAGCCGATTTCAACGTTGTTCAGCTTGCAGTTGACCGTGTCGCCGAGGATGTCGACCTCGAGTTTCAGGGGGCCTTTGGCATCGACTTTCCCGGTGTAATCGAATTCGGCCGCGGTCTCGCCTCCGGCCGTGACGAACTTCAGCGTGCCGGGGGAGGGCGGCGAAAAGACGAGCTTTACGAATTCCGGGTAGCGCCAGCCGACATAGAGGTCGAAGCGCGAGCCGGTCGGGCGGATGAGCTCGAAGCCGACCCGGTAATTTTTCCAGTTTTTTCCGTCGAGATAGAGAACCGGATTATCCCTGCCGGAACGGATCGAAAGCGTATGGTCCGCAACGGAGAAGGCTCCGCCGCTGCCGCGCCAGTGCGGGCCGGGGCGGTCGCCCGGAAAATCGTCCCGGAACAGCTCCCCCGCGCCGAGGCAGAGCGAGAGGAGACAGAAACAGAATATCCACAGCCGCATGGCGTTGCCCCCCGTCACTTATTCTTCCCACAGCCGCTCGGTCACGATTTCGCCGGACGAGAGGCTTGCTGTGTGGCAGTCGAAAAACAGCGCGTTTGCGCGCGACGAGTGGCGCGTGACGAGCCCGTCGGTGCCGTTCGGGGTTTTCCAGCGATCGGTCCACCAGTTCGAGCCGTCGGCGATCGCGATGAGGCGCGACGGATTCCGCAGCCGCAGCACCGGCAGGGATTTTCCGTCGCCGCTCATGCCGGTTTTCGGAGACATATTGTAGCAGTAAGTGTTGACCTTGGTCAGATCCTGTTCGCTCGGGCAGCGGAACAGCGAACCGCTCTCATTGACGTTTTTGCCGAGCTGTCCGTATTTGCGGACCAGGTCGTACCATTTGCGCCCGCCCCAGGCCTCGTGGGTCGGCGCCCAGTTGTTGTTGTTGTCCTGCGCATAGAGCAGCATGGACGTCCCGATCTGCTTGAGGTTGTTCATGCAGGTCGTCGAACGCGCCTTTTCGCGCGCCTGGTTCAACGCGGGCAGCAGCATGGCCGCCAGTATCGCTATGATCGCAATTACAACGAGGAGTTCGATCAATGTAAACGATTTTTTCTTCATCTGCATTATCCTTTTCAGTTCGGGGTGAATCTGCCTATAATTATACCAGATATGAATCACATTGTCAAGTGCTGTTTTAAATAAATAAAATAAAAACGACACTCTTGATAAAGTGATATATTGTGATATATTTATAGTGACGATATATGGGGAATCAATCAGAAAGGACTCGATTATGGAAGGGACGAACCGGGGAATTCCGATGACGCGCCGGATTGCGGCGGAGATGGAGGAACGGATCGCGGACGGAACCCTCCCGGCCGGGTCGCGCCTGCCGAGCGTGCGCGAACTCGCCGTGCGTTACGGCATCAGCACGGCGGTCTGCCTCTCCGCCTACCGCGCGCTTGAGAAAAAGGGGCTGGTCGAGCGGCGCGCCGGTTCCGGAACTTTCGTCTGCGGCACGCCCGCCGCCGCCGATCCGAAGAATTATTTTTACAGCTGGGACTGCGTACTGCCGTCGATGGAGGCGGCGAGGCTCGCGGCCTCGCTCTCCCCGGAGCTGGAGTTTTCGGCGTTCCCCGCCTCGACCTACGATTATAATCCGGACTATCTCGACTGGATCATCTCGAGGAATTCCGGCGGCGAATCGCATCCGGGGCTGATCGTGCTGGATGAAGGGCAGCTGCCGGTCCTCGCGTCGGAGAAGGCGCTGCTTCCGCTCGACGATCTTCTCGACGGCTCGGATTTTCCCGTCCGCGACGGCTTTCCGCCGGAGCTGCTGCGGTCGTTGAGCTTCGGCGGAAAACTGTATGCGCTGCCGCTGGCGTTCAACCCGGTGTTTCTCTGCTACAACCGGCGCGTTTTCCGCCGCCGCGGCGTCGCGGAGCCGGACGGTTCCTGGAACTGGGATGATCTGTTGCGTCATGCCGAGCTGCTGACCGACGCGGGGCCGGAGGGCGTTTCCTGTTACGGACTTGCGATTCTGTTCACTCCGAACAGCTATGTTCCGTTCGTGTTCCAGAACGACGGGGAGTTCTTCGACCGGAACGGAAACTGCGTGATCGACAGCGAGCCGGCGTTCGAAGCGCTGTCGTTCTTCTCCGAGCTCTACCGGCTGCCGGGTGTGTGCAGCCACCGCCACGGCGATCCGCGCAGCGCGCTGGCCGACCTGATGAGCAACGACTTCGCGGCGATGCTCATCGGCGACGGCATCGATTATGCGATGCTGTGCGAGCGCATGCCGCCCGATGACTGGGGGATGGTGAAGCTTCCCGCCGGGAAACGCAGCGCCACGTCGCTCTCCGTGTGGGGAATCGGGCTCTCCGCCGGACCGCGCGCGCAGGAGCGTTTCGCGCTGCTGGAGCGCTGCTTCCGCCCGGGACACTGGGTTGACTGCTGCCGGAGCGTCAATACCCTGCCGGCGTATGAACCGGCTGCGAACCATGTCCCTCCGCTGATAACGGAGCTGCTGCGGGAGGCGTATCCGTCGATTCAGAGCACGAGCCGCCATGCGGTCAATGCGGTTTCCGAAACGATTCAACTGCTGCTTGCGCACAAGTTGCGGCTGACCCGCGAACAGTGCCGCGAGTTCTGCAGGAAGATCAACGCGCGGCTGTGACCGCGCCCCGGACCGGGGAGCCGGGCTGCCTTGCCGCTGTCTGCAGATGATCCGCCGGGCCGTCGAAATCCTGCGGGGCCAGCTGGACCAGGGTCCAGCCGGCATGGCCGATGCTGCTCCAGGAGACCCGCATCTTCTGCCCGTCCACCGTTGCGGTAAATTGCGGCACGTCGGCCTGCCTGATCCGTTTGAGCAGCTCTCCGCAGCGGAAGGCGGGCCATTCCGGCGCGGACGCCGGAGCGGAAAAGATGTCGGCGTGCTGCTGCTCGAAGTCCCGCCGTTCGGAGGTGAATATTTCTCTGCCCTCCGAATCCAGCAGGATATAGAGCGTCTGGAAATTTTCCCGCCGGCCCTGTTCGAAGATCGGGCGCAGCAATTCATGGTAGCAAACCTCGAATCCCATTGTTCCGATCTCTTTCCCCGCCCTGTCCAGAACCGGGCGCCAGCAGGAAACCACCATGTGTCCGGAGGTGTCCGGGTAAGGCGGGCTCCAGATCAGGCGGTGCGGCTGGGTTCGGTAGGCTCTCCTGATCCAGTCGCACTGGAAATCCCGGTTAGATGCGACCTCTTCATACATGCCGGGAAAGCGCAATGCGATCCCGTTGTCGAGAATATAGGTGATCCGCCTCAGGATTCCCCCCTGCAGGAAGAATTGCCGCATGTTCTCATCCTGCGCGTGCACAAACGAATCCTGCCTGATGAGATTGTCGAAAAAATGCGCCAGCCTCAGGGGATGGAGACCCCGGAGGCGATGCCCCCATTGTTTCAGCGTGTCGTCGGTTACATCGCCTTCTTTGAAGTATGCGGCGTGTTCCAGTGTGATCGGGTGTTTGTAAAACCGGGTCGCGATCAGGCCCGGCGGCGGAGTCTTCGAATCCGGGGCGAACTCGGAGACCATGTAAAAATGTTCTTTCCCGCTGTCGGCACTTGACCCGGCCATCCCGATTCCCAGACTCAGGCTGAGGGTCCTCAGCTGGTCCTGGAGCCGGAGCAGCCGGCTGTTGACCTCCGTCGCGAGTTTTTCGGTATTGCTCTGCAGCTGCAGGTTCCGGATCATTTCCCGGTTCACCTGCCGGAGGACGTGATTTTCCCGCTGCATCCCGTAGACCGCCATCGCGCCGGAGGCGCAGAGCACGGCCATGATCAGGAACAGTGTCAGGTAGCGGTGGCGGTACATGAGGCGCATGAGCTTCTGCAGCATGGAGTCGGGATACGCCTCCACCTCTTCGTTGAAGAGATAGTGCCGGACGTCGGCCGCGAGATGTTTCACGCACTGATAACGTGCGGCGGGATCGACGGCGCGGGCCTTTTCGATGATGGCGCGCAGCGCCGGCGCAAGCCGCCGCGCGGGATCGAGCGGGGTCGATGGTTCGAATTCGCCGCTGCAGATCCGGTTGATGATCTCCCGGCAGTCGCTGCCGAAAACCGGCCGGCGCAGCGTGGCGATCTCATTGAGGATCATGCCCAGGGCGAACACATCGGTCTGCTGCGTCGTCGCGCCTTCCCGCAGGCTTTCCGGGGCCATGTAGGAGGGGGTTCCGTCCGCATGTCCTTTCCGGTCGGTGCCCTCTTCGCAGGCGCTGCCCCAGTCCATCACATACACTTCTCCGTAGCGTCCGATCATGATGTTGGCGGGCTTCAGATCGCAGTGGATGATATGGCGGTTGTGGCTGTATTCGATGGCGTCACAGATATGCAGGAACATTTCGAGGCGTTCCCTGAGGGATTTGTTGTAACGCATCTGCCCGTAATGATGCTTCTGCTGCTGTTCGCGGCTGCGGTGCAGATATTCCTGCAGCGTGATGCCGTTGACGAACTGCATTGCAAGGTGCAGCCCGTCGGTGCTGTCGCTGTCGAGGCTGAACAGCGGGACGATTGCGGGATGGTCCAGCTGGGCGCTGAGTTTGGCCTCGGCGATGAACTTCTTCACGGTATCCGGCTGGGCGAGCAGCTCTTCCCGCAGCGATTTGATGACGGCGGGGCGCCCGAGAATCCGGTCCCTGGCAAGGAAAATCCGCCCGAATCCGCCTGTCGCCAGCAGCTTCTGGATGTGGTAGCGGTTGCCGCTTTTCTCCAGCGACTGGCGGAATTCAAGTGAAGAATCCACGGAGAAGTTGACCGGTCCGGCCTCCAGCTCCCCGTCGGATATGATCTCGTTGGAGGTGTCGGCCGACGACTGCGGCGCCTGCTCTGTCAGCACCTGCGTGATTCCTGTTGTGTTGTCGGAGGGGTTTTCTATCATGTGGTTATCTTCTTTCCGGTTATCAGGCTGCATGATAAATGAGGGGGAAAGGGGAGGCTTGCTGCCGGAGGACCGCACCGGCCGGCCGCCGGATTCCCGCAATGGTTCAACGGCGGGGCCGGGGATCGGCGGCGGCTTCAGGAACTTCGCCGTACGGCCCGGCCGGCGTCAGGCGGCGGGACGCAGTCGCGCCTCCGGCTTTCCCGGATGGAGAAACGCCGGTTTCCGGCGGTTATGTTGTTCTGCTGTTTTTACGGCGGCGAATCTTCGTCTGCCGTTCGAACGATAGAGAGATGCATAATGAAAAACGGGTATTTACGCTTTTTTCCGCATTGTCGTGCTTCAACATCTGTAATTATAATATGATTGCGTATTTTTTCAAGATTCCCGGGTGTTTTTTTTACCGTATATCGGTTGCCGGAAGTATTTCCTTGACTTTTGGGGGAGATGCTGTATAGTATTCTTAAATGTTATTTATAAATATGGCGGAAGGGAGTTCGAAATTCCAATGAAAGTCGCGGGGACGTCTCCGAACGTGAGACAGTGCAATTGCAATCTGGTCAAATGGTTCCTGCTGTCGAACGGGAGCGCGACGAAGCCGGAGATCGCGGAGGCGACCGGCATCAGTCTGATGACGGTCGGCAAGATCGTGAACGCGATGCTGGAGGAAGGGACGCTGCTGCGCTCCGGGCTCCGCGAATCCGGACTCGGACGCCGGGCGGAACGTTTCGAACTCGACGGCAACCGGAGCTGTTCCGTGTCGCTGCGGTTCCGCGGCGTCGGCGTCGATTTCGTTGCGGCGAACGAGTTCGGCGCGGTGGTCCGCGAGGAATTCATGCCGATGCCGGAGGGATACCTGGTTGCGGAGCTTGCTCCGAAGCTCGCCGGATTTCTCGACGGCCTGCCGCCGATGCGCACGGCGGTGGCGGGATTTCCGGCGGCCGTGTTCGGCGGACGGCTCCACAGCGGCGGGCTGCGGCAGTTCCGGCAGATGGACGTTCAGCGGGAGCTCGACACGCTCTTCGGCATTCCGGTCTGGATGGGGCGCGATCTGAATCTGGCCACGGTCGGCTACAGCCGGCGCGGGCTTGCCCCCATGGCGCTTGAAACGCCGGAGCTGCAGGACATCACCTGCTTTCTGCTCGACCCGGCCGGCCACGGCGCGGGCTGCATGGCCGGCGGCCGGGTGCTGCGCGGAGCCGATTTCTTTGCCGGGGAAGTCGGGCGGATGCCGCTGCCGGGCGGCGCATTTATATGAAAACGGATGGTGGAGTATATCGCCGGGGTTGCGTATCTGCTCGGCGCGGTGACCTGCACCGTGAATCCGCGCATCGCGATTTTTTCAGGCCGTTCGGTGCGCCCGGCGCTGCTGCCGGAGATCGACCGGCGGCTCCGGCAGCGGATCGGCTTCCATTGGGAGGGAGAAGGGAACGTCTGTCCCGAACTTGTCTGGGAGCCGGATATCTGGCCGTTCTACCGGGCCGGAATGGTCTACCGCGCCACGCGGCGGCTCCACTCCGGCGTCCAGATGGTCGACGACGTGTTCTGATCTGCCGCGGGGCCCGAAGAGGCTCAGGCGAATTTCTTTTCGAGATAGGCGAGGAACGGCCGCGGGTCGGGCGTTTCGGAGCCGGTGAGCTGCTTCAACAGCTGCCGCGGCGGCAGTTTCGCGCCGTAACGGTGGATGTTCGCACGCAGGTATTCGCGGAAATTGTCGAATTTCCCGGCGGCGATCTCCTCCTCCAGCTCCGGAATCGCCTGATGCGCGAGTTCCCAGACCTGCGCGGCGATGAGATTGCCGAGCGCGTAGGTCGGGAAATAGCCGAAACCGCCGCTCGTCCAGTGGACGTCCTGCAGCACGCCGAGCCGGTCGTTCGGCGGAATGACGCCGAGGTACTCCTCCATTTTCGCATTCCACGCTTCCGGAAGTTCCGAGGTGGAGAGGCTGCCTTCGATCAGCTCCTTTTCGAGCTCGTAGCGCAGGATGATGTGCAGATTGTAAGTCGCCTCGTCCGCTTCGATGCGGATCAGGGAGGGCTCGACCCGGTTGACCGCCCGGAGGAAGGTTTCGAGCGGGATTCCGCCGAGTTCGCCGCCGAAGCGCTTCTGCATGACCGGATAGAGCCAGCGCCAGAACGGCAGCGACCGCCCGACCTGGTTCTCCCACAGCCGCGACTGCGATTCGTGAAAGGCGAGCGAAGCCCCGTCGGCGAGCGGCGTACGGTCGAAGGACGGATCGATTCCCTGCTCGTAGATCGCGTGTCCGGCCTCGTGGATCGTGCTGAAGAGGCAGGAGAGCGGGAGCTGCGGGAACACCTTCGTCGTGATGCGCACGTCGGAGAGGCCGAAGCTGGTCGTGAACGGGTGTTCGGCCTGGTCGATCCGGCCGCGCCGGAAATCGTAGCCGATCCGGCGCGCGACGAGTTCGGCGAGCTTCAGCTGCTTCGCCGCCGGGAATTTCCGCCGCAGGAAGCTGTCGTCCTCCCGGCCGCGTTCGACGGCTTTGCGGACGATCGCGGCCTGCTCGCGCCGCAGGACGCCGAAGAGCGGATCGAGTTCGGCGACCGTGAGGGCTTCCTCGTAATCGTCGAGCAGCGGGTCGAGCAGATGTCCGGCCGGGCGGTAGAGCGCCGCCTGGCTACGTTTGAGTTCAAGGAGCCGTTCGAGATGCGGGGCGAACACGGAGAAGTCCTGCTCTTCGCGCGCTTTCAGCCATGCGCCGAAAGCGGCGGAGCCGGCCGCGCCGAGCTCACGGACCAGCGCGGCCGGGATCAGGCGCTCCCTGTCGTAGTCGCGTTTCGCCCGGCGGAGCAGCGCCTGTTCGAATGAACCGGGGGGAAAGGAGGCGCGTTCAAGCGTGTCGAGCAGATTCCCGAGGGCTTTCGAGGTCGCTTTTTCGTGGTGAATTCCGGAGAGGGTCTCGATCTGGCTGCCGCGCCCGGCGGCGGCGTTCTCCGGCAGGTTGACCTGCATATCCCACTCCAGCAGCTCCAGCACCGCGGCAAGGTCGCGGACCTCGCCGATCAGGGCCAGAAATTTTTTCCATTGCTTTTCCACCATGCACCTCCCGCGGTTCGAATCTGCTTTATCCGATTGCATAATATAAGGGCATCGGGGCGGAATGCAAGATTTTTCCGGAGCGCGCGCTTTTTTACTCGATTCATCACCGTCAGCTTCCGGTTATTTTCCGGAAAGGCGATCCGGTAAAAGTGAAAAAATTATTGTTTTTTTGATAATTTACTCGAACGAATCGTTGAAAAATCAAGTGATTCATGATATGGTAAAACCTGCCTGTCGTCAGGCGGTCATTTTTCACCGTTCAGCAATCGGGAATTCCGGGAAAATGAGCAGAGGCAAGACATATCTGGGGTACGACGTTTTTGTAGGCGCCCGCACCCGCATTGCCTGGATTTTCGAAGAGTTTTCGCAGGTCTATCTGTCCTTTTCGGGCGGCAAGGACAGCACGGTCATGCTCCATCTGTGCGCCGAGGAGGCGAGGCGGCTGCACCGGAAATTCGGCGTTCTCTTCATCGACTGGGAGTGTCAGTACAAACTGACCATCGACCATGTCGCGGAGATGTTCCGGCAGTATGCCGATGTGATCGAGCCGTACTGGTGCTGCATTCCGCTGCGCACGGTCAATGCCGTCAGCGTTTTCGAACCGGAATGGGTTTGCTGGGAGGAGGGCAAGGAGTGGATTCGGGAGAAGCCCGCCGGCGCCATCACCGACGGCAGCTTTTTTCCGTTCTACAAGCCGGAGATGACCTTCGAGGAGTTCGTGCTTGAATTCGGCTTCTGGTATGCCGGCAGGCGGAAGGCGGCCTGCTTCGTCGGCATCCGCGCCGCGGAGTCGCTGAACCGCTGGGCCACGGTCTCCGGCGGGCGCGTCAAGCACACCTACAAGGGGAGGCGCTGGACCACGCTGTTCAGCAGCGTGCTCTGCAACGCGTATCCGCTCTACGACTGGAGCACCGAGGACATCTGGACCTATTGCGGCAAATTCGGCAAGTGCTACAATAAACTTTACGACCGGTTTTATCAGGCCGGCGTGCCGCTGAGCCGGATGCGCATCTGCGAGCCGTTCGGTAACGAACAGCGCCAGTCGCTCGATTTCTTCCAGATCATCGAACCGGAGACGTGGGGGCGGATGGTCGCGCGCGTCAACGGCGCGAATTTCGGCTCGGTCTACGCGCGCGAGCGCGGAATCATCCTCGGCAATTACCGGATATCGAAGCCGGAAAAGCATACCTGGAAGAGCTTTACGCTTCTGCTGCTCGAATCGATGCCGCAGCGGACGGCCGAGCATTACCGGAACAAGATCGCCGTGTACCTGCGGTGGTGGACCACCCGCGGCGGTCTGCCGGACGGCATACCGGACGAGCAGCAGAACGACCTCGGCTCGAAAGACGTCCCGAGCTGGCGCCGGATCTGCAAGTGCGTGTTGAAGAACGATTACTGGTGCCGGACCCTCTGCTTCGCTCCGACCAAAACAGCCGCTTACCAGAAATATTGTGATCTGATGGCACGAAGGAGGAAAGCATGGCAGTTGATCTGAAACAGTATGAGAAGATGCCGGTGTGGGCCGCGGACCAGCCGGTCGCCCGGGTTTACTGGATTCCGGTCGGAATGATCGAGGCGAACGATTACAATCCGAATGTGGTGGCTCCGCCGGAGATGGAGCTGCTGGAACTGTCGATTCGCGAGGACGGCTTCACCCAGCCGATCGTGGTCTGGCACCGCGAGGACGGCCGCTTCGAGGTCGTTGACGGCTTTCACCGCAGCAAGGTCGGCCGCAAACTCGGGCTTTCGCATCTGCCCTGCGTGGTGTTGAACCGGAACGAGGAGGAACGCAACGACCGGATCGCCTCGACCATCCGCCACAACCGGGCGCGCGGCAAGCACCAGATTATCGATATGAGCAATATCGTGCTCGAACTCAAGCGGCGGAACTGGAGCAATGCGAAGATCGGCAAAAACCTCGGCATGGATCCCGACGAGGTGCTGCGGCTTTCGCAGGTCGGAGGGCTGGCCGAAGCGTTCAGCGAACGCGCTTTTTCCGAGGCGTGGAAGTGAGTTTTTTGAACGGGAAGCTTGACTTTCCCGCTATCCCCTGCTATATATAAATAGCGTTTCTTCTTATGAAGCGCGGCAACCATAAAAGAGAGGAAAATGCATTATGAAGTCCGTCAAAGGCACTGAAACCGAAAAGAATCTTCTGAAGTCGTTCGCCGGGGAATCGCAGGCCCGGAACCGGTACACCTATTTCGCCGGAGTGGCGCGCAAAGAGGGTTTCGTTCAGATTGCGAATATCTTCGAGGAGACCGCGAATCAGGAAAAGGAGCACGCCAAGCGCTTCTTCAAGTTCCTCGAGGGCGGCGAACTCGAAATCACCGCGAGTTTCCCGGCCGGAATCATCTCCGACACGGCGACGAACCTGAAGGAAGCTGCCGGCGGCGAATACGACGAGTGGCACAATCTCTATCCGGCTTTCGCCGCGAAGGCGCGCGAAGAGGGTTTCCCCGAAATCGCCGCGGTGTGGGATCATGTCTGCGTCGCCGAAAAGCAGCATGAACGCCGCTACCGCGCCCTGCTCGAAAACGTGCAGAACGGCACCGTCTTCAAGAAGCCGAAAGAGATCGTCTGGCGCTGTTTGAACTGCGGCTATCTGCACGTCGGCTTCGAGGCGCCGCTGGTCTGCCCGGCCTGCGCGCATCCGCAGGCTCATTTTGAAGTTCTCGCCGAAAACTGGTAAGCTTCTGCTGCTGAACCCCGGGCCGGCCGGATGCCGGCGGGCGGGGATGATCGATTATGG